>Ga0194038_1000362_pt1 | contig 19812 bp, 16 predicted proteins | sample JunL226m_MetaG_FD_148630 | JGI IMG/M metagenome (GOLD analysis project Ga0194038, IMG submission 148630) | Anoxic zone freshwater microbial communities from boreal shield lake in IISD Experimental Lakes Area, Ontario, Canada - Jun2016-L227-6m | ecosystem: Environmental > Aquatic > Freshwater >... | reverse complement strand
GGCGGCATCAAGAAGGTAGTGGCCTCGCTGGCCGACCCCAACCCGCTGGTCGGCGGGCAAGGCTTTGCGCGCTTGCGCGCCGCCGGCATCGAAGTTGAAGTCGGCCCGGGCGCCGCTCAGTCGCGCGAACTCAATATCGGTTTTTTCAGTCGCATGGTCCGGCGCGCGCCTTGGGTGCGCTTGAAACTGGCGGCTTCCATGGACGGCAAAACAGCACTCGAGAACGGCGCCAGCCAGTGGATCACCTCCGAGGCTGCGCGCACCGATGGTCATGCCTGGCGGGCTCGCTCGTGTGCCGTTCTGACGGGGATCGGCACCGTTCTGGCTGACGACCCACGGCTCGATGTGAGGCTGGTGCCAACCGAGCGCCAGCCGCAACTGGTGTTACTGGACAACCGGCTTGAAGCCCCCCTGGACGCTAAGCTTTTCGCCGTCCAGCGAGCCTGCCGCATTTACACAGCAAGCCAGGATATGTCCAGACGCACAGCACTGGAAGCGCTGGGTGCCAGAATCTGCCACCTGCCGGGGACCGATCAGAGGGTCGACCTGGCAGCGATGCTGCGCGATCTTGCTGCGCATGAAATCAATGAATTGCATGTAGAGGCCGGTGCTGCGTTGAACGGCGCCCTGCTGGCGGCCGGTCTGGTCGACGAGATCGTGCTTTACCTGGCCCCCAAGATGGTGGGCAGGGGTCGGGATATGGCCAGTTTCGGCCCCCTGGCTGCCCTGTCCGAGGCCTTGGCCCTGGACTTCATCAGCAGCGACAGACTAGGCCCGGACCTGCGCATCGTGGCTCGAATTGCGGGGCGGGACCGGTTCTGATCGACAAGTTTCGCGCCTTGCCCGGGCCGGGGGCGCTTTCCCTGCGAAAATAGCGCCATGTTTACTGGAATCATCACCGGCGTCGGACGCATCGTCAGCGTCCAATCGTTTGGCAACTCTCTGAGCCACGGCAAGCAACTCACGATCGCCTGCCCGGTCGGCTACCTTGACGACGTGGTACTGGGCGACAGCATTGCCCTCAATGGCGCCTGCATGACCGTCACCAAACTGGACGCTGCAAACGCCCAGTTTGGCATCGACATCTCGGCCGAGTCCCTCAGCAAGACCGCCGGACTTGATCAGACCGGCCCCATCAACCTGGAGAAGGCACTGCGTGCCAATGACCGGCTCGGTGGCCACCTGGTCTCAGGCCATGTCGACGGCATCGGTCGGGTCAGCCACTTTGCCCAGCTGGGCGAAAGCTGGGAACTGCGCTTGCTCGCACCTGCCAGCCTGGCCAAATACCTGGCATACAAGGGCTCGATCACGGTCAATGGCGTCAGCCTGACGGTGAACCGCGTTGCCGACCTGGCGCAGGGTTGCGAGATCCATATCAACCTGATTCCCCACACGGTGCAAAACACGGCACTGGGTAGCCTGGGCGTCGACTCGGCAGTGAACCTGGAAATCGATTTGATCGCGCGCTACGTGGAGCGCATGCTGCAGCCGCAGAGCGCATCATCCTCCCCTACTGCTTCCTGAAAGATCCCTGCATGAGCGCCCTCTCCCCTGTTGCCATTTCCCCCGTTGAAGACATCGTGGCCGACCTGCGCGCCGGACGCATGGTGATTCTGGTCGATGAAGAAGACCGCGAAAACGAGGGCGATCTGCTGCTGGCAGCCGATCACGTCACGCCGGACGCCATCAACTTCATGGCACGTTTCGGACGCGGCCTGATTTGCCTGACCCTGAGCCGCGAACACTGCGAACGTCTCGAACTGCCGCCCATGACCTTGCGCAATGGCGACAAGAAAGCGACCGCCTTCACGGTCTCGATCGAGGCGGCTGAGGGTGTCACCACCGGCATCTCTGCTGCCGACCGTGCACGCACGGTGCAGGCAGCGGTTGCCAGAAATGCCATACCAGCAGACCTGGTTCAACCGGGTCACATCTTCCCCTTGCAAGCGGTTGAGGGCGGCGTCCTGATGCGCGCTGGCCACACCGAAGCGGGTTGCGATCTGGCCGTGATGGCGGGCTGCAGCCCGTCAGCGGTGATCTGCGAAATCATGAAGGACGATGGCACCATGGCGCGGCTGCCCGACCTGCAGTTGTTTGCAGCGGAGCACGGTCTGAAGATTGGCACCATCGCCGATCTGATAGAGCACCGCAGCCGTGTCGAATCGCTGGTCACCAAGGTGGGTTCACGCGCCCTGAATACCGCTTTCGGTGAGTTCACCGCACACGCCTTCAGGGACAAAATCACGCAGGGCGTTCATCTGGCGCTGGTCAAGGGGCAATGGAATGCCGCCGATACCGTAGCGGCCCGCGTGCACGAACCGATGTCCGTACTCGACGCCCTGGAAATTGGGCGCGCCATGCACTCCTGGAGTCTGGATGCCAGTCTGGCACGCATCTCGGCCGAGGGTCGGGGTGTGGTCATCATGCTCAATTGCGGCGAAAGTGCCGAGCAGTTGCTGTCGCAGTTTGAAGGAACCGCCAAATCCAGCCACGGCCCGGAACGCGAACGCCTGGACCTGCGCAGCTACGGCATCGGCGCGCAAATCCTGCGCGAATGCGGTGTTCACAAAATGAAGCTGATGGGTAACCCGCGTCGCATGCCCAGCATGACTGGCTATGGCCTGGAAATCGTCGGCTACATCACCAAGTAAATTGACATAGCAAGGAACCGACCATGTTTGGCGCAGACAAAGGAAGCCCGGCTTCCACCGACAGCCGCTTGAACGGCAAAAAATTGACGATTGGCATGGTGCAGGCGCGTTTCAATGAGGCCATCACCAACGAACTGGCGCAAGCCTGCAGGGCCGAACTGCTGGCCCTGGGCGTGGCCGAGAAGAACATCGACCTGGTGCAAGTGCCGGGTGCGCTGGAAGTGCCGGTCGCCTTGATGGCCATGGCCGAGAAATTGAAGTACGACGCGCTGGTGGCGCTGGGCTGCATCATCCGTGGCGAAACCTATCACTTTGAGCTGGTCGCCAACGAATCCGGCGCTGGCGTCAGCCGGGTGGCGCTGGATTACCAGTTGCCGATCGCCAATGCGATCCTGACCACCGAGAACCTGGAGCAGGCACTGGCCAGACAAACCGAAAAGGGACGCGACGCCGCCCGTGTCGCCGTCGAAATGGCCAACCTGCTGGAAGAAATTTGATGACCGACCCCCAAAGCACAACGGCTTCCAAGCGTCCGCCGCGCCAGAGCAAGACCGGGCTGACCGCGACCGGTGTGCGCAAGGCCAAGGCCAAGTCCGAGCGCACGCGCGCCCGTGAATTTGCGCTGCAGGGCCTGTACCAGAAGCTGGTCGGCCAGAACGCTGTCAGCGAGATTGACGCTTTCACGCGCGAGCTCGCTGGTTTTTCAAAATCGGACGCAGTGCACTTTTCCCTGCTGCTGCACGGTTGCAGCAAGGAAATGGCAGAACTCGATGCGCTGATCATGCCGCTGCTCGATCGCAAGCTCGACGAAATTTCACCGATCGAGCACAGCGTTCTCTGGATTGGCGCTTTTGAGCTCCAGCATTGCCTGGATGTCCCTTGGCGCGTCGTCCTCAACGAATGCATTGAACTGGCCAAGGAGTTCGGCGGTACCGATGGCCACAAGTATGTCAACGCGGTACTCAACGAGTTGGCGCCACGCTTGCGTGCCGCCGAGGTGGATTCCGACCGGCTGCAGCCGCGTCAATGAAGCGATTTGGCCACGCATGAACCAGGCAACACCAGACAAGTCCGAATTTTGCTGGCCGGTGCGGATCTACTGGGAAGACACCGACGCCGGCGGCATCGTCTTCTACGCCAATTACCTGAAATTTTTTGAGCGCGCGCGCACCGAGTGGCTGCGCTCGCTGGGACTCGAACAACACACCTTGCGCCAGCGCAGTGGTGGCATGTTCGTGGTCAGCGAGGCCAGTCTGCGCTATCACCGGGTGGCACGGCTCGATGATGAACTGCTGGTGACGGCCCGGCCACAGGAGCTTGGCCGCGCTTCGCTGACCATGGTGCAGCAAGCACGGCTGCAGACGGGCTCTGAAAGCATCCTGCTGTGTGAAGCCAGCATTCGCATCGGCTGGGTCGATGCACTGAACTACAAACCGGCGCGCATGCCGCCAGACCTTCTGGAAATACTGAAATGAACCAAGACCTGTCGATTCTCCATCTGGTGCTGAACGCCAGCCTGGTGGTGCAACTGGTGATGCTCTTGCTGGTGCTGATATCGGTATCAAGCTGGGCCGCCATTTTTCGCAAGCTGTTTGCCTTGCACCGGGTCAAGTCACTCAACGACTTGTTCGAGCGCGAATTCTGGTCGGGCACCAGCCTGAACGACCTGTTTTCTGCGGCGGCCAAAAACGCCCGCAACTCCGGCCCGATGGAACGCATTTTTGCCAGCGGCATGCGCGAGTACCAGAAGCTGCGTGAAAAACGCATCGCCGATACCAACACCCTGATGGACGGTGCACGGCGCGCCATGCGCGCGAGCTTCCAGCGTGAAATGGACGTTATTGAAACGCATCTGTCCTTCCTGGCGTCGGTCGGCTCGGTCTCGCCCTATGTCGGCCTGTTCGGCACGGTCTGGGGCATCATGCATTCCTTCACCGGTCTGGCCTCCTTGCAGCAGGTCACGCTGGCCACGGTGGCACCCGGCATTGCCGAGGCGCTGGTGTCCACCGCCATCGGCCTGTTTGCTGCGATTCCGGCTGTGGTTGCCTACAACCGTTTTGCGCGTGACATCGACCGCATTGCCATCAAGCTCGAGACCTTCATCGAAGAGTTCTCCAACATCCTGCAGCGCAATGTCGGCGCGCAGTCGGCCTCCGGCCAATAACAGGAGTCCCTGCATGCCATCCCTGGTCAGTCGTGGACGTGGTCGGCGCACCATCAACGAAATCAATATGGTGCCCTTCATCGACGTGATGCTGGTGCTGCTCATCATCTTCATGGTGACCGCCCCGCTCATCACACCGAGCATGATTGACCTGCCCAGTATCGGTAAGGCGGCCAAGCAGCCCGATCAGGTGATTCAGATCGTGATTGACAAGAATGAAGCGCTCGTGCTCAAAGTAAAAGACAAGTCGAGCCCGCTGAGTCTGCAGACGGTTGTCGCTGCGGTCAAACAGGCGCAAAGTGGCAGCAGCAATTCGGCGGTCGTCATCAGTGCCGACAGGAACATCAAGTACGAAGCCGTCGTCAAGCTGATGGACACGCTGCAGCGCGCCGGCATTGGCCGCGTTGGCCTGTCGGTACAACTTGCCAATTAGAACGTTAGATGCTGGCCGCCACCGATCGCCTTGAATTCGTCCCGCCGCCAGCACCCGGCCTGGTGCGCGCGCTGGCGCTCGCCGTGCTGGCGCACGCCTTCCTGCTCGCCGCGCTCACCTGGGGTGTGCACTGGAAGCGTGAAGCTGCCACGCTCAGCGTTGAAGCCGAACTGTGGTCGGCACTGCCGCAGGAAGCGGCACCGCAAGCCCTTGAAGTGCCGCTGCCGGTCGCACCCGAGCCAGTGCCTCCACCTGTACCCGTTGCCGAACCAGCGCCTGTGCCGGTCGAACCGGCCAAGGTCGATATTGCCATCGAACAGGAAAAGCTGCGCCTGAAGAAGCTCAAGGAAAAAGAACTGATAGAGAAGAAGCGCCTGCAGGAAAAGGAAAAGCAACAGCAAGAGCGGCAGGCGGCCGAAGAAAAGAAGAAGGTCGAGCTGGAAAAGCAGCGCAAGCAGGCACTGCTGGCCAAGCAGGAGGCACAAAAGATCGAAGCCCAGCGCAGTGACAACCTGAAACGTATCGCCGGCCTGGCCGGGGCCAGCGGCGCGCCCGACGCCAAGGGCACTGCTTTGCGATCCTCCGGGCCTTCGGGCAGCTACGCCGGACGCATCAGCGCCCGTATCAAACCCAACATCGTTTTCACTGAAGAGATTGCCGGCAACCCGGTCGCCGATGTAGAGGTGCGCTCAGCACCCAACGGCACCATCCTGAGCCGCAAACTGATCAAATCGAGCGGACTCAAGGCGTGGGACGATGCGGTTCTCAAAGCCATCGACAAGACGGAGAAACTGCCACCCGACACCGACGGACAGGTCCCAGCGTCCATGATCATCGGCTTCAGACCGAAAGATTAGGCCCTAGTCAAAAACGATCTCCGCCCTGCCCTGGTCCGCTTGGGCGCGCCAGCCTGCGAGTGCCGCATCGCTGGGGAAAAATTTGAAGCGTTCGCCCAGTTGCAGTTCGGCGCGGGCCTGACCCTCCTGGTCCTGACCTGACACCAGCAAGCGCACGGCCAGACCGCGAACCAGTTCACCCTGCTCGGAGACCTCACGCTGCGCCGGATAGTCCCGGATCAGAGCGGCCACGTCGGGTGCCTTGCCATTGACGCTGACACGCAGAAACTTGCCGAAGCGGCAGCGCGCCTGCTCCAGATCCCAGATCTGCGTCACCGTGAGTTGCATGCCGCCGGAAAAACGGTCCGGCTGCAGTTTGCCCATGACGATGATCAGTTCATCGTCCTTGAGCAGGTTCCGGTTCGCATTGATCAGCGACTCGTCAGCACGGGCCTCGATCACCCCTGATTTGTCATCCAGCTTGAACAAGGCCAGCTTGCCGCGCTGGCCGTTGATGACTCGAAAATCCGTCACGATGCCAGCCAGCAACTGCGGCTCGCGCGCATCCATCAGCTCTTCAATCTGGCGCTTCACGAAGCGTCGCACCTCCGTGGCCACCTCATCAAAAAGATGCCCCGACAGATAGAAGCCGATGGCCGACTTTTCCAGCATCAGGCGCTCGCGCACGCCCCAGGGCGTGGCCTGCACCAATTCAGGCTCCTGGGTGCTGGAGCCGTGGTCATCCTCTCCACCCATGTCAAACAGGCCCCCCTGATTGGCGTTGGCCAGCGTCGCCGCCGCAAAATCAAAAGCACAGTCCAGCGAGGCCAGCAGGCTCGCGCGGTTGCGCTGAATCGAATCAAAGGCTCCGGCCTTGATCAGGGCCTCCACCGTGCGCTTGTTGATGCGGCCGCGATCGACGCGCACACAAAAGTCAAACAGACTCCTGAAAGGTCCGACGTCTGAACCAGACGGTCCCGTGCCGCGTCCTTCGCGCGCTGCCACCACCGCCTCGATCGCCTGCTGACCCGAGCCCTTGATGGCACTCAGGCCGTAGCGAATCATCTTGTCGGAAATCGGCTCAAAGCGAGCCCCCCCCCGGTTCACGTCGGGCGCTTCGAAAGTGAGGCCCATCTTCAAGGCGTCCTCGTACAGGACCTTGAGCTTGTCCGTGTCGTCCATTTCGACCGTCATGTTGGCGCAGAAGAACTCGGCCGTGTAATGCACCTTGAGCCATGCCGTGTGGTAGGCCAGCAAGGCATAGGCCGCCGAATGTGACTTGTTGAAGCCATAACCGGCGAACTTCTCCATGTGGTCGAAAACTTCGTCCGCCTTTTCCTGACTCAAGTCATGGGCGGCGGCGCCGTCGCGGAATATCTGCCGGTGCCGGGCCATCTCCTCGGCGTTCTTCTTGCCCATGGCACGCCGCAGCATGTCGGCGCCACCGAGCGAATAGCCGCCCAGGATCTGCGCCATCTGCATCACCTGCTCCTGGTACACCATGACGCCATAGGTTTCGCTCAGGATGCCTTCGACGCGGGGATCCGGGTACTCGACCGGCTCGCGACCCAACTTGCGCGCGATGTAGGTCGGTATCAGGTCCATCGGCCCCGGCCGATAGAGCGCGTTCATGGCGATCAGGTCTTCCAGCCGGGACGGTCTGGCATCCCGCAGCATGCCCTGCATGCCGCGGCTTTCAAACTGGAACACCGCCTCGGTCCGGCCGTCGGCAAACAACTGATAGACCGCCGCGTCGTCCAGTGGCAGATCCTCATAGGAGAAATGCTCACAACCCTTGTGCCTGGCCACGATCAGGTCCTTGGCAATCTCCAGAATGGTCAGCGTTGCCAGGCCCAAAAAGTCGAACTTCACCAGACCGATGGCTTCAACGTCGTATTTGTCAAACTGGCTTACGGCCGCTTCGCTGCCGGGTTGCTGATAGAGCGGACAGAAATCCGTCAGTTTGCCCGGTGCAATCAGGACACCACCGGCATGCATGCCGACATTGCGCGTCAGGCCTTCGAGCTTGCGCGCGAGTTCCAGCAGCAGCTTGACGTCCTCTTCCCGGCTTTCGCGTTCCGCCAGAACCGGCTCCGCCTCCACCGCGTAAACCGTCTTGTCGTCGCTCTTGCGGCCCACTGGCGGCAACTGCAGACTGACGCTGACCCCGGGCTTGTTCGGAATGAGTTTGCTGATGCCGTCGCAGAAGGTGTAGCTCATGTCAAGCACGCGCCCGACATCACGGACCACAGCGCGCGCCGCCATGGTGCCAAAGGTGACGATCTGGCTGACCGCGTTCTTGCCGTACTTCTCTTTCACATAATCAATCACCCGGTCGCGATTGCTCTGGCAGAAATCAATGTCAAAGTCGGGCATGGAGACCCGTTCCGGATTGAGAAAGCGCTCGAACAGCAGGTTGTACTGCAGCGGATCCAGATCGGTAATCTTGAGGGAATAGGCCACCAGGGAGCCGGCCCCGGAGCCACGACCGGGTCCGACCGGGCAACCGTTCTTCTTGGCCCAGTTGATGAAGTCACCAACGATCAGAAAGTAGCCCGGAAAGCCCATCTTCAGGATCGTGTCGATCTCGAATTCCAGGCGTTCGACATAGCGGGCGCGCACGCTCTCGCGCTCGGCCTCGACCGGATAGCGGCGCAGCAGTCTCTCACTCAGTCCCAGGTGCGAGGCGTGGCGAAAGTAGGCCTCCGGCGTCATCTGCTGGCCATCGACCTGCGGTATCGGGAAGTCCGGCAGCTGCGGCTTGTCAAGGACCAGTGTCAGGTTGCAGCGCCTGGCAATCTGCAGACTGTTCTCCAGCGCTGAAGGCAGATCGGCAAACAGCGCCTGCATCTGCGCGGCGGACTTGAAATACTGCTCACGCGTGAACCTGCGGACCCGACGCTGGTCGCCCAGGATTTCTCCCTCGGCGATGCAGACCCTGGCTTCATGCGCTTCAAAATCGTCGGGGCTGGTGAACTGCACCGGGTGCGTCGCCACTACCGGTAGCCCGATGCGAGCCGCCAGTTGCACCGCAGCCATCACATGGGCCTCGTCATCGCCACGTCCGGCGCGCTGCAACTCCAGATAAAAGCGATGCGGAAAAATACTTCCCAGGCGCAACGCTGCCTCGCTGGCACGCGCTTCATCGCCCGACAACAGTGCCTGCCCGACCGGTCCGGCCTGCGCGCCCGAAAGCGCGATCAGTCCCTCACTCAGTTCGGCCAGCCAATCGAGTTTGACCAGGGCTTGGGCTTTGTTGGCATTGCGGGTCCAGGCCCGTGCCAGCAGTTCCGACAGGTTCAGATAGCCCTGCCGGTTCTGCACCAATAACAGCAAGCGGGATGCAGCAACTGCTTCGGTGCCCGTGGCGTCGAGCCAGATTTCAGCGCCAATCAGGGGCTTGACGCCGCGTTTGCGCGCTTGCCGATAAAACTTGATGGCACCAAACAAATTGCTCAGATCGGTGATGGCCAGCGCACCCTGCCCATCAGCCGCAGCGCAATTGACGATATCATCGATGCGATTGGTACCATCAACAACAGAAAACTCAGTGTGTAAACGCAGATGAACGAACATGCTTCATTCTAAATGTTGAAAATTCTTGTGGTCGATGACCATGCACTCGTGCGCGAGGGCCTGCGCCAGGTGCTCAAGGGCCTGGATGAGCAGGTTGAAGTGCTGGAAGCGGGCCAGTGCAGCCGCGCCTTTGAACTCGCTGCATTGCATCCCGATCTTGATCTGGTATTGCTCGATTACGGCTTGCCCGACATGAATGGTCTGGAGGCACTGACCCTTTTTGGTCAGCAGCATCCGGAACTACCGGTCGTCATGATTTCCGGCACGGTGGAGCCGCGCATCGTGCGCCAGGTGATGGCCCTGGGTGCCGTCGGCTTCATCGCCAAAGCCAGTCTCAGCAGCGAGTTGCTGACGATCCTGCGGGCAGTGCTCGAGGGCCAGATCTATATGCCTCCCGAGTTCCTCACCGGCCATGCAGCGCTCGATGAAGTCGACGCGCCCGGCGGACCTCAACTCACCTCGCGTCAGCACGAAGTGCTCGGTCTGATGCTCACTGCCCGCTCCAACAAGGAAATCAGCGTGACGCTCAATCTCTCGGATGAAACCGTCAAGAACCATGTCTCGGCGGTGCTGCGCGCGTTTGGCGTACAAACGCGCATGCAGGCTGTGCTGGCGGCCACGCTGCGCGGTTACAGCAAGGCTCAGACGCTTTAGCTGCGCTTGGCCAGGTGCCCTATCAGGCTGCGCAGCTTGGCGGGTCGCACCGGCTTGTGCATCAAGGTCAGACCGGCCACTTTGGCGGCCTGCATCAGGTCCGGATCGGTATCGCCGCTGATCAGGCAGGCCGGTATTTCCTTCTGGGCGGCGAGCCGCAGTCGAAGCACCGCTTGAATGCCGTTTTCCTGGCCGGGCAATCGATAATCGCTGATGATCAGAGCGGGCTGCAGCCCCCGCTGCAGTTGCTCCAGCGCCACTGCCAGGCTGGGTGCTTCGGCCACCATCGCCCCCCAGGAAGTCAGGAGGTTCACCAAAGCGGCACGCGCCAGGTCATCATCCTCGACGACGAGCACGACCAGACCGACCAGTTCATCGAGTGACTCACGACGCCCCGGTCCGCGCCGATCCGGCATTGCGCCCGGCGCCGTCAACGGAAGCTCGATTCTGAAACGACTCCCCTGTCCTGAACGTGAACAAAGTTGCAGTGGATGGCCTAGCAAGCGGGCCGTCCTTTGCACGATATTGAGCCCCAGGCCCAGCCCCTTGCTGCGCTCGCGCTCTGGGTTGCCGACCTGATAGAACTCCTTGAATATGGCCTCCTGATGCTCCTCTGCAATCCCGATTCCGGTGTCCCAGACCTCAATCCAGGCACTGCCGTCCTCGCCTTTGCCGCGGCATGCCAGCAGCACCGAGCCGGCATGGGTATAGCGCAGCGCGTTGCTCAGCAGGTTCAGCAGGATGCGATGTATCTGGACCGGGTCACTCATCACCCAGACATTGCAGGGTCGCACGCGCAGACTTAAGCCCTTCTCGGCAGCCATCAAGGCCAGTTCGACCTTCAACTGGTCGAACACATCGTTCAGCGCGAAAGCCTGCAAGTGAACCGGAACCGCGCCGGCATCAAGTCGTGAAATATCAAGCAAGGCATCCAGCAGTTCGCGCATCGCCTGCACCGCAAGGTCCATGTTGGCAACCAGGTCTATGGCCTGCGCATCGTGCGTCAACTGCCCCAAGCGCGTGACGAACAATCCCAAAGCGTGCGTCGGCTGTCTCAAGTCATGACTGGCCGCGGCAAGGAAACGTGACTTGGCGAGAGTCGCCGACTCGGCTTCCTCCTTCTTCTCGCGCAACTCCTGCGTCGCCTGGGCAATGCGACGCTCCAACTCATCGCGCCCCACTTCAAGTCGTTCGGCCATCTGGTTGAGCGCCTGCTGCAAATCACGCAAGGGATCTTGCTCCCGCAATTCAGCACGGGCGCCGAACTCGCCTCGTCCAATGCGCTCAATCAGCCGGGACACCCGCGCCACCGGTCGAATCACACCCTGGCCGAGTCGCACCGCCAGCAGGCCTCCCAACAATATTCCAGCCAGCCCCAACATGACGCTCAAACGCAGCAACTGAAGTTGTCGTTGTCGCAGTTTTTCGCCCGTCACTTCCAGCAGCACGTGTCCTAGAACACGCGCCGGCGCTGCGCTGGCACTGGCGCTGCCGTCAAACAGGTCATTGAGCACCACCTGTTCTGCCGCAATGGGCTGCAGCAACAAGTCGGTACCCCGCAGGATGTCGCGATCAAGCACCTCCTGTGCACCCAGGCGGGCCGGCATCTTGTAAGTCATGTGACCGCCGCTGGCCATGATCTCACCTCGGGAATTCAGGATCACGACGGAGCGCACCGCCGACTCCTGCAGCGCGACACGCACCAGCCCCTGCAGCTGCCCGACATTGCCAGAAAACAAACCGTATTCGCTGGCGCCGGCAAGTTGCCGCGCCATCGAGCGAGCCCGTTGACCATGCGAATCCTCGTTATCACCCAGACCGATATACAGGAAGGCGGCCATCAAGAGCACCGCAACCAGACTGACCGGCAGCATGGCCGCCAGCAGGATCCGCCTGCGGATACGGCGAACGATCATGGCCGGCCCTCGAGCAGCCGCAGGCGCCGGGTCAACTCCGGCGCGTCCAGTGACAGGCCGAGCGAGCGAGCGACGTGCTCATTGACGGCAATCTGAAAGTCAGTGGAATACGCGCCGGACGCCGCTAAGGCCTTTCCTTGCAGCACTGCCCGCGCCAGTTGTGCCGCCTGCACTCCGACTTGATGCGGCGTCACATACACGGCGAGCAAGGCACCGGCGCGAACATAGGCGGGAGAAAAGGCCATCATCGGAACATTGGCGCGAAACGAGGTCAGCAAAATGTTTTGAACGGTACGGCTGTTATAGATCTGCGGGTTGGGAACCGCCAGCAACAGGTCCGTACCCTCCAGAACTTGCTTGAGCGCAGGAAAGAGCTGTTCTTCACTGCCGACCTCGGCTTCAAGCAGTGACAGCGCGACGGCCTGCGCCTGCGCCCGAAATTCACTCCTGTCTCCTGACAATCCTGTTCCCCACAACACGCCAACCCGACGGGCGCCCGGAAGTGCCAGACGGATCAGTTCGAGCTGTCGCGCCGGCGGCTGGTCCAGGAAGAGCGCCGAAAACTGGGAACTCGCCTTTCGGCCATGCTGCAACAAAGCAGCCTCATAGCTGCTGCGCGGCAGCAGGGCACACAGCACGGGCACCGCGGGCGCTGAAGCGGCCAGCAGACCGGCAGCCTCGGCTCCCAGGGTGACGTACAGGCGGGCCGACTGCGTCCGCCCATCCGCCCACTCCCTGGTACTCATCGTCAGCACCGAGGAACGCGTCACTCCGCTGCGTTCGAGTTCCTCGGTCAAGGCCTGCGCCGTCTCGCCGTAGGCGGCGCTGCCTTCACTGCTGATGATCACCACCGATGGCGCAGCATGCGCCCCCAGGGCCACCATCCAGGTCAGCCAGACACCGGCCAGCACCATCCGCAGTCGAAGCAGCATCCCGATTCCGCTACTGGTTGATTCGGACCGTGACAAAAACACGCCGTTGAAAGGCATAGGCCGGGTCGGCGTCCAGGTAGGGGGATCCCAGGTTTTGCCAAACGAGTGCCAGTTCGCCACGCTGTGCACCCAGCCGCAGCGGTGTCGCCAGGCGCACGTCAGTCCGGGTCATGGCCACCTGATGGTCTGGACCGGTTCTCTGTGGCGTCATGGTGCCACTGTCCTGGTGCAGGATGCTCAGATCCAGCTTGCCTGGCAACTTCTGAAACCAGGACAGGGTACTGGCCAGTTTCGGCGCCGGCAGGGCGTTGCCATAGTTGACGACGACACCGTTTTCAATCCCGTGATCAATCAGGGAATAGTTGAGATAGGCCTGGTTGAAGGCCAATCGCGTACCACTCCAGGGCTGCCACCTCAACTGGTATTCCATACCATGGATGGAGAAATTCTCGGTGTTCGCATAGTCCTTGGGCCGCGTGTTGTTGAGCTGGGTGATGAAGTCATCGACACGCTCGTGAAACGCTCGCACATCCAGGTTCACCCCCAGTTTTGGCCATGCACCAAGGTAACCAATCTCCCTGGAGAACACACTTTCGGGCTGCACCTTGCCGCTGGCCAGCGTGCTTACTTCCAGCAGTTGGCCATTCCAGCTGTAGCGAACGTCGGCAAACTGCTCGTAGTTACTCGGAGGACGGTAGGCGCGCGACGCCCCGACGCGCAGAGTGTGCCCCTGCGCCAGGTGCCAGTTCAGCATCAAGCGTGGCGCCATGCGACTGCCTGCCGTACCGCTTTTTTCAGCCATCGCGCCAGCGTTCAGCACCAGGTCATTTTCAGGTCGCCATTCGACGTTGCCAAACAAGCGAGAAAACTGGGTCACCAGCGCGTCATCCGTGTTGTAAACGGGTTTGGAAACCACTTCCTCGCGCCGCAATTCGGCGCCCCACACCATGCGCAGCTGTGCGCTTTGGCGCCAGGTATGTTGCAGCGACAAGGCATCACTGCGAGATGCACCGCTGGAATCAATGGCGACGCTGCCGTTGATGCCAAACGCCTGCAAGGAATAGGGAAATGCATCGTCGTACGTTTCATGCCCGTGCGAATAACTGAGTGCCAGATCCTGATCCTGGCCCAGGCTGCGTCGCCAGTCGAGTTGCAGGTAGCTTGAACCATAGCGCGTATCGCGCGTCAGATTGTCGGCGCGATCGGAACTGCCCTTGCCGGCGTTGAGTTCGAGCAGTCCCATACGCAGCTGAATTTCATCGGCGCTGGTGGGACGCAGATCAGCACGCAAATTGAATCGGTCAATCCGGTTTTCGCCATTCGACCCGGCAAGTCCTGCATCGGAGCGGCGATCCAGCCCAAGACGGAAACTGCCGTTGTGCGTATTCCAGCCCAGACTGGCCCGCGCATCGCGTATCGCATTGTCACCCGCACTGAGGCTGACTTGTGTGCCCAAGGTATCCACCGGGTCACGCGTCACGATGTTGACCACACCCAGAAAGGCGCGCGCGCCATAGGCCGCAGAATTGGAGCCGCGCAGCACTTCGATGCGCTCGATGTCGTCCATCGCCACCGTCTGCAGACCAGGCTCGACACTACCGATGAAATAGGGTGAGTAAACCGAGCGCCCATCGACCAGAACCTGCATGCGATTTGAATAACTGTTGAATCCACCGTGATAAGTGGCTTGCGGAGCGATGCTCTCAAACGACATGCTGGTCTGGAAACCTGGCACCAGGCGCAACAGGTCCGCCACGTCACGCGCACCCGACAGGCGAATCATGTCGCGGTCAATGACCGTGACCGCACCCGGCGTGTCCTCCAGTCGTTGCGGCAACCGGGAGACCGACAGAACCAACGGCACCTCGGTCAGAAAGTCGCGCTCGGACAGAGCCTCGGTGGCCTGCGCCGATGCCAGGCCCCCTGCGCTCAGCAGCACACTCAAACATATCCATTGGTTCATGAAAGCTCCCTCACAGCCTTATGGCTTGTCGTTCCCCATTCTGCCTTGTCTGCAACGGATTACTGGCCTTGAGCGAAGAAAACTGCAACGCTTGGCAGCTGGACAGGATCCCTAGTTCGATGGCGAAGGGAGGTCGGACCTGGCCAGCCGCGCAATCAGGCTACGCAACTTGGCCGGTCGCACCGGCTTGTGCAGCATTGTCAGGCCGGCTTGCCTGACCGCCAGCAGCAGTGCCGGGTCGGTGTCACCACTGATCAGGCAAGCAGGCACTGCACGGCCTGCCTGCTTACGCAGCTGCTGCAGCGCCGCGATGCCATTTTCTCCGTCGCGCAAGCGGTAGTCGCTGATGATCAGGTCCGGCACCAGCCCAGCCTCCAGATACGACAGCGCACCGCTCAGTCCTTCCGCCGCCACCACGACGGCCCGCCAGCCCGCAATCAGGCCCACCAGACTCTCTCTCACCAAGGCATCGTCTTCAATCACCAGCACGACGAGATTGGCCAGATCAACCAGAGGCTGTGCCCGCTCGGGAGAGCGACGCTCGATGACAGCGCCGATCGGCGCCAGCGGTACTTCAACACTGAATCGGCTACCCACACCCGGTCGCGACCACATCTGCAATTTGTGCTGCAACAAGGCGGCCGTACGCTGGACAAGATTGAGTCCAAGGCCCAGACCCTTGCTGCGATCCCGTTCCACGTTGCCGACCTGATAAAACTCCTTGAAAATCGCCTTCTGATGCTCGGGCGCAATCCCGATCCCGGTGTCCCAGACCTCGATCGACGCGCTGCGCCCCCCCTGCTTCACGCGGCACGCCAGCAATACAGCGCCAACACTCGTATAGCGCAGCGCGTTGCTGAGCAGGTTCAGCAAAATGCGATGCAATTGGACCGGGTCACTCAGTACCCAGACATTGCAGGGTCGTACGCGCAGACTCAAGCCCTTCTCAGCAGCCAGCAAGGCCAACTCGGCCTTCAACTGGTCAAAGACGTCGCTGAGCGCAAAGGCTTGCAAGTGGACCGGTACGGCGCCGGCGTCGAGTCGTGAAATATCAAGCAGCGCATCGAGCAGATCGCGCATCGCCTGGACTGAGGTGTCCAGCCGCTCAATCAAGTGACTGGTTTCTGTGTTGTGTTCAAGCTGCCCCAGGCGCGCCACAAACATGCCCAGGGCATGGGTTGGCTGGCGCAGGTCATGACTGGCAGCGGCCAGAAAACGCGATTTGGCACGATTGGCATCTTCAGCCAGCGACATCGCCGCATGCAGTTCGGCCTCGCCGCGCTTGCGCGCACTGATGTCGTGCAGCGCTAGATGAACGGCCGGTTCACCGTCGTAGGCGATCGACGTTGCCTGCAGTTCGACATCGATCACCGAGCCGTCCATCCTGAGAAACTGCTGCTCGGCCCTGGGCGTTGTGCCATGCTCATCAAAATGCTTTTGCCGGACGCGCGCGAGCCCCCTGTAGTCAGCCGCGATTCGCTCCATGACGGGCGTGCCCACCAGTTCTTGTGCATTCTTTGCGCCAAACAACTCGACGGCGGCGGGATTGACATACAGAAAGCGCTCGCCCCGGTGAACCGCAATCGGTTGCGGCGTCCATTGAATCAATGTGCGGTAGTTCGTTTCGCTGGCGCTCAGCTTTTGCGCAGCAGCCTGCTTTTCGATGGCGATGCCGGCCAGGCTGAGCCACTCCTGTAGCGCAATCGCCTCAGGTCTGTGCGCCTGATCAGGGTAGATCAGGAGTGCGCCCAGCAACTGGCCCGCCGATGAAACAATTCGGTCAGAGCGAGATGGCAAGACAGCGAACTCCGTCGCCGCCGGCGTAGCCATCGGTCGGCCCTGTTCGTCGAACAGCAAAATATGGCAGCGCAGACCCGGGTTCAAGTCTTCGACTGCTCCGGTAATGGCCTGCAACACCTCGCTCAATGCGGCACCTGAGGCGAGCATTTCCAGCACCTGCCTGCGATGACTCTCGAGTGTCTCGACCTGAACGCGCTCGGTGATGTCGCGTGCCAGAGCGATAAAGCGTGGTACCTCGCCCTCGGGCATGGTCTTGCGGGCGATCGAAAGTTCAAACCACCGCTGCCCTTGCTCCAGTGTCAGTGCATAGCGCCTGCCACTCGAAAAAGCGTGCACATTGGCCTCGTGCAAGGCCACCATGACCACGGCGCACGCTGATGCCGGAAGGAATTCCGAAACCAGCCTACCGATCAGCTTGCTGGGCGCCACCGTCAGAAGATCGGTCCGTGGTGAGTGATAGTCAAAGACGCGACCCTCCAGATCCACCTCAAACAGGAGGTCGGGAAGCGTGTCAAGTATGGCCTGCAGACGGTTTGTGCTGTCTGGCAGCGGCGGCTGCACACGCTGGCGCAGGCCGGTACGCCAGAAACTCAGCGCACGCCGGACCAACTGAAATAGATGGATCTGCATGCACCGATTCTGCCCTGTCGGAGCATCGGCCGCGCCTGCGCGCAGCTGGATATTTGCGTTAGCGGACCAAGCGCGCGGCTATGTCGGCCACCCGTTTGCCGAACAGGCGTGCCGTTTCCAGGTCGCCGGCGTTCATTTCCCCTGCACTGGCATCACCGGGTGTCTGCGCCATCGGCCCTGCCGAAGAAGCGAGATAGTTGACGTCGCCACGTTGTGATGCCTTGGTGTTGTTGTAGTTCAGTCCGGTACCCACCCAAAGGCCACCGTGCTGCATGGCGAGCGTCATGAAATAGTGCAGCGTCGAGTGCTTGTCGCCATTGACATTGGCGCTGTTCGTGAAACCACCAAAAACCTTGTCCTTCCAGGCTTGCGTATACCAGGGTTTGCTAGTGGCGTCGGCAAACTTCTTGAACTGCCAACTCACCGAGCCCATGTAGGTCGGTGAACCCATGACGATGGCGTCAGCGGCGTTGAGTGTGTTCCACTGCGCCTCGGTCAGATTGCCTTCGGCGTCGATCGGCACCAGTTCGGCACCAGCGCCCTCTGCCACCGACTGCGCCATGCGCAGCGTATGACCATAGCCCGAATGAAAAACTACAGCTACTTTTGCCATTGAAATACTCCTTGATTGCAGTTAAAAAAGGAAGCCGGTACCAAACCGGCCTCCTGGGGAAAATCGGATCAGGCCTGCAGATCGAACACCAGCACTTCGGCGTTCCTGCCTTCGCTGAGTTGCAACAGCGCCTCGTTGTCCAGTAAGGCCGCGTCTCCCGTCGTCAGTCTGACGCCGTTGACTGTCAGTTCACCTCGTATCAGGTGCACATAGGCCTTGCGATTGGAAGCCAACACCAGTTCAGCGGTCTGTGCGCCATCCAACAGAGCTGCGTAGAGACGAGCGTCCGCATGGATCGTGACCGAACCCTGAGCGCCATCCGGCGCGGCCAGCAAACACAGCTTGCCGAGCTTGCTGGCCTCGGCGAAGGATTTCTGCTCATACGACGGTGCGATGCCGGTCACCTTGGGCTCTATCCAGATCTGCAAAAAATGCGTCGTGGCGTCCGGCGCGTGGTTGAACTCGCTGTGCTGCACACCGCTACCGGCACTCATGCGCTGCACGTCGCCTGGCGGAATGCCTTTGACATTGCCCATGCTGTCCTTGTGCGCCAGATTGCCGGACAGCACATAGCTGATGATCTCCATGTCGCGGTGCCCATGCGTGCCAAAACCGGTGCCGGGCGCAATCCGGTCCTCGTTGATGACGCGCAGATTGCCCCAGCCCATGTGCTGCGGGTCGTAGTAGCCGGCAAAGGAAAAACTGTGAAATGACTTTAACCAGCCATGGTCCGCGTAGCCGCGATCATTGGATTTCCGAATCTTCAACATGGTCCTCTTTCCTTTTCAGGTCAGAACTTTAGGGCTGACCAGGCCGCTGGCCATCCATCTGATTTGATGGCATCATTCAAATTATCTGAATCAAAAGGCCAAACCAATGCAAACTGCTCGCGATGTTTTGACCCCGGACGCGCTCGCCATGCTGCAGACCATTGCAGCGAACGGCAGCTTTGCCGCAGCCGCTCGCGAACTGCAGCTGGTGCCCAGTGCGCTGACCTACCGGGTACGCCAAATCGAGGACGCGCTCGATGTGCTGCTGTTTGACCGCAGTTCGCGCCAGGCCCGACTCACCGAGGCCGGCACTGAGCTGCTGCGCGAAGGCACACGCCTGCTGGAAGAAATCGACGCCGTGGCCAACCGGGTCAAACGCGTCGCCACCGGCTGGGAGTCGCAATTAACCATCGCGGTGGACAGCATTATTTCCAAGACCACGGTGCTGGAGCTGTGCGAGAGCTTTTTTGCACTCAACCCACCGACGCGCATCAAGCTGCGCGACGAAACACTTTCAGGTACGCTGGCCTGCCTGACATCGGGTCAAGCCGATCTGGCGCTCGGCATCGCGGAGTCCGGCACCAACGCCGGCATTCACAGCAAGCCGCTAGGGGACGTGAGCTTTGTCTATGCGGTGGCGCCGCACCATCCCCTGGCCAGCGCGCCCGAGCCGCTCAAGGATGAATTGATCCGCCAGCATCGCGCTGTGGCGGTGGCCGACACGATCGCGCGCGGCAACGGCATGACCGTGGGCCTGCTCGGCGGCCAGGATGTCTTCACGGTGGCCACCATGAAGGACAAGCTCGACGTCCAGTTGCGCGGCCTGGGCAGTGGCTTCGTGCCCGAATGCATGGCCCGCGCCTACATCGAGACC
>Ga0194038_1000360_pt1 | contig 19851 bp, 17 predicted proteins | sample JunL226m_MetaG_FD_148630 | JGI IMG/M metagenome (GOLD analysis project Ga0194038, IMG submission 148630) | Anoxic zone freshwater microbial communities from boreal shield lake in IISD Experimental Lakes Area, Ontario, Canada - Jun2016-L227-6m | ecosystem: Environmental > Aquatic > Freshwater >... | reverse complement strand
GTTGGGTGGCCGTGCCGAGATGTCGGCTTTCATGACCCAATCCGGCTTTGGCTACAAGATGTCGGCCGAGAAAGCCTACTCAACCGACTCCAACATGCTGGGCGCCACGCACGAAGCGAAGGACTTGGAGCAGTTGAGCAGCGGTATCAAAATTGTCAACCCGATCATGGGCGTGGCCTTCTGGAAGGACGAAGTGACCGTGGCACGCGAGGAAGTCACGGTGCGCTTTGAGGAAGGCCGACCGGTCGCCTTGAATGGCGTCGAGTACGGCGATCTGGTGACACTGATCATGGAAGCCAACCGCATTGGCGGGCGTCATGGTCTGGGCATGAGCGACCAGATCGAAAACCGCATCATCGAGGCCAAGAGCCGCGGCATTTATGAAGCGCCCGGTCTGGCGCTGCTGTTCATCGCCTATGAGCGCCTGGTCACTGGCATCCACAACGAGGACACGATCGAGCAATACCGCGACAACGGCCGCAAACTCGGCCGTCTGCTGTACCAGGGCCGCTGGTTTGACCCGCAGGCCATCATGTTGCGCGAGACGGCACAGCGCTGGGTGGCGAGTGCCATCACGGGTGAAGTGAGCCTGGAACTGCGGCGCGGCAACGATTACTCGATTTTGAATACGAGTTCGCCCAACCTGACGTATGCAGCCGAGCGCCTGAGCATGGAAAAAGTCGAAGACGCGCCCTTCTCACCAGCCGACCGGATAGGTCAGCTCACGATGCGCAACCTCGACATCGTGGACACGCGCGCCAAACTGGGCATCTATGCGCAAAGCGGCTTGCTGTCGCTGGGCAAAGACGGCGATTTCTTGAAGCTCGGCGGAACCGCAGAGTGAACGTCGTTCAGAAGCAGTTCATGGCATTCGGCAACGAACCGAATGCCGTCAGTCAAGCCTGTGGGGGGCAGGTGCTCGCAACCAGGCAAACTCAAAAGTCGCGATCGACCAGCGAACCTCGCGAATCAGGCAATAGGCCCTGACGCTCCAGGATGCGAGCCACTGAACCGATGATCTAACGCGATGGCGCCGCTCCTGTCAGTTCGACCAGCTTGATTTCAGTGCCAAAGCGCATGACCAACAGCCCCCGCAACTCGCAGCGCTGCCAGGTCATGCGGCGTTCAGGATTGGAGGCGGCGCGGGTCGCGAAGCGCCGTTCCGAACTGCCGCGACGCTCAACGCCGTGCGGGGGTTGCGGATCCCTGGTGTGGATCGCTTCCTGAATGTCCGCGTCTGTATTGAGGGGTATGTGCAGGGCGATGGCCAGGCGGGCAATTCGCGAGTTCAAGTCCGTCAGAATTTCAACCAGATGGCCAGCCTCGCGGGACCGCGGGGCTTCAGTGTTAGAGCTAGTCGACATGTTTGTGCGTCTCCTCTTTCAGATAGGTCATTGCGATGTTTGCACGAGGGCGCGCATTCAGAGGGCAGCTTCTGCTTCTTCCCGTGTTTCGTAAATGTGTGTCGCCAGGCCCCGGGCATAAATCGCAGGCCCCAACTTATTAAGCAGGAATGCACTGGTGCTATATCGCGTGGTGCGGTCATAGTAATGGGTGGTCATGTATTCCACTACCTTGGCATAGGCCTCAAGCGCCGGCTCAAGAATCTCGAACCCGTCATAGTTCACGACCACATTCACGCGGTGGCCGATTTCCTTGCACCGTGTCTCCACGGCGTGTTGCACATCCGCAGCGTCCTTGGGTGTGACCAATTTGAGGCCCTGGAAGTTGAGAAACAGTCGATTGCGCAAAGGCTGCCACGAGATGCGGTCAATCAGGGAAACGGCCAGCAGGCTGTCCTTTAGTCCCATCGGCAGGTCACGGAAGATGCAAGCGGCCATTGGCTGCGGCTGCCTGACGATGGGGCGAAAAGCCATGTGCGCCAGGATGTCACGCTCCAGGTCGACGCCAGGGGCAATCTCCAGCAGCTCAAGTCCTTGGGTGGTCAAGCCGAACACACAGCGCTCGGTAATGTAGAGCACCCGCTTGCCGGCCTTGGCGGCGTATTCGCCGCTGAATGTCACCTGCTCCAGCGTATCCACAAATTTGCGGTGCTTCCCCTCGGACACGATCCGCAGTTCACCGTTGTCAATCTCAACCTTGAGACCACCAGCGGTAAACGTCCCCACGAACAGCACCGTGCGGCTGTTTTGAGAGATATTGATGAAGCCGCCTGCGCCCGCCAACTTGGGTCCGAAACGGCTGACGTTGATATTGCCACGCGAGTCACATTCGGCCAGACCCAGGATGGCCAGGTCCAAGCCTCCGCCATCGTAAAAATCGAACTGCTGGTTCGTGTCGATCACAGCCGTCGCATTGACGGCGGTACCAAAATCCATGGCGCTGCCTGGGATGCCACCAATCACGCCGGATTCCGCCGTGAGGGTGATGTAGGCCAGTAGCCTCTCTTCATTGGCCACGCCGGCCACGCCTTCGGGCATGCCAATGCCGAGATTAACCACCGCATTGGGCATCAGCTCGAACGCGGCCCTCCGAGCGATCACCTTGCGCTCGTCCATTCGCAAAGGGGCAAGGGCATCGAGCGGCCGCCGCATGGCGCCCGTGAGGGCCGGGTGGTAGGCCGTCCCGAAGGTTTGCATGTGCAGTTCGGGGGGAGACACAACAACGCAATCCACCAACATGCCGGGCACCTTGACCTGACGTGGGTTCATGCTGCCAGCCTCTGTTATGAACTCCACCTGCGCAATCACCAGGCCCCCGGAGTTCTTCACGGCCATGGCGATGGCCAAGGCGTCCTGCGTCAGTGCTTCACGCTCCATGGAGAGATTGCCGTCGGTGTCGGCAACCGAGGCGCGGATGAACGCGATATGTGGCTTCGGAACACGGTAAAAAAGCAACTCTTCTCCGCCCAGCTTGACAAGTTCCACCAAGTCTTCCTTGGTCTCGGCATTGATTTTTGCGCCCTGCTGGCGTGGGTCGACAAAAGTTCCCAAGCCAACACGCGAAACATTACCCGGCAAACCTGCCGCGATGTCGCGGTAAAGATGCGAGATGACACCCAACGGAAAGTTGTAGGCTTCCATCTTCCCTGCTATCGCCAACTCCGCAAGGCGTGGCACCATACCCCAGTGTCCGCCGATGGCGCGACGCACCAGCCCATCGCGCGCCAGGCGATTGACACCTTTGTCATTTGCGTCACCAGGGCCACCGCCAAAGATGAGCGTTAGTCCGGAGGGATGTGCCGTCTTGGCATGACTTTGCGCCAAGGCCTGCAGCAGCGCATCTGGGACCCCCACGGTACCAAACCCGGAGCACACGAGAACATGGTTGTCGTGGACAAGAGCCACGGCATCTTCGGCGGAAACTTCTTTGGTCTTCATGAATATTCCTCACAAGAAGCACGGATAAGAACGAGCCTCATCAGCCGACACCGCCAAAGGGCGGATACCTGCATTGCTTCACTCACGTCTACTCCCTCCATGGAAGGTCCATTGACCGAAACGCCATCCAGCGACTCAGGGAGGTCCGCGTCGCAGATAAGAATGGGTCGGTAAGAGTCTTTCGGCCTGTCTGCGAAAAACTGAATCTGTAGCCGACCCGAAGCCGGGTGTTAACGGTGATTTTTTCCAGAGTTGTTGTCCCAAGTCAAACCAACTTGGTTCAAATTCGGACTACCAATCTGGTGCGAACGGGTGCCCATGCCCCCATCGCTGTCCACCGCCAGCCCAAAAACTTGCCTACCTGCCAGCCAGATACGCTGACGCAATCGGCACCAGCGATGCCGCTTCGATCCCAAGGTAGGACAAACCCGGCACGTTACCGCTGGCCACGTTGTCAATTTTCATGGAATTGAGGTTGTCGCGGCTCATCAGAGGCTCGCCTGGAGCCAGTTCCATCAGCGTAGCCTGCAATCGAGCCAGCCAGCGTGGTAGCGCCAGTACCGGACGCCCCCTGCCACCACGTACACCACTGAGTCGCGCTGACAACTGCACCAGTTCTCTTAGCGTAAATACATCGGGGCCGCACAATTCCAGAATCAGCGGTACCTCGGGCGCGCAGGAGATATCGGTGCGCTCCAGGCTGCGTAGGACGGCACTGGCCACGTCCTGCACCCACACCGGCTGAAAGCGCGTCGTGGCGCCCGCCAGCGGCATCACCGGCAATACTTTCTGCAACTGCGCAAAAACGTTGAGGAACTTGTCCTTGAAACCAAAAATTACACTGGGGCGCAGGATAGTCAGATCAAAATGGGTGTGCGTGCCCAAGCCGGCCGCTCTCAGCAAGACCGCTTCGCCCTGCCCTTTGCTGCGAAGGTACATCGAGGGCGCTGATTTCGGCTGTTCTGCATCGGCGCCCAGAGCGCTGATGTGCACGATTTGCCTGATACCCGCGGCGCTGCAGGCGCGTGCCAGCTTGTGCGGCAGATCCACATGGACCTTTTCAAAGGCGTCAGCCGCCCCATGCAGGATGGCAACCAGGTTCACCACTGCCTGTTGTCCTGTCAGCGCCTGAGTCAGGGCCGTCTCATCATGCACGTCAAGCTCCCGCACATGGACCTCGGGCCAGTTCCTTTGCAACAGTTCGGCGCTGGCTCGCACGCGGCTGGGCACGGTCACCTGCCAGCCCTGCTGCAACAGCATTTCGCACACCGCGGTGCCGACAAAACCGGTACCACCCAATACCAAAACATTTTTCATAACCCGAATCTAACGCCTCACACCATGTGCAGTGCCGAGCAGGGTCAAACCGCCATGGTCAACGGAGCGCGAAAAGCCGCTAACATGGCGACCTGTTTTTGTTTCAATACCTACCATGACCACTTCCAGCATTGACAACGTCAGCATCACGACCCAGGCCAACATCTACTTTGACGGCAAATGTGTAAGCCACGGCATCACCTTGGCCGATGGCCGCAAACAAACCGTGGGTGTGGTGCTGCCCGCCACTCTCACATTCAACACGGCGGCGCCAGAGATCATGGAGTGCGTGGCTGGCAGTTGCGAGTACAAACTGGCAGGCAGCCCGACTTGGGTGAAGTCGCTTGCAGGCGACAAGTTCAGCATACCTGGTAATTCCTCGTTCGAAATAAGGGTCGCCGAGGCCTATCACTACATTTGCCATTTCGGCTGATTCAGACCACGACGGGTTCCGGCTCCAGCCGGATGCCAAAGCGCTCATAGACGCTGGTCTGAATGGACTTCGCCAGGGTCATGACTTCGCCGCCCGTGGCGCCACCCCGATTGACAAGCACCAAAGCCTGCTTTTCATAGACACCGGCGTTGCCGACCGACTTGCCCTTCCAGCCACAGGCGTCAATCAACCAACCGGCAGCGAGTTTGATAGAACCATCAGCCAGATGGTAGTAAACAATTTTGGGGTCACGGGCAATGATGTCCGCACATTGCTCCGGTGTCACGGTCGGATTCTTGAAAAAGCTGCCAGCATTGCCAATGAGCGCCGGATCCGGCAACTTGGCTCGACGGATGTCACAAATCCACTGGAACATTTGCTGCGCCGAGGGCTTCGTAATACCTGACTCCAACATCTTCTTTTCTATATCGGCGTAGCCAAGCACGGCCTTCCAGGGCTTGGGCAGGCTCAAACGAACCCGTGTGATGAGGGCCCGGCCGGCCAGTCCAAGGCTGCTTGACTGGTGTTTGAAGATCGAGTCACGATAACCAAAGGCGCATTGCGCGGCGTTGAGCGTGAACTCTTTGCCCGTCTGCAGGTCTACTGCGTCCAGCGAATCAAAGCGATCCTGCAGTTCCACACCATAGGCACCAACGTTTTGCACGGGCGCCGCACCCACGGTGCCGGGGATGAGGGCCATGTTCTCCAGACCGGGGTAGCCCTGAGCCAGTGTCCAAGCAACGAAGTCGTGCCAGTTTTCACCAGCACCGGCTTCCACCACGAAGGCTTTGGCAGACTCGCTGATCAAGCGCCTCCCTTTGATCTCGACTTTCAATACCATGGGTTTGACGTCACCAGTGAGCACAATATTGCTGCCCCCACCCAGTACGAACATGGCTTGCCCAGCCGATTCAGGGTCGGCCAGCAGGTTCTGTAACTCGGCTTGACTGCCAATACGGACCAGACAATGTGCCCTGGCCACAATGCCAAAGCTGTTGCAGGCTTGAAGAGGAACGTTTTTCTCGATTAACATTGCGGCAATTCTCTCACTAGCGACCTGCTACGATTTTTATGGGAGTTAACCATGCCCTCTTTTGATACCGTCTGTGAAGCCGACCAGGTAGAAGTAAAACATGCCGTTGAAAACAGCGCCAAGGAAATCGGCACGCGCTTTGATTTCAAAGGAACACCTGCGGCGATCGAAATCAAGGAAAAAGAGATCACCCTGATTGGGAATGCCGATTTTCAGCTGACCCAGATCGAAGACATTCTGCATAGCAAGCTGGCCAAACGAGGCGTCGACGTACGCTTTCTGGACCGGGGAGAAGTGCAAAAGATGGGGGGCGACCGGGTCAAACTGGTCGTCAAGGTGCGCAATGGCATCGAGACCGAAGTGTCGAAGAAGATCCAGCGCGCACTCAAGGACAGCAAACTCAAGGTTCAATCAGCTATTCAGGAAAACAAGCTGCGGGTGACTGGCGCAAAACGTGACGATCTTCAGGCAGCCATGGCGCTGATCCGAAAGAGCATCACCGACATACCCTTGAGTTTCGATAATTTTCGCGACTGACAGATTACTGCTGTGACCTTACAGAACGACAACGACTACCAGGATCTGCTCAGCTTGTGGTCCGACCTGGAATCAGGTCTGAGCATTATTTTGAGTAGTCCGGACAGCATCCAGGAGTTCGAGCAGCGCGTGTGGCAGTACGATCGTTGGATGAAGGACATGCTGGAACGCGACCCGGATCTGGGCTTGTATCTGTTGTTCCAGCTGGCAAGCAATTCACCTGTTGGCTACAGTGCCTCCCACACCCTGATCAGTGCCGTGCTGTGCCACGTGCTCGCACGCGAGCTGGGCTTGCCTGAGGCAGAGCGCAACAGTCTGGTCCATGCGGCCATGACCATGAACATTTCGATGACATCGCTGCAGGACCAACTGACCGAACAGGCAGATAAGCCAGACCCCCAACAGCAGGAGGCCATCGCCGCGCATCCAGCCAGCAGTTCCGCGCTGTTGACCCGAATCGGTGTGACGGACGAACTCTGGCTTCACACTGTTGAATTGCATCACGATGAAAGCACCGACAAAGGTGAGTTGAAAGTGGTATCTCCGATTAGACGATTGGCCCGCATTCTGCGGGTGGTGGATCGCTATGCGGCACAGATCAGTCCACGCAAATTGCGGGAAGGTCGTAGTGCCACTGACTCGATTCGCTCGATCATTGCCAAGTCCACCCAGCCGCCTGACGAGGTGGGTTACGCTCTGGTGCGAGCCGTCGGCTTATGCCCACCGGGCACTTACGTGCGCCTGGACAACGGTGAACTTGCAGTCGTGCTGCGGCGCAGCGATCAACTGAACTTACCCGAGGTCGCCATTGTGATCAACGAGGAAGGCCAGCTCATCACTCCGCCACGCCTGCACCGAACCGCCTATGGCAACCCGCGGATCAAGACGGCCTTGCCAGCGACAGCGGTGCGCCGGCGCCTGAATCATCACCGGATCCTGAAGCTCGTCTAGGCTGCAGTCAGCGCAGCCATTTCTGCAGGAACTGTGCGTGCCCGGCAGCGGGGTCAAGCTGGTAGTTTGCAAATCCGACCCGCCTGTAGAGTTGCATGGCGCCGGCGTTGCCACTGAGGACTTCCAGCGTCAATTTGCAGGCGCCGCGTTCACGTGCGATGCCGTCAACCAGCACCAGCATCTGCTGTGCAATGTGCTGGCCGCGATAGGCCGGCAAAACCACCACATCGTGAATATTAACCAGTGTCTGACAAGCGAAGGTGGAAAAACCTTCTATGCAGTTAACCAGACCGACCGGTGTTTCATCCTCAGCACCCATGAAGGCCAGCACGCTGAAGGCCTGCGGCCGCTCGGCCAGCGACTGCACCAGATGTGTCCTGGCAAATTCGCTCAGACCTTCGCCTCCACCCATCGGATCCCTGGCATAGGCGTCCAGCAGCATCACCAACGCCAAGGCATGGCTCTGGCGGCCATAGTCGGCGCGACAGATACGCACGCCATCGGACGGATGGTTCATCGCAGGGTGTCGGCAATTCGCTCGGCGCAACTTTGCGCCTGACTGGCATCGCGCGCTTCGACCATCACACGCACCAGTGGTTCGGTGCCGCTGGCGCGAATCAGGACCCGCCCCTGGTTACCCAGTTCACACTCGACCGCCTTGGTGGCGGCTGCCAGTTGCGAGTTGGTTTGCCATTGCTGATCCGGTTTGAGGCGAACATTGATCAGAACCTGCGGAAAGAGTGTGACTTCGGCCAGCAGCTCGCGCAATGTCTGCCCGCTGCGCAGGCATGCCTGCAAAACCTGCAGAGCGGAAATGATGCCGTCGCCCGTCGTGTGCTTGTCCAATGCCAGCAGGTGGCCCGAGCCTTCGCCTCCCAACACCCAGCCGCGCTTCTCCAGTTCCTCCAGCACATAGCGGTCACCGACCTTGGCACGCACCAATTCCACTCCCCGGGCCTTCAGCGCCAGTTCCACTGCCATATTGGTCATCAAGGTCCCAACCACGCCTGGCACGGATTCCTTGGAGCATTCGCAGCTTGCGTTTTGCCCGCGTGAAAGTCGCTCGTTGACCATCAGGTAGAGAATCTCGTCGCCATTGAACAGTCGTCCGTCACCATCGACCAGTTGCAGTCTGTCGGCGTCACCATCGAGTGCAATGCCAAACTGCGCGCCATTCTCTTTGACGGCTTTGACCAATGCTGCCGGATGGGTCGCACCAACCTCGTGGTTGATGTTCAAACCGTCGGGCGCGCAACCAATGGCCACCACTTCAGCCCCCAGTTCGTGAAAGACCATGGGTGCAATGTGGTAGGCCGCACCATGCGCTCCATCGACGACGATTTTCACACCACGCAAGGTCAGATCATGGGCAAACGTACTCTTGCAAAATTCAATGTAGCGGCCCGCTGCGTCATTGAGGCGGCGTGTCTTGCCCAGACTGGCAGAGTCGGCCCAGACTGGCGCCTCCTCCAGTGTCGCCTCAACGTCGGACTCCCAACCATCGGAGAGTTTGCTCCCCTGGGCGCTAAAAAACTTGATGCCATTGTCGGCAAATGGATTGTGGCTGGCACTGATGACCACGCCGAGTGACGCGCGCTGCGCCCGGGTCAGGTAAGCGACACCGGGCGTCGGCAAGGGACCGAGCAATACAACATCGACACCGGCGGAGTTAAACCCGCTCTCCAGGGCGCTTTCGAGCATATAGCCGGAAATCCGGGTGTCCTTGCCAATCAGAACGGTCGGCCGGTCTTCCGATCGCTTCAATACACGCCCGACCGCGTGGGCCAAACGCAGGACAAAATCAGGGGTGATCGGCGCTTGCCCAACCGTCCCGCGAATCCCATCTGTACCAAAATATCTTCTGCTCATTTGCTTCCCTTGCGATCAAATCATAGCGGCCGTCAGCGACCTATCTTATAGCGCTCAGTACTTTGAGCGCTTGCACGGTTTCCAGCACATCGTGCACCCGCACGACAGAAGCACCCCGCTCCACAGCCAGTACAGCGGCGGTGGCGCTGGCCACCACCCGTTCGTCAGGATCGCCGACCACAGATCCGGTGGTAACGCCCACGAGCGCCGCCAGCGACGACTTGCGCGACCAGCCAACCAACAGTGGGCAAGCGAGTTCGAGCAAATCGGCTTGCCGCGCCAGCAACGCAAAGTTCTGCGCGACTGACTTGCCAAAGCCTATGCCTGGATCGATGACGATACGGCTCTTCTCGACACCCGCCCGATGCAACTCGCTGACCGCTTTTTGCAGGAAAAGTTTCACCTGTGCAACAGCATCGCCCTGCATTGGACGCAACTGCATGGTCGAGGGCTCACCCTGCATGTGCATCAAGCAGACGCCGCAAGCAGGGTGACGGGCAACAACCTGCGTCGCAGTCAGCGAATCCGTCGCCTGCTGGTGCCAGCGCAAAGCCCAGACGTCGTTGATGATGTCGGCCCCGAGGTCGAGCGCCACCTGCATCACATCGGGCTTGTAGGTGTCTACGGATACCGGCACACCCAAGTGAACGGCTTCGCGCAGCACCGGCACCAGACGCGCCAGTTCTTCCTCCAGCGTCACTGCAGCGGCGCCGGGTCGGGTTGATTCGGCGCCAATGTCCAGGATGTCGGCGCCGTCCCGGAGGAGTTTTTCACAATGCTGCAGCGCTGAACTGACGTCAACGCGAAGCCCACCATCAGAAAAAGAGTCTGGCGTCAAGTTGACAATGCCCATGACCTTGGGCGTCGCCAGGTCAAGCAGGAATCTTGAGGTCTTCCATTTCATAAAAAAGAACGGGGCAATTCTGCCCCGTCTACCGTTTGTAAAGGTGCCCGCTAGGCTGCCGTTGGTGCTGCGTCGGGCTTGACCGCCGGTGTGCCACCGCCACTGCCGTCGCCACCGGCGGCCGGTATGCGTGGCGTCCAATCCTTGGGTGGACGCGGCTCCTTGCCCGCCATGATGTCTTCGATCTGGTCGCTGTCAATGGTCTCCCATTCCAGCAAGGCCTTGGCCATGGCATGCATCTTGTCCTGATTGTCTTCAATCAGTCTGCGCGCCTGGCTGTACTGCTGGTCAATGATGCGGCGCACCTCGGCATCCACCTTCTGCATGGTTTCCTCGCTCATGTTGGTGGTCTTGGTCACCGAGCGACCAAGAAACACCTCACCCTCGTTGTCTGCGTAAACCATCGGACCCAGCGCATCGGTCATGCCGTAGCGCGTCACCATGTCACGCGCAATGTGAGTAGCGCGCTCAAAATCGTTGCTGGCACCCGTTGTCATTTGGTGCATGAACACTTCTTCCGCGATGCGGCCGCCAAACAGCATGCTGATCTGATGCAGCATGTATTCGCTGTCGTAGCTATAGCGATCCTGCGCCGGTAGGCTCATGGTCACTCCCAGGGCACGACCGCGCGGAATAATCGTTACTTTGTGGACCGGGTCGCATTTGGAGAGCATCTTTCCGATCAGGGCATGTCCGGACTCGTGATAAGCGGTGTTCCTTCGCTCGCTCTCAGGCATCACCATGCTCTTGCGCTCCGGGCCCATCAGAATTTTGTCTTTGGCCTTCTCGAAATCCTGCATTTCCACCGTGCGCGCACTGCGTCGTGCTGCCATCAGTGCCGCCTCATTGCACAGGTTGGCGAGGTCGGCCCCCGACATGCCGGGCGTCCCGCGTGCGATCACTCCCGGGATGACGTCCTGACCCAACGGTACTTTGCGCATGTGCACATTGAGAATCTGCTCGCGGCCCCGGATATCGGGCAAGGTCACGTAGACCTGTCTGTCAAAACGCCCCGGGCGCAGCAGGGCTGCATCAAGAATATCGGGACGATTGGTAGCCGCCACCACGATCACGCCCACATTGGTTTCGAAGCCATCCATCTCGACCAGCATCTGATTGAGTGTCTGCTCTCGCTCGTCGTTTCCACCGCCCAGGCCAGCGCCGCGCTGACGCCCAACGGCATCAATTTCGTCGATAAAGATGATGCAGGGTGCATTCTTCTTGGCGTTGTCAAACATGTCGCGCACGCGCGCTGCGCCGACGCCAACAAACATTTCCACAAAGTCCGATCCGCTGATACTGAAAAAGGGCACCTTGGCTTCACCCGCAATCCCTTTGGCGAGCAGGGTTTTGCCGGTACCCGGTGGGCCAACCAACAACAGGCCGCGGGGAATGCGGCCGCCGAGTTTCTGGAACTTGGCCGGATCCTTCAGGAAATCGACGACCTCCTTGACTTCCTCTTTGGCCTCGTCGCAACCAGCTACATCGGCGAAAGTCACCTGATTGGTATTTTCATCAAGCATGCGCGCCTTGCTCTTGCCAAAGCTGAAGGCACCGCCCTTGCCACCGCCCTGCATTTGACGCATGAAATAGATCCAGACACCGATCAGCAAGAGCATCGGGCCCCAGCTCACCAGCAGCGTCATGAGCAGCGAGCCCTCTTCGCGCGCTTTGACGTCAAACTTGACACCATTGGCGATCAGGTCACCGACCAAGCCACGATCAAGGTAGGTAGCGGTGGTCCGGACTTTGCGATCATCGGTGGTGACAGCGATGATTTCGGTACCGCCCTGACCTTCCTGAATGACTGCACTCTTGATGCGCTTGCCTCGAACCTCCTCCAGAAAATCGGAGTAACCCAGATTGCCGGCACCGGCTGGGCCACGGGTTTCAAACTGTTTGAAAACGGTAAAGAGCACCAGCGCAATGACGAGCCAGACGGCAATTTTCGAGAACCACTGATTATTCAAGCGAGGCTCCAATAAGGACGCAAACAGATAGGCAATACCCAGTTGGGCACCATTTTAGGCGTTTCAAGACGCTCAGCGGCGTTTACCGGGATTTGCCGGGGTGTCACCGGAATTTCAGACTGTCCTCAAGCCGACACCGACCAGAAAGGTTTCAGAAGACTTGTCACGTGAGGCCTTCGGCTTGATGCGTTTGACGGTCACAAAAATCTCCCGAAAACGCTTCACAAGTACTTCGTAAGCATCGCCGTGAAACACCTTGGCAACCAGAGTGCCGCGTGCCTTCATGTGGGTCTGTGAGAATTCCAGCGCCAGTTCAACCAGATTTTCGATACGCGCAGCATCGGCCGAGGCAATCCCGGACAGATTGGGCGCCATGTCGGACACCACCACATCAGCCAGCCGGCCCTGCATTTCGTTGGCCAGGCGCTGCAACACCTCCGGCTCACGAAAATCACCCAACAGGAAAACAACGCCCTCCACCGGTTCCATCGGCAGGATGTCCAGCGCAATGATGCAGCCATTGAGCTCCCCGACTGCGGCGCCGCCACCGACAGCCGTTTTAGGCGACATCTTGCGCCGCACATACTGACTCCAGGCACCGGGGGTCGAGCCCAGATCAACCACGAGTTGGCCCGGCTTGATCAGACCCAGCGACTCATCAATCTCCTTGAGCTTGTAGGCGGCACGTGCCCGGTAACCTTCCAGTTTGGCCAGCTTGACATAAGGATCGTTGACATGGTCATTGATCCACGCCCGGTTGACTTTACCGCTTTTGACTTTGTCTTTCATTTTGACCTTCGTGACCGATAATAGCGCCATGCCGCAAATTCAATTGACTCCCGCCCAGCGCAAAGAGCACCGTGCGCAAGCGCATCACCTGGACCCCGTCGTCATGGTCGGCGCCGATGGGCTGAGCGCCGCCGTGAAAAAGGAGGCCGACGCCGCTCTGAACGCGCACGGCTTGATCAAGGTGCGCGTCTTTGCCGATGACCGCTCCGCGCGCGAAGCCATGTTCCAGACCCTGGCTGACGAATTGAGTGCGGCACCGATTCAGCACATTGGCAAGCTGCTGGTGCTCTGGCGCCCTATGCCGGAGCGCGAAAAGGCAATCGATGCCGACCGCATGCCCGGTCCGCGTGACTTCAAAGTGCTTAAGTACAGCACACGCGGTGGTCAGCGTCCGGAGGTCAAAACCCTGCGTGTTCTGGGAAATCAGCGCCTGACTGCAGGCGGCCAGGTCAAACGCTCCAAACCCAAGCAGGTCAGCATCAAGAAACGCAGCCAGACCTGACCTCCAGCGCACTCATGGAACGTGCGCTGGCGGAGTCAACTTCCAAAACACAAGCGAGGCGAACAGGAACTGCAACGCAAACATGGCGCTGCCAATGCCGTGCCATAGGCGCAAATTGTCGCGCGCCACGATGTGTGGTGCCACCGCAAATTCGGACAAAAAGGCCAGCAGCATGCCAGCAGTGATGAACATGTAGACAGTGGACGAACGCAGAGCGAGCGGCGTCGGCCGATTGGACCGCGCGCCGAGCAGGAGCACGAGGCCGCACAGCAGCGAAATCCAGGTTTGAGCCTGAAACAAGCCGGCAGCCATATTGCCTGCCATCGCTGGTGTGGGCAAACGGGCAAACAGCAGCGGAACCACCAGGAAGCCGATCAACCCCAGGCTGCTACTCCACAGTGCGGCGACCCAAAGTACAAGACGCGTCATTGATTCAAACGTAGCTGACCGCCACCACCTCATAGTGCCTGGCGCCGCCCGGTGCCTGCACTTCAACGCTATCGCCCTCTTCCTTGCCAATCAAGGCGCGGGCAATCGGGCTGCCAATGTTGATCAGCCCGAGTTTGATGTCGGCCTCATCTTCACCGACGATCTGGTAAGTCACCTTCATTCCTGACGCTTCATCTTCCAGGGTCACAGTGGCACCAAAGACAACGCGTCCGCCGGCATTGAGTTCTGAGGGGTCAATGATCTGACTGGCCGACAGTTTGCCCTCCACTTCCTGGATACGACCTTCGATGAAACCCTGACGGTCCTTGGCGACCTCGTACTCGGCGTTTTCACTCAAATCGCCTTGCGCTCGCGCCTCGGCGATCGCATTGATAACCCATGGGCGATCAACTGTCTTGAGTTTTTGCAACTCGGCCTTGAGCTTTTCAGCGCCGCGTTTGGTAATGGGTATGGTTGCCACTTGCTGCTCCGTTATGGATTGCACAAAAGGAAACCGCCGAACGTTGCCGTCCGGCGGTAGGGCCAGATTATGCCGTGAATGTCAGTTAAAAATCAACCGACTGCCAATTGCGCATGCATATCCTGCACCGAAATCACATCCAGGTGATCCACATGCGGCATACCCTGCACGGCTGCCTCTGCGCCGGCGATGGTGGTAAAGGTGGTAACCCTTGCCAGCAAGGCCGAGGTGCGAATCTGTCGGGAATCTGCAATGGCGTTGCGGCGCTCCTCTACAGTGTGAATGACCATCACAATTTCGTTGTTCTTGATCATGTCCACAATATGCGGCCGCCCCTCGGTCACCTTGTTCACACTGGCGCAGGTGACACCCGCAGCGTTGATGGAAGCTGCCGTACCTTTGGTTGCCAGCACCGCAAAGCCCATCTCGGACAAGGCACGAGCCACCTCGATGGCACGCGGCTTGTCGGTGCCTTTCACCGAAATGAAGACCTTACCCGATGACTCACCCGCGATTGCTGAGGGCCTCGGCAACTTGGTGCCAGCGCCAATCTGGGACTTGACAAACGCTTCACCAAAGGTTTTGCCCACACCCATGACCTCACCGGTCGATTTCATTTCCGGTCCGAGAATGGTGTCCACGCCGGGAAACTTGACAAAGGGGAAGACGGCTTCCTTGACACTGAAATACGGGGGCGTCACCTCGGTGCCGATTCCCTGTGAAGCCAGAGACTGTCCGACCATGCAACGTGCGGCCACTTTGGCCAGTTGAATACCGGTGGCTTTGGAGACAAAAGGCACGGTGCGCGAAGCCCTCGGATTCACCTCGAGCACGTAAATCACGTCTTTGCCATCGATGTTTTGAATTGCAAACTGCACGTTCATCAAACCGACCACATTGAGGGCGCAAGCCATGGCAGCCGTCTGACGCTTGATCTCGGCCACGGTTGCGCCAGACAGGCTGTAGGGAGGCAGTGAACAGGCCGAGTCCCCGCTGTGCACGCCAGCCTGTTCGATGTGTTCCATGACACCACCAATGAAGGTGCGCCCTGCTTCGGTTGGCGAACCGGCATCACGCAAGCAGTCCACATCGCACTCGATGGCATCGTTAAGAAATCGATCCAGCAGCACGGGCGAGTCGTGGCTCACCTTGACCGCCTCGCGCATATAGCGCTCCAGGTCGCGCTGCTCGTGCACGATCTCCATGGCGCGACCCCCCAGCACATAGCTGGGACGGACCACCAGCGGGTAGCCCAGGGCCGCCGCTTTTTCGAGCGCCTCCGGCTCCGTCCGCGCCGTTGCGTTGGACGGCTGGCGAAGGCCCAGGGTATGAAGGAGCTTCTGAAAACGCTCACGGTCTTCTGCCGCGTCAATCATGTCCGGGGAGGTTCCGATGATGGGCACGCCATTGGCTTCCAGGTCGAGCGCGAGCTTCAATGGCGTTTGACCACCGTACTGCACGATCACGCCCAAGGGCTTTTCCTTGTCGACGATCTCCAACACGTCCTCAAGCGTCAGCGGCTCGAAATACAGGCGATCGGAAGTGTCATAGTCGGTCGACACGGTCTCGGGATTGCAATTGACCATGATGGTCTCGTAACCATCCTCGCGCAGCGCCAGCGCGGCGTGCACACAGCAGTAGTCAAACTCGATGCCCTGGCCAATCCGGTTCGGACCCCCGCCGAGCACCATGATCTTCTTTCTGTCGGTTGGTGCCGCTTCACATTCGGCTCCCTCGGCCTCGTAGGTCGAATACATATAGGCCGTATGGGTGGCAAACTCGGCGGCGCAGGTGTCAACGCGTTTGTAAACCGGGCGTACACCCAGAGCACGGCGTTTTTCCCGAATGGCAGTGTCCGTGGTCTTGAACTGGCGCGCCAGGCGACGATCAGAAAAGCCTTTTTGCTTCAAGGCACGCAACGTTGCGGCATCGATGCCGTCCAGTGCGCTACCGCCTTCGGGCGCCGGTAAACGTTCAATTTCCAGTTCAATCTTGACAATCTGCTCGATCTGGACGAGGAACCAGCGGTCGATCCGTGTCAGTGCAAACACTTCGTCCACACTCCAACCGGCGGCGAATGCGTCGCCCACGTACCAGATCCGGTCCGGGCCCGGCTCGCCCAGTTCCTTCTCCAGCAACTCACGGTCCTGGGTTTTCTCGTTCATGCCGTCAACACCGACTTCCAGGCCACGCAGCGCTTTTTGAAACGATTCCTGGAAGGTGCGACCGATGGCCATGACTTCCCCCACCGACTTCATCTGTGTGGTCAGACGGCTGTCGGCCGCCGGGAACTTTTCAAAGGCGAAGCGCGGGATCTTGGTCACCACGTAGTCAATACTCGGCTCAAAACTCGCTGGGGTGGCACCGCCTGTGATCTCGTTGCGCAACTCGTCCAATGTGTAACCCACGGCAAGCTTGGCAGCCACCTTGGCGATCGGAAACCCGGTGGCTTTGGAGGCCAGAGCGGACGAGCGCGAGACACGCGGATTCATCTCGATAACGACCATGCGTCCGTCGTCCGGGTTGATGGCGAACTGTACATTGGAGCCACCGGTGTCAACTCCGATCTCGCGCAGCACAGCCAGACTGGCGTTGCGCAGGATCTGGTATTCCTTGTCGCTCAACGTCTGCGCCGGTGCGACGGTGATGGAGTCCCCTGTGTGCACGCCCATCGGGTCGAGATTTTCGATCGAGCAAATGATGATGCAGTTGTCTGCCTTGTCGCGCACCACCTCCATCTCGAATTCTTTCCATCCCAGAAGAGACTCTTCAATCAGCAACTCGTTGGTCGGCGAGGCTTCCAGACCGCGCTTGCAGATCACCTCAAACTCTTCGGCGTTATAGGCGATGCCCCCGCCCGTGCCTCCGAGCGTAAAGCTGGGTCGAATCACGGTCGGAAATCCGACGGTCTTCTGGACGATCCAGGCCTCCTCCATCGAATGCGCGATGCCTGATCGGGCCGACGCGAGACCGATACGGGTCATGGCGTCCTTGAACTTCAAACGATCTTCGGCCTTGTCAATGGCCTGCGGGCTGGCGCCGATCAGTTCAACCTGGTATTTCTCCAGCACACCCTGGTGCCACAGGTCCAGCGCGCAATTGAGTGCAGTCTGCCCACCCATGGTCGGCAAAATGGCGTCAGGGCGTTCCTTGGCAATGATCTTCTCGACCGTCTGCCAGGTGATCGGCTCGATGTAGGTCACATCTGCCGTCGCCGGATCGGTCATGATGGTGGCCGGGTTGCTGTTGATCAAAATGACCTTGTAACCCTCTTCACGCAGCGCCTTGCACGCCTGCACGCCGGAATAGTCGAACTCGCAGGCTTGGCCAATGATGATTGGCCCGGCACCAATGATGAGGATCGATTTGAGGTCTGTGCGTTTAGGCATGCTTCTTCTCCTGTGCTTGTTCCATCAGCGCAGTGAAGCGATCAAACAGATAGGCAATGTCGTGCGGTCCTGGCGAGGCCTCCGGATGACCTTGAAAGCAAAAGGCGGGCCGATCAGTTCGTTCCAGTCCCTGCAGCGTGCCGTCAAACAGACTGATGTGAGTCGCACGCAGATTAGCCGGCAAAGTCTTCTCATCGACCGCAAATCCATGGTTCTGACTGGTGATGCTGACGCGCCCGCTATCGAGGTCCTTGACCGGATGGTTGGCGCCGTGGTGACCGAATTTCATCTTGAAGGTCCTGGCGCCACTGGCTAGCGCCATGATCTGGTGACCCAGACAGATACCGAAAGTCGGAATGCCGGCCTCGATCAGTTCTGCGGCGGCTGCGATAGCGTAATCGCAAGGCTGTGGATCACCCGGACCGTTACTCAGGAAGATGCCGTCAGGCTTATGGGCAAAAACTTGCGCCGCGCTGCTCTGTGCTGGTAGCACCGTGACCCGGCACGAACGCTCGGAAAGCATGCGCAGGATATTGAACTTGACGCCAAAATCAAGGGCCACCACATGGAACCTGCTGTCCGTCCGGCTGCCAAAGCCTGCTCTGCCCTGGGCTTGTGGATGAGCCAACTGCCATTCAGTCTGTGCCCACTCGTAAGCCGTTTTGGTGGAGACCACTCTTGCCAGATCCGTTCCGGCCATGCTGGGGGCGGCTTTTGCCAGGGCCAGCGCACTGTCGATGGCAGACTGTGTGATCGCTTCGCCACCGGACAAGGTCAGAATGCAACCGTTTTGTGCGCCATGAGTGCGCAGATGCCGTGTCAGCTGACGCGTGTCCAGATTGGCGATAGCCACCGTGTTCTCCTGCACGAGGTACTGTGACAGCGTCATACTGGAGCGAAAATTGGATGCCACCAAGGGCAGGTCCCGGATGATCAAACCGGCGGCGTGCACCTTGGCAGCTTCTACGTCCTGCGGGTTGATGCCGTAGTTACCTATGTGCGGGTAGGTCAAGGTCACGATTTGCTGACAGTAACTCGGGTCCGTCAGAATTTCCTGGTAACCGGTCATGGCGGTGTTGAACACAAGTTCGCCAACCGTGGAGCCAGCGGCTCCTATGGAATTTCCGACAAACACCGTGCCGTCTGCTAGCGCCAGAATGGCGGGGGGATGGTTTCCCTGTAAAGACAAAAGCACTGGGTTCTCCGGATGGGTTTTCGGGTACGCCCAAACGTGCTCAAGCGTTGACTCTTGGCTTGCTTTATTAAGGGATTTGGCTTGAGAAGGCTCTGGGCGTACAGCGTGCGGTGAAGCGCCCCATTATAGCCGAGGCACCTCTTGAGGGGTCTGTCAGCCGCTCGCGCTGGCATGCAGACAAATGGCCGCCGCTGCGGCAACGTTGAGCGACTCTTCGCCACCGGGCTGGGTAATGCGAATCTTCAGACTTGCCATCGCTTCAAGTTCGGCGTCGACGCCCTGCCCTTCGTGCCCGAGCGCCCAAGCACACGGCATGGGCAAAGCTTTGCCATGTTGTGCCTCATGCAGGTACTCACCCTGATGCGAACTGGTGACGACAATGGGCACCGTCAATTGCAACACCTGAGCAAGCTCTACCCCTTCGATCAGTTGCAAGCCCCAGTGGGCACCCATGCCCGCACGCAGGACCTTCGGGCTCCACAGCGCGGCCGTGCCTTTAAGGGCGATGATCTGTGTAAAACCAAAAGCCGCGGCACTGCGCAAAATGGAACCCACATTGCCGGCATCCTGCACCCGATCAAGAATCACGGAGGCGACTGCTGGCTGCAAAACCCTGGGCGCCGGCAGTTCAAACACAAAGCCAACCCTGGCGGACGACTCAAGAACGCCAATGTCGGCGAACAGGGTGTCAGCTAGCACTATGTTCTTGTT
>Ga0194038_1000358_pt1 | contig 19931 bp, 12 predicted proteins | sample JunL226m_MetaG_FD_148630 | JGI IMG/M metagenome (GOLD analysis project Ga0194038, IMG submission 148630) | Anoxic zone freshwater microbial communities from boreal shield lake in IISD Experimental Lakes Area, Ontario, Canada - Jun2016-L227-6m | ecosystem: Environmental > Aquatic > Freshwater >... | reverse complement strand
TAGAGGATCCAACCCGCTAAACCCATCAGGGACCAATTGAGTCCGAATGTACGGTTGCAATCTCTCCGACTCGCCAGCACTTGCAATGTGGCTTGCAAAACAAGGGGCGTCCATGTACGCGATGACGGGGAAGTGGCTTGCGATGGCGGGGGCGACTCGTCACTGCGAGGAGCGAAGCGACGTGGCAGTCCATGCAGTCCAGCAGTCATGGATCGCCGCGCTTCGCTCGCGATGACGGGGAGACGGCTCGCGATGACGGGGAAGTGGCTTGCTGGGCAGTCGGCTAATTCCCAGCTCGTTGAAGCCTTGCCACAAGTTGGTCCAGTTCGGTAGCGTCGGCTGTGCCAACGCAATGCTGGGTTTCCACGGTTTCAATCAGGCGGCGCAGGGTGTCAATGTGCGGGGTGATGGGTCCGAAGAACCTGGGTTGCGAGCCGAGTGCAAGCAGCACCGTCGGAAAATTTTCCACCTCGATCGGGTCGACCAGGTCGGACTGGTCTTCCACGTCGATCCAGAGAAAGCGCGCGTCGGGAAACTTCAGGGCCAGTTGGTCAAATGGCGCGCGGTAGTCGCGGCAGGTGCCGCACCATTGGGCGCACAGGCAGGCCACCAGGAGCGGCGGCTCGGGGGAGGGCGGGGGCGCTTGCATGGGCCAATGATCGCAGAAAAATTTGTCTGTCAAATCGCTCACGCATAATTGCGCCATTGCAGGAATTTTGTATGACCCATCACCACATCAAGCGCATCGCCATTTGTACCGGTGGAGGCGATGCACCAGGCCTCAACGCCGTGATCCGTTCCGTGGTGATTGCCGCAGCCAATCGGGGCTGGGAGTGCTATGGCATTCGCGACGGCTTCAACGGCATCCTGTTCCCGGAGCGCTATGTCGAAGGCGGCGTGTTCCGGCTCACGCGCAGCCAGGTGCGCGACATCGGGCACCTGGGCGGCACCATGCTGGGTTCCACCAACAAGGGCAACCCCTTGCACTTTCCCACGCGCATGCCCGATGGCAGCGTGGGCGAGATTGACCGCTCCAACGAAATTCTGGAGTACTTTGCCCGCAAGGAACTCGACGCCCTGGTGTCGGTGGGGGGCGACGGCTCGCTCACCATTGCCAACGCACTGCACCACAAGGGCTTGCGCGTGGTGGGTGTGCCCAAGACGATTGACAACGATCTGGACAAGACCATGACCACCTTTGGTTTTGACACCGCCGTGGCCTTTGCCACCGAGTGTCTGGACCGCCTGCACAGCACCGCCGAGAGCCACCAGCGCGTGATGGTGGTCGAGGTGATGGGCCGCTACGCTGGCTGGATCGCGCTGCACGCAGGCATTGCCGGCAACGCGCATGCGATCCTGATGCCCGAGATTGCCTATGACATGGACAAGCTGGTGGCACACATCAATCGGCGCGACGCAGACGGCCAGGTCTATTCGGTGGTGGTGGTGGCCGAAGGCGCATCGCAGCGCGACGGCCATCTGGACGTGCTCGAACCGGCCGAGGTGGGCCATGCCGAGCGCCTGGGTGGCGTGGGCGAGCGCGTTGCCCGGGTACTGCAGGAGCGCACCGGCAAGGACACGCGCGTGGTGGTGCTGGGGCACCTGCTGCGCGGGGGCAGCCCCACAGCGTTTGACCGCCTGGCCTCCATGCGTTTTGGCGCAGCCGCCGTGCGCGCGCTCGATGAGGGCCTCTCGGGCGTGATGGTGGCGCTGGCCTTCCCCAACGTGAACTACATCGCGCTCGAAGAGGTGGCCGGGCGCATGAAAGCCGTGCCGCTGGACAGCGATACGCTGCAGACGGCACGCGACCTGGGTATTTGCGTCGGGGACTGAGCATCGATTGCGCTTAGCTTGATCTCGGTCAGAGTCGCCACGGGCTGGAGGGTCACAATGGTGACACCAAGAACTCAGGAGAATCGCAAGCATGACTAAACTTTCAACGGCCGAACAAGATCTGCGCGACGCAGCCCGCGAATACCACCGCAGTCCCACACGCGGCAAGATTTCGGTCACCCCGACCAAGCCCCTTTCCAACCAGCGCGATCTGTCGCTGGCCTACTCCCCCGGTGTTGCCTATCCTTGCCTGGACATTCAGGCCGATCCTTCGCTGGCGGCAGAGTACACCTCGCGCGGCAATCTGGTCGCCGTGATCACCAATGGCACAGCGGTGCTGGGCCTAGGCAATATCGGCCCGCTGGCGGGCAAGCCGGTGATGGAAGGTAAGGGCTGCCTGTTCAAGAAGTTTGCCGGCATTGATGTGTTTGACATCGAACTCGACGAGAACGACCCCGACAAGTTGGTGGACATCATCGCCGCGATGGAGCCCACCCTGGGCGGTGTGAACTTGGAAGACATCAAGGCACCTGAGTGCTTCTACATCGAACAAAAGCTGCGCGACCGCATGAACATTCCGGTGTTCCACGACGACCAGCACGGCACGGCCATCATCTCGTCGGCGGCGCTGCTCAATGCGCTCGAGTTGGTGAACAAGCCCATTGGCGAAGTCAAGATTGCGGTCTCGGGCGCGGGCGCTGCTGCCATTGCCTGTCTGGACGTGATGGTCGGGCTGGGCGTGCGGCGCGAAAACGTGTACGCCTGCGACTCCAAGGGCGTGATCTACAACGGCCGCCCCGGTGGCTTTGACCAGTCCAAGGCGCGCTACGCGCAAGACACGGCGGCGCGCAACCTGGCTGACATCGTGCAAGACGCCGATGTGTTCCTGGGCTGCTCCACCGCCGGTGTGCTCACGCAGGACATGGTCAAGACCATGGCGCGTCAGCCCATCATCCTGGCGCTGGCCAACCCCGAGCCGGAAATCCGCCCCGAGCTGGCCAAGGCCGTGCGGCCCGACTGCATCATCGCCACCGGCCGCTCGGACTACCCCAACCAGGTCAACAACGTGCTGTGCTTCCCCTACATCTTCCGGGGCGCTCTGGACTGCGGCGCAACCAAGATCACCGAAGCCATGAAGCTGGCCTGCGTGCGCCAGATTGCCGATCTGGCCAAGGCCGACATCAGCGAAGAAGTAGCCACCGCCTACGCCGGCAAGGAACTGGTGTTTGGTACCGACTATCTGATCCCCACACCGTTTGACTCGCGCCTGATTCTGCGCATTGCCCCGGCTGTGGCCAAGGCGGCCGAAGAGTCGGGTGTGGCCACCCGTCCGATCAAGGACATGGATGCCTACTACCAGCAACTCTCGCGCTTTGTATACCAAACCGGCATGTTCATGAGCCCGGTGTTCAGCGCGGCCAAGGCCATTCCCATGGCCAACAAGCGCGTGGCCTACGCCGAGGGCGAAGACGAGCGCGTGCTGCGCGCCGTCCAGGTGGTGGTGGACGAGGGCTTGGCCCATCCCATCCTGATCGGCCGCCCGGCGGTGATTGAGGCGCGCGTGGCCAAGGCGGGTTTGCGCATCCAGCTCGGGCGCGATGTCGATTGCGTCAACCCCGAGGACGATCCGCGCTTCCGTACCTACTGGGAGACCTACCATAAGATCATGGGGCGCAGCGGTGGAACACAAGCTGCCTCCAAGGCGGCGGTACGGCGCTCCAGCACCACCATCGGTTGCCTGATGATGCGACTGGGCGACGCCGACGCCATGCTGTGCGGCATGCTCGGCAGCTTTGACGTGCATCTGCAGCACGTGCGCAACATCGTTGGCCTCAAGGAGGGCGTGAAATCTCTGGCGGCCCTGAATGCGCTGATGCTGGAAAAGCACGCCCTGTTCATTGCCGACACCTACGTCAACGAAGACCCTTCAGCCGAAGAACTCGCCAGCATCGCCCTGATGGCGGCGCAGGAACTCAGCCGCTTTGGCTTGCCGCCCAAGGTGGCGTTTCTGTCGCACTCCAACTTTGGTTCGTCGGACCGACCCTCGGCGCGCAAGATGCGCCTGGCGCGCGATCTGTTTACCAAACTGGCGCCCGACATCGAGTGCGATGGCGAACTGCAAGGCGACGCGGCGCTGTCCGAGACCGTGCGGCGCACCGCCTTGACAGACACCACTTTGACCGGTGAGGCCAATTTGCTGATCTGCCCGAACCTGGACTCGGCCAACATCCTGTTCAACGTGGTCAAGATGACCGCCGGACACGGAGTGACGGTGGGCCCGGTGCTGCTGGGCGCGGCCGCTTCGGTCAACATCCTGACGCCCTCGGCCACGGTGCGCCGTGTGGTCAACATGACAGCATTGTCAGTGGCCAACGCCGCTGCCTTCCGCTAATTGGAGGGCCGTAAGGCCTTGTAAGCAAGGCCTTGCAGTCGTGTTTTACACTCTCGGGTTTGCCCCTGAACTCGAACCCCTACTGCAAGGCCCCTGATGAGTGCATTTTTGGAAGAAACGGTTTTAAGCGTACACCACTGGACCGACCGGCTTTTTAGCTTTACCACCACGCGCGACCAGGCGCTGCGTTTTTCCAACGGGCATTTCACGATGATCGGCCTGCGCCTGGAAACGGGTAAGCCGCTGCTGCGTGCGTACAGCATCGTCAGCGCCAATTACGAAGACCATCTGGAGTTCCTGAGCATCAAGGTGCAGGACGGGCCGCTCACGTCGCGCCTGCAGCACATCAAGGTGGGTGACAAGATTGTGGTCGGGCGAAAGCCCACCGGCACCCTGCTGATCGACTACCTGCTGCCGGGCAAGCGCCTGTACCTGCTGTCCACGGGCACGGGGCTGGCGCCGTTCATGAGCATCATCCGCGACCCCGAGACCTATGAGCGCTACGAAAAGATCATCCTGATCCACGGCACGCGCCTGGTGTCGGAACTGGCCTACCACGAGTACCTGCAGCACGAGCTGCCCGACGACGAGTTTCTGGGCGACATGGTGCGCGAAAAGCTGCTCTACTACCCCACCGTCACGCGCGAGCCGTTTGTCAACCAGGGGCGCGTCACCACGCTGCTCGAAACCGGCAAAGTCCAGGCCGATCTGCATTTGCCCAAGTTTGATCCAGCCCATGACCGCGTCATGATCTGCGGCAGCCCCGAGATGCTGCGCGACCTCAAGAACATGCTCGAAAAGCGTGGTTTCATGGAAGGCAACACCACCAAGCAGGCCGACTTTGTGATCGAACGCGCGTTTGTGGAGCAATAGCCATGGCCCGCTACGACCTCTATGCCATCGGCAACGCGCTGGTGGACTCGGAATACCGGGTGAGCGACGCGCAACTTGAATCCATGGGCGTGTCCAAGCGGCACATGACCCTGATTGACGAGACGCGACGCGCCGAACTGCTCTCTGCCGTGCGTGGCATTTCCACCCGGCAAAGCGGCGGCGGCTCGGCCGGTAACACGGTGGTGGCGCTGGCGCAACTCGGCGGCGCGGGCTTTTACAGTTGCTGCGTGGCCAACGACGAACTCGGCGCGTTTTACCGCGATGACCTGGCGGCCAATGGCGTTGACAGCAACCTGGCGCAAGGCCACTTTGCCAGCGGCCAGACCGGCTGCTGCATGGTGATGGTGACGCCTGATGCCGAGCGCAGCATGAGTACCTTTTTGGGCGTGAGCACCCAGCTCGACCCGGCGGCGCTGCGCTTTGACGCCCTGGTTGCCTCCAAAATCTATTACATGGAAGGCTATCTGGCGGCCTCGCCCACGGGCCTGAACGCGGCGCTGGAAGGCCGCGCCGCCGCCAAGCAGGCCGGGGTGGCACTGGCTGCTACCTTGAGCGACATGAGCATGATCAACTTCTGCCGCGCCGGGCTCGACGCGATGGTGGGCGACGGCATCGACTACCTGTTTTGCAACGAGGAAGAATCCCAGACCTGGTGTGGCACGCAGGACCTGGACGCCATTTGCCGCCAGATGGGCACGCTGGCGCGCGTGGTCTGCCTGACCCGCAGCGCCAAGGGCTGCATCGTGATCGAAGGCGGAGCGCAAACCAGTGTGCCCTCCGTCCCGGTAAAGGCAGTGGACACCAATGGCGCGGGCGACATGTTTGCCGGTGCTTTTCTGCACGCAGTCACACACGGCTACGCGCACACCCAGGCAGCCGCGCTGGCCAATCAGGCGGCAGCTTTGGTCGTGAGCCAGTACGGCAGCCGCCTTAACGCCGAGGGCGTGGCCGCCCTGCGCGCACTGTTCGCCCAGCACCAACCCTGAGCCTTGCGCCCTCAGGGCGCGTGCTGCTCCAGCCGGTAGGGCGGCAGACCGGCAAGCATGCGCCGGCCATAAGTCTGCTCCACCAATCGCCGGTCGTAACAGATCACCTGGGCGCGGTCCTCCTCGGTGCGGATGGCGCGCCCGGTCCACTGCAGCAGCTTGATGCCGGTGGCGGGCACCACCAGTTCATTGAACGGATCACGCCCCAGGCTGCGCAGCCACTCGGCGCGCGCTTCGTCCACCGGGTCGGAGGGGGGCGTGAACGGCAGCTTGGCGATGAACAGCGTTTCGCACAGCGTGCCGGGCAGGTCCAGCCCCTCGCCAAACGATTGCAGCCCGAACAGTACCGAAGGCAGCCCCGCTGCCACGCGCTCGGCGTGGCTTGCCAGCAGCCGCGCGCGCGACTGCGTGCCCTGCACCAGCACCATGTCCTGCAGGTAGCCGGGAATGGACTCGCAGGCTTGCTGCATCTGCACGCGCGAGGTAAACAGCGCCAGCGCCCCATGGCGCACCTGGGCCAGGTCGGCCATCAGGGCCTGCACCATCTCGGCGGTGTAGGCCGCGGCATCGCGCGGGTGGGCGGCGGTGCGCACCACGCGCAGGCTGCCTTGGGTGGCGTAGTCAAACGGACTGGTGACGGCCAGCGCCTGCACATCCGGGCTGTCGGACAGGCCCGCTTCGTGCAAAAAGTAGTCAAAGCTGCCGCAACTGGTAAGTGACGCCGAGGTCACCACCGCAGCGCGCACCTGGCTCCACAAAAACTGGCGCAGCAGGTCGCCCGGCACGATCGGGCAGGCGTGGGCGCTGAGCACCAGAAAGTGCGATTCGCTGTCGGCGCATAACCACTTGGCCAGCGGTTGCGGGCCATGTTCGAGCAGCAGGCTGGCGGTGGCGCAAACGCCATCCAGGCGCGGTGCCAAGGCTCCCAGCCGTGCGTACCACTGGGCGCACTGCACCGCCTGTGAGGCGTCTTCGCGCGCGCGCTGCAGGATCTCGCCCGATAGTGCTTCGAGTGCCTTGGACAAGCCCTGCGCGTGGCCGTGGATCAGGGTGACGGGCTCGGTCAGGTCGTCGGGCAGGATGCCGTTGGCAAAGCGCAGCGTGCCGTCTTTGCCGCCGGTGCTGGCGTGCACCCGGTCCATGGCCATGCGCGCCAGTTGGGTCAGTGCGGCTTTGAGTTGGCTCGCCAGCGTGGTGGTGTCTTGCTGCAATTCGAGCTGCAGCGCGCTGCTGACTTCGCCCAGCACCTTGGGCAGTTTGTCGAGCCAGCGCAGGTTGGACAGGTCCATGCTGCTGGCAAACTGGTCGAGCGCGACGGCGGGCAGGTGGTGGCCTTCGTCGAAGATCACCAGACAGTTGTCCAGGTCGGGCAGGGTCTTGGTGCCCAGCGAGGCCAGCACTAGGTCGTGGTTGGCGACGATGACGTTGGCGTCGCTCAGGCGCTGGCGCGCCTGGTAGTAGCTGCAGTCGCGAAAGCGCGGGCAATGGCGCACGGTGCAGGTGTGGCGCTCGGCCGCTACCACCGACCAGTCGCGCGCGTCGGGAGCCTGGGGCAGGGTGTCGCGGTCGCCCTGCCAGCTGCCATTGGCCAAGAGCGTGGCCATGGTTTCAAAGAAACGCGTGCGCCGCTCCTGCAGCGCCTCGTGCGACAGCGCCTGCCCAGCGCGGGGCATGCTGGGGGCGTCTTCGTCGGGGTCGAACAGTTCGTCGCTGTCGGCACCGCTGCCCACCAGCCGTTCGAGCTTGAGCTTGCACACATAGCGCCCACGCCCCTTGGCCAGGGCGTAGGCAAAGGGCTGGTCCATGCACTGCGCCAGGGCGGGCAGGTCCTTGCCCATCAACTGCTCTTGCAGCGCCACGGTAGCGGTGGAAATCAGCACCCGGGTCTTGCGCTCCAGCGCCAGGGCAATGGCGGTGCTGGCATAGGCGGCCGACTTGCCCACGCCGGTGCCTGCCTGGATGACGGCAATGGCGCGCGTCGGGTTGGGGTGTTCGCCCAGATCCGCCACTGCCAGGGTGTGCGCCACGCACTGCGCCATGGCGTGCTGCCCAAGGCGGGCCTTGAAGCCGGGGGTGGCGGCCACGACCTGTTCGAAAGCGGACAGGCTGCGTTGGGCCAGAAGTGCGGAGTCCAAAAAAATCCAGTCAAGAAGCAGTTGTTTGCTCGCCTGCGGGCAAGCGGGGCTGCCCAAATATAACGGCAGCGCGACATTCATCAACTTTTGTGACGGTTTACGCGCGTACGCTGAACGTGGTGCATTGCGCTTGCGGTATCCTTCAGGCACAACAACGATAGGAGGGGACACATGGCAAATTCAAAACTCATGCTGGACTACGTCTACGAACACGAGGCGTCTCTGGCCGACCGGGTCTATTTGACCCAACCCGTTGGTGCGGGCCAGGTGGTGCACTACACCTGGGCCCAGACCATGGACCAGGCGCGGCGCATGGCCACGCACCTCAAGGCGCAAGGCTTTGAGCCGGGCGCGCGCATTGCGATACTGTCCAAGAATTGCGCCCATTTCTTCATGGCAGAACTGGCGATCTGGATGGCTGGCTACACCACGGTGGCGATCTTCCCGACCGAGACCGCCGAGACCGTGCGCTTTGTGCTTGAGCACAGTGGCGCGAGCCTGTTGTTCATCGGCAAGCTCGATATCTGGCCGCAGCAGGAAAAGGCCGTTGCGGCCAAGCTGCCATGTATTGCTTTTCCCTTGGCACCGCCCACCCGCTACGAAACCTGGGATGCCATCGCGGCTGCCAGCGCGCCGCTGAGCAAGCGCGTGTCACGCGCTGCTTCGGATATTGCGATCCTGATGTACACCTCGGGCTCGACCGGCACGCCCAAGGGGGTGATGCATAGCTTTGGTCACGTGACGCGCGCGGCCGAAAACATCTGCCGCGACATCCGTTCACGCATCGGTGACATTGAAGACAACCGGATCCTTTCCTACCTGCCGCTGGCCCACGTGTTTGAGCGCTCCTGGGTTGAGTGCGAGTCGATGGTGGACGGCAAGACCCATGTGTTCTTTGCCGATTCGCTCGATACTTTTTTGCTGGACATCAACCGCGCGCGGCCCACGACCTTTATCTCGGTGCCGCGCCTGTGGCTCAAGTTTCAGCACGGCGTGTTCAGCAAGATGGCCCCCGAAAAGCTCGACCTGCTGCTGCGCATTCCGTTGGTTCGCAAACTGCTCGGACGCAAGATTCTCAAGGGCCTGGGTCTCGACCAGGTGCTGCTGGCTGGGAGTGGTTCGGCACCGATTCCGGCCGAACTGATTGCCTGGTACCGCCGCCTGGGATTGAACCTGATCGAAGGCTACGCCATGACCGAGGACTTTGCCTACTCGCACAATTCGGCGCCCAACCACCAGGCACCGGGCTACGTCGGTGTGCCGCTGCCAGGGGTAATGGTGCGCATCAGTGACGAGGGCGAAATCCTGATCAAGTCGCCCGGGCAGATGGTGGGCTACTACAAGCGCCCGGACCTGGATGCCGAGGTGTTCACTGCCGACGGCTACTTCCGTACCGGCGACCGCGGTGAGCGCAGTGCCGACGGCCTGCTCAAGATTACCGGACGGGTCAAGGAGTTGTTCAAGACCTCCAAGGGCAAGTACGTGGCACCCACGCCCATCGAGAACATGCTCAACGCCCACCCCCTGCTGGAAACCAGCATGGTCTCAGGGGTGGGGCAACCTGCGGCGTATGCAATGGTGGTGCTCAACGAAGAGGTGCGCCCCCAACAGGCCGACCCCGCTTTTCGCGCCGGGGTGGAGTTGCAGATGGCGCAGTTGCTGCGCGACGTGAACGCCCAACTGGCGGACTACGAAAAGCTGCAAATGATCGTGATTTCGGTCGAACCCTGGACCATCGAGAACGGCAGCCTCACGCCCACGCTCAAGATCCGGCGTAACCGCATCGAGACCAATGTGGCAGCCCGGGTGGAAGCCTGGTACGCGAGCAAGAGCAAGGTCGTGTGGGCCTGAGGTCGGTTTTGTCATTGCGAGGCAAGCGCGGCAATCATGCAGGCATGAAGTCATGGATCGCCACGGCCTGACGGCCTCGCGATGACAGGGTTGGCGGCCACGCGATGACGGGGTTGACGGCCACGCGATGACGGGGTTGGCGGCCACGCGAGGGTGCAAGGCTGTCATTGCGAGGAGCGTAGCGACGCGGCAATCCATGCAGCCATGAAGTCATGGATCGCCACGGCCTGACGGCCTCGCGATGACGAGGAGGCATGGTCTGCGCCGTCGGGGTTAGGGAACGGCCTGGCGACGACGAGGTGCGGATGCGCCATTGGCGGCACGGTGGGTTTGGCCTAGGCTGGGGGAGTCGATGCGGTATGTGGGGGCGTGCTGGCGTAGCCATTGTTCCAGCATCATCAGAATCCAGACCATTTCGCCGTAGTAGCCGGGGTGCTGGGGCAGGCGGTGGGTGAGCAGGGTGTTGATGAAATTGGGGCGTACCACGCCGCGCTCGCCCAGGCTGCGCAGCGAATCACGCGCCAGTGCCTGCAGGCCGGGGTGGCGGCAGGCCCATACGCCAAACGGCAGGCCGAATCCGTGCTTTTGCTTGGTGAGGATTTCGTCGGGCAGAAAGTCGCGCAGCGCCTCCTTGAAGAACCAGCGCAACTGGCTGCCGTTGACCTTGTAGCGTTCGGGCAGCTTGAGCGAGAAGTCAAGCAGCCTCTGATCGAGCAAGGGAAACCCGGCCTCGATGCCCGCGAGCCGGGCCGTGCCGCAGACCTTGGGCAGGTCGTTTTCTGCCAGCGTGTAGCGCCAGTCAAAGGCCAGGTTGCGCTGCAACTGGCTGTCGGTGGATGCAAGCTGCCAGGCGCGCTCCTGCTCGGCCAGCGGCGTCTTCGGATTCACCTGGTTCAGAAATTCGGGCGTGAGCACGTTGTCGGGGCCGAGCCGGTTGAGCAGGTTGTAGGCGTGCAGGCGCATCGGCATGGGGGTGCTGGCCTGGTCCACGTAGCTGGCGGCCTTGCGCAGCAGTGGCAGGCGGCGCAGGGACGTGTGGCCCAGCACCGGCTCGATGGCTTTGGTGCGCAAGGCGTGCGGCAAGGTGGCGTACCAGTTGAAGATGCGTTGCGTGGCGTAGCGTGTGTTGCCGCCAAAGAGTTCGTCGCCACCGTCGCCAGCCAGGATGCGGGTGACGCCGTCGGCGCGCGCCATGGCAGCGCAGTAGTACGCGGGCAGCGCCGAGGAGTTGCCAAACGGCTGGTCGTAGTGCGTGGCTACGCGGGCGATGCTTTGCACCAGGTCTTGCGGGGTGACGTAATACTCGTGCTGCACCGTGCCAAAGCGCTTGGCTGCAATGCGCGCATACGCCATTTCGTCGTAGCCGTTGGCATCAAAGCCGATAGAGTAGCTGGCCGCCGGGCCTTCGCCCAGCGAGGCAATCATGCCAGCGACGGTGGAACTGTCGGTGCCGCCGCTGAGGTAGCAGGCCGCTTGCGTGCCATCGAGCTGGTCTGCCACCGAGCGGCGCAACAGGTCGAGAAACTCTGCGCGCAAGTCGGCAAAGGTTTCGCTCGCTTGCGCCCCAAACGCTGGAACCCAATAGGGCGCAACATTCACCTGCCCATCGTCAAACACCGCGCAGTGCCCCGGCGGGAGGCGAAACACGTCCTTGAAGATGGTGCGTGGCGAAGGAATGGTGTGAAAGAACAGGTAGTCAAAAATCGCTTGCGGATCGATCTCGGTATGCGCTTGCACCAGGGCATCGGCACGCGCGGCAAAGCGCACCTGTTTGCCCACCACCCGGTAGCACAGCGGCTGTATCGAAAACCGGTCCACGGCCAGATGGGTGCGGCCATAGGTGTCGATCACCGCCACGGAAAAGTCGCCCGACGCGCCTGCCGCTGCTGCCGCGATGCCGTCGCCGCAGGCCGCGGCCCAGGCGGCGTCGGTGCCCCGGGTGACGGCCAGTTGCGTGAGCTGCCGTGACTGGAACCGGGGCGAGCCGGTTGCGATCACGCGTTGCGCTGAAATCATGGTCGTGTGCCTTTCATGGTGTCCAGAATTTTTTCGAGCAGGAACGACTCCGCTCCCTTGGGGCGACCGGCGCTGTGCCACAGCAGCGCCACGCTGGCGCTGTAAAGAAGGGCACCTGCCAGCGTCTTGGTCAGCAGCGCCACCAGGGTGGAAGGCGCGCTCCAGAAGGCGCTCAAGGCGCACAGGCCTGCTGCCATGACGCAGGCCCCAAGCAGCGGGCGCATCACGCTGTGCAGCAGGTCGCGCGGGCGCAGCAGCGCAAATACGCGCAGCAGCAGCGCGACAAAGACCAGGTCAGAGCCCACGCACACGCCCAGGCGCAACCAGGCAATCTGCATGGCTTGTGCCTCGGGCATGGCCCACAGCGCCAGGCCAGCAAACAGCAGCACCTGGGCCCAGGTAAACAGGGCCAGCGTGCGCACCTGGTCGAGCGTGATCATCAAGGCGTTGGCGCTGGAGAGCATGGCGCTGGCCAGGTAGGCAAGCGCGAAGATGCGCACAAACGGCACCGCCATGCGCCAGGGCTCGCCCAGCATCAGGTCAATCAGTTCGGGCGCTACCAGCGCGAGTCCGGCACTGGCGGGCAGTGCAATCAGGCTTTGCACCCCTTGCGCCAGCAGAAACACGCGCTTGAGTTCGTCGGGTTCGTGCTTGACCTGCACAAAGGCCGGGAACAGCACGCGGTTCATGGGCATGAGCAGTTCGGTCGATGGCATGGCGCTGATGTCGCCCGCCATCGTGTAAGCACCCATGACGGTGGCGCTGTCGCGCCGCCCCACCACCATGCGGTGCAACTGGCTTTCAAAGTAGCCGCCCACGGTGCGCGCCAGCAGCCACTGCGACACGCCCAGAATCTCGCGCACACGCACCAGGCTCAGGCGCGCGCGCATCGGGTGCATGGCGTAGCTGGCCCCCACCCCGACCAGCCGCCCGACCACCGCGCCGACCACCATCGCCCAGTACGACCGCAACCACCACGCCAGCAGCAGCGTGGCAACAAAGCCGGCAATGCGTTTGGAAAACAGGAACACGAAGTCCTTGTCAAAGCGCATTTCCTTCTGGAAGTTCACCACGCCGATGTTCTCCATCCCGGTGATCAGCAGCGCCACGCCCATCACCTGGATCACTTCTTCCACGCGCGGCTCGCGAAAATAGTCGGCGGCATACGGCGCGCACAGGTACAGCGCCACGGCGGCCGCGGCGGCCTGCAGCAAACCCAGGGTCCAGGCGGTGTCAAAGTGCTCCTGCTGCGGCGCGCGGTTCTGGATCAGGGTGACGTACACGCCCAGGTCGAAAACAACGTCGGCCAGCGCCATCACCAGGGAAGCCATGGCCACGATGCCGAAGTCCTCGGGAACCAGCAACCGGGCCAGTATCAGCGTGCTGGCCAGGCCGATGAGCCGGTCGGTCCAGCGCATGGCCACCGTCAACAGCGTTCCCTCGACCACGCCCTTCATGGCCAGGCGCGTCCGTAGGCCCCTGCCAGCACCGGTTGCACGCGCGCCCAGGTGTAGCGCTGCGCCTCCTGCAAACCGGCCTGGGCACGCTGCTGCCACAACACCTGGTTGGACAGCAGCGCCACGCAGGCTTGCGCCATGGCACTGGGGTTGGAGGACGGCACCAGCGACGCGGTAACGCCATCCTGCGCCAGGTGGGGAATGCCACCAACATTGGTGCTGACCACCGGCACACCGCTGGCCCAGGCCTCCAGCACCGAGTTGGGCATGTTGTCGGCCAGACTCGGGTTAAGCACCAGGTCGGCCTTGCGGTAGAGCGCGGCCATGGCGTCGGGCTCCAGGCGACCGGCAAAGCGCACCGCCTGCGCCAGGCCCTGCGCGGCTGCAAGGCGGCGCAGCGCTCCCTCCTGCGGCCCGCTGCCGCACAGCGTCAGTGTGGCTTGCGGGAAATAGCGCCTGACCACCTTGAGCGCGCGAATCGCGGTTTCGTTGTCGTACAGGGCTTCGAGGTTGCGCGCCACCAGCAACTGCGGCGCGCCCGCGCGCGCCATGCTGCGTGGGGAAAAACGGCTCAGGTCGATGATGTTGGGAACGATTTGGGCCGACATGCCAAAGCGCTGGAAGATGGCCTGCAGGTAGCCCGAGGGCACCACCAGCGTGGTGCCGCTGCCCAGGGTCCAGCGCACCAGCCGTGCCGAGCGCCGCAAAAACGCTGCCGCCTCGCCACCACGGTAGTTGACCACCACGGGCACACCACGCCAGCGCGCCACCCAGATCGCCGGGGCCGCAAACAGATGCCAGGCCCAGCCCGAGTTGGCCATCACATGAAACAGGTCCACCCGAGCGGCAACGCGCCACAGCGCCACCAGATAAGGCAGCAGCCGCGCCAGGGCTCGCAGCCACGCGACCTGGCCGATCCAGCGTGGCCGGTAGGGCGCGTTGACCGGCACCTGGGTGACCTCTGCACCAGCGGCGCTCAACAGTTCTGCCAGTTGACGCGTCTGGTTGGCCATGCCGCCGCCGGGCGGCGGCACCGGCCCGACCAGGCCGATGCGCAGGGCGTGCAGGCCACGCGCTGTCATGCAGGTACTGCCTGCGACGCACGCGCACCCTGGGCGTGGGGCAGGGCCGGGGCATCGACCACCTGGCGCAAAAACGCTTCAAACATCAGCAACGTCCACAGCGGGGCGCTGTAGTCGCGCGCGCCGCTTTGGTGGGCCAGCACCAGGTGCTCCAGATAGTCGCGCTCGAACCAGCCAGTTGCCCCCAGGCGCTCGCCCAGCACCGCAGCGCGCACGCGTTGTTGCAAGGGGCCGCGCAGCCAGCGTGCCATTGGCACCGAAAATCCCATCTTGGGGCGGTACAGAACTTCGCGCGGCAGGTGCGGCTCCATCGCCTTCTTGAACAGGTACTTGCCCTCCTGCGCGCGAATCTTGTGGCGTGATGGCAGCGTGGCCAGCCACTGCACCAGTTCGTGGTCCATCAGCGGTTCGCGCACCTCCAGCGAGTGCGCCATGCTGGCGCGATCAACCTTGGTGTTGATGTCGCCCACCAGATAGGTCTTCAGGTCCAGGTACTGGATCAGCGCCAGCGGGTCGGAGGTGCCGGCCTGGGCCGCGTGGTGATGGAACACCTGCTGCGCGCTGTAGCCCGCAAGCTCGGCCTTCATGCGTGGGCTGAACAGTGCTGCACGCTGGGGATCACGCAGGATCGAGACGCTGTGAAAGTACGCCTGCACCGAGCTGCGGGCCAGCGCTTCGAAGGTGGTCTTGGCGCGCAGCACGCGCGGTGCCCAATCGGCCTTGGGGTAGAGCCGACCCAGGGTGCCAAACAGCGGCGCGCGCACGCTGTGGGGCAGGGCGGCGCGCAGGCGATCTTCCATCAGGTGCATGCGGTAGCGCCGGTAGCCGCCCAGCGACTCGTCGCCGCCGTCGCCCGAGAGCGCCACGGTGACGTGCTTGCGCGCCAGTTGGCATACCCGGTAGGTGGGGATGGCCGAGCTGTCGGCATAGGGCTCGTCGTAGAGCCGGGCCAGGGTGTCAATCAGGTCAAAGTCGTCGGTGTTGACCACGTCGAGTCGGTGGTTGGTCTGATAGCGTTGCGCCACCTGCTGGGCAAAGGCAGATTCGTTGAAGGCGGGATCGTCAAACCCGATCGAGCAGGTGTTGACCGGTGTAGCCGACAAGCCTGCCATGGTGGCAACCACCGCGCTACTGTCCACCCCCCCGGAGAGAAATGCGCCCAGCGGTACCTCGGCCACCATGCGCAAGCGCACCGACTCCTGCAGGCGCGCTACCAACTCAGCCTGGGCGTCGGCCTCGGTGATCGTGTTGTCCAGGCTGAAGTGCACGTCCCAGTACGCCACGGGCGCAGCGATGGGTTGGCCGCGCCGGATGCACAGGCTGTGCGCGGGGGGAAGTTTGTGCGCCTGCTTGAAGATGGTGCGCGGCTCGGCCACGTAGCCCAGCGCAAAGTATTCTTCCACCGCCAGCGGGTCGATGTCGCGGCGCAGGCCGCCATGCGCGAGCAGGGATTTGAGCTCGGAGCCAAGCAGCAGGGTGCCATCATCCAGCAGCGCGTAGTACAGCGGCTTGACGCCCATGCGGTCGCGCGCCAGGAACAGGGTCTGTTGATTGCGGTCCCACAGTGCAAAGGCAAACATGCCGCGAAAGCGTTTGACGCAGTCTGCGCCCCACGACTCCCAGGCGTGGACGATGACTTCGGTGTCGCTGCGGGTGTGGAATACGTGGCCCAGCGCCACCAGCTCGGGGATGAGTTGCTGGTAGTTGTAGATCTCGCCGTTGAACACCACCACCACCGAGCCATCCTCGTTGAAAAGCGGCTGCTGGCCGGTGGCAATGTCGATGATCGACAGACGCCGGTGGCCCAGGCCCAGGCCGGGTTCGGTATGCAGACTGCCCTCGTCGGGGCCGCGATGCCACTGCGAGTCGTTCATGCGTGCCAGCACGTCGCGCGGGACGGTGCTCTTGCTTCGGGTGTCGAAAATTCCGGTAATGCCGCACATGGTTCTGGAGGTGTTGGTGACGCAGACAGTGGCGCTATTTCAAGGGCTTTCGGCGCGGCTGCACATCGGATTTGTCAAGGAGTCGGCTGGCAGCCATTGAAGTTTCCATGTGCGCATTGGCGGGAAGAAGGGTCGCGATGGCGCGGATGTGTACCGCAATGACGGGGAGGTGTACCGCAATGACGGCAAGGGATGCCTCGCGGCACAGGGCTGTCATTGCGAGCAAAGCGCGGCAATCCATGCAGCCAAGAAGCCATGGATCGCCACGGCCTTCGGCCTCGCGATGACGAGGGGTGGCGGCCTCGCGATGACGCAGTGGTGCTGCTTCGCGATGACGCAGTGGTGCTGCTTCGCGATGACGACCGCGTGTATCGTGAATTCCGCAAAGATCAATAAGCATCGGTTTCTTGCAATTTCGCAAGGTGCACCCGTTTGCGCCATGGTGTAAAGAGGCAGTCTGTACCTCTGCCTTGTCTGCGATTGGATTGCCTTACCATGCTGAAGCTGTCTCAACGTTTTGTGCGCGCCTTGCTCGCGCTGTGTGTGTGTCTGGAACTGGTGGCCTGTGGCAGCGCGGGCGAGCCGCTAGCGGTTGAGACACCGTTGCCGATTGCGACGGTGGGCACGCCTTACAAGGCAAGCTTGCTGGCAAGCGGTGGCACGGCGCCGCTGCAGTGGCAGGTAACGCAAGGTGCCTTGCCGCAAGGGTTGACGCTGGACCCATCGAGCGGTGAGATCAGCGGCGAGGTGCTGCAAACCGGGCGCGTGGATTTTGAAGTGACGGTACGCGACGCCCAGCAGCGCATCGCCCGCACGCAGGTACGCATGGACGCAATTGAGGCCGACGTGGCGTTGGTGCCGCGCACACCGGAGGCCACCAGTCAGGCCGTTCCCCGCCAGCTTGCGATGGCCACACCCGAGGCCGCGCTGGTGAATCTGGTGGCATCGATTCCCGAAGGCAGTTGGGTGCAGGCCAGCCTGAACCGCTATGCCGATGTCTGGACGCCCGAGGAGTTGCGGCCGCTGGATGTGAACGGCATGGGGGCCACCGCGCCTTCCAAGATCATTGCGGCCTGGAGCAGTTTTGCCTGGGACTCCAACCGCGCCGACCTGATCCTGTACGGCGGCGGACACGGCAACCATCCGGGCAACGACGTGTACCGCTGGCACGCGAGCACGCGCATGTGGGAGCGCGCCGCGCTGCCCAGCGAGATTGCCAAGGACGCCTCGGGCAACTTCATGGCCGTTGACGGGCCCGACGCTGCCCCTTCCGCCGCCCACACCTACGACAACAACCTGTTCCTGCCCATCGTGGACCGCTTTCTGACCTTCGGTGGCGCGGCCTACAACAATGGCGGTGCCTACCGCCGCGCCACCACGGCGGGGCAGAGCCGCAACACCGGCCCCTACCTGTGGGACCCGGCCAAGGGCGACCCCAACAAGGTCGGCGGTACCACCGGCTCGCACGTCAAGCGGGTCAGCCCGCACCCCGAGGTGGTGGGTGGGCAGATGTGGCAAAACCGGGACATGGCGCGCAACCTGGCGGGCAGCCCCATTCTTCCTGCGTCGCACCTGGAAGGCTGCACCGGCTACGCCAGTGAGAATGGCCGCGACGTGGTGTACGTGGGCGCGCGCCTGGGCTATGGCACGGCGACGCAGTTGTTTCGCTATGTCATCAACGACGTGAACAATCCGGCGCTGGACTCCTGGACGCAACTGGGCGGCTACTGGAGCGCACCCCAGGGGCAAACCGTGTGCAGCTTTGATCCGGTGCAAAAGCTGTTTGTGCGCGTGGGCAACGCCGACGTGCCCTTTACCTATTGGGACACCGCGGCCACGGGCGGCGTGAGCAACTACGAAAAGACAATTCAGTACACCGAGCCCAGCGGAGACCTTGCCAGCCGCTTGGCCAGCAAGCAAATCGATATCCGCTACTGCGGGTTCGATTTTGATCCGGTGCGGCGTCAGTATGCGCTCTGGTGTGGTGGCTCCGAGGTCTGGATGCTGACGCCCCCGGCCACCAAGGGCGCCACCGGCTGGCAGTTGAGCAAGCAGACCATCGTCGCAGGGCGCGACGCGCCCACCACGGATACGGGCACCGGCATTCTGGGCAAGTGGAAGTACATTCCCAACCTGGACGCGTTCATGGCGCTGCAGGACAGTACGGCAGGCAACATCTGGATTTACAAGCCCTACCAATGGCAGTCGCCCGGTGGCGGTAGCCAGACCAACGTGGCGCCCAGCGTGAGTTGGGTCACGCCAGTGACGGGCCAGCAGTTTGCCGTCGGGCAGGTGCTGGCGCTGCAGGCAAGCGCGTCTGACAGCGATGGCAGCGTGGCGGCGGTGGACTTCTTTGATGGCACCAGCCTGCTGGCGCACGTGACCGCAGCCCCGTGGCGCTATGACTGGACATCTGCGGCCGTTGGCACGCATGTGCTCACGGCCACGGCCTACGACAACCTGGGCGCGAGCAGCACCTCGGCCTCGGTGACGGTGCAGGTCAATGCGGGCAGTGCCGGTTTGGTGGTGCTGCAGGATGGACTCAATGGCTACACCGGAACGCAGGACGTGCATCTGGCGGGCAACGCCAAGAACGTGAACTATGGCACGGCAACCTCGATGATCGACGTTGCCAGCTACTACGCGATGATGGTGCGCTTTGCCATCTTCAACCGCGAAGGCGGCCCGGTGCCCGACAACGCCATCATCAGCGCGGCCGAACTCGCGCTCTACAAGCCCACGGCCTACAGCCAAACCGTGTCGGCGTACCGCATGCAGTGCGACTGGAAGGAACTGCAGGCCACCTGGAACGCGTGCCGCACGGGCGTGCCCTGGACGGTGGGTGGCGCCTATGGTGCCGGGACCGACTACCTGGCAACGCCGGACGGATCGGGCCTGGTAGCGTGGGCTCCTGGTTGGCTGAGCATCGATGTGAGCGCGGCCGTGGTGCAGATGCAGGCAGGCGCGCCCAACTACGGCTGGCGCCTGCGCCGCAGCGCGGGCGACGACATCAATACCAAGCGCTACTACACGCGCGAATACACGGCAGCCACCGCTCTGCGCCCCAAACTCACGGTGCGCTACGCGCTGCCCTGAAACCGGTTCACTGCGTAACTTTCGAAGGTCAACGCGAGGAGCGCTGCGACGCGGCAATCCATGCAGCCATGAAGTCATGGATCGCCACGGCCTGGCGGCCTCGCGATGACGAGGTGGGGCGGCCTCAATGGGATGGACGCCCCGACTCTAAACCGGCATCAGATGTGCCAAAGTGGATATCTCAACAACCACTTCAACGAGAAGGAGCGTCCGACATGAAGGTTACAACAATTGGCATCGATTTGG
>Ga0194038_1000355_pt1 | contig 19979 bp, 22 predicted proteins | sample JunL226m_MetaG_FD_148630 | JGI IMG/M metagenome (GOLD analysis project Ga0194038, IMG submission 148630) | Anoxic zone freshwater microbial communities from boreal shield lake in IISD Experimental Lakes Area, Ontario, Canada - Jun2016-L227-6m | ecosystem: Environmental > Aquatic > Freshwater >... | reverse complement strand
GACCGGGCTGCCAGAGCGATGGGTGCGGTAGCGGAGTGTTATGTGCATCTCAATAAAAAAGATAACGCCATAAGGCTCTTGAATGAATTCGTTCGCATCAAATTTCCCCGACACAGCGCATTCCGGGCAGAGGTCAAACGGGTTGTAAACTGCTCTGCTTTGCTGAAATGCCTTCAATTGTAAAAAAAATTACAAATCAGCAAAGCAAAAGAAATGATCTCGGCAATCTGAGAGGAATTGGAAAAATGAGCATTAATTTCAAACATGAAGAACTGATAGATGAACTGGTAAATACAATCATAAAGAAATTTCCTGAAGTTGAATTCATTAACATTACAGAAAGTCCTGAAGATTCGGAAAGTCTTTGGATTAATGTAACCTCTCCGAAGGATGAAGACAAAGAAATTGAATTAAGAGAATTCGCCAGTGATAAAACAACTGATATTCTGATTGATTACGGGTATCACATGTTAGTTATGCCAACTCGTATAGGACAAGCTGCTAACAGAAGTCGTTGAGGGTGAAAATCATAAAGCTCCCTCTTTGGTTTTAGAAAGGGAACTTTAACGAATCGACGTTTATATGCCTTGTTCAGGAGCTGTTCGAACTGCGTATGGTCTGCCATGATGAATCCCTTTCCCCTGATCCGATTCAGCACGACTCAGACGGTTGACCTGTTTACGGATTGTTGCTATAGTAAATTTGAGTTCAAGAAGTGCTGTCACCAGTTTTTCTTGCTCACCGCCTCCACTGCAAATCCCATTAACTGGCTTCTTCCATTTCATTGGAGGCTTTTTTTATTGGACAATGGGATTAAAATCAGTCTATTCATTGCGAATGGGAACAGATGACGGACGACAGAAAGACGGTTGTCATCCGCCGTCCTTTTTTAGCATGAAAAAGATAGTAATGGTGTGGCTGTCGGGAGTGGCATCCATGTCTATCAGCTAAACGTTGGCAATCAAACTGAGACAAGGAAGAATTTCCTGCAGGTCAACGCCATTTCATGCTGCAATAGGAGAAGATTAGTGAAATTTGATTGGGATGAGAACAAGAATCAGATAAACATTGAAAGGCATGGGTTTGATTTTTCTGATGCCCATAAGGTTTTTGATCATCCCATGTTGGCGAATTTGGATACTCGTGAAGATTATGGTGAAGATCGTTGGATAGGAATCGGTCTTTTTGAAATGCGCGTTGTTGTTCTGGTATTCACTGAGGTAAACGATGAAAAAATCCGCATAATTTCATTCCGAAAGGCAATAAAAGATGAATGGAAACGATTCGAATACTATTATAAAAACGAATTTAGAGCGTATTGACGCAATGACCGATGATATGATTGACACATCGGACATTCCTCCATTGACGGATGTTTTTTTTGTGACGGCAAAATGGCGAATTCCAAAGCCGAAAGTTAAAGTTATGGTGGAAATTGAACCAGAGGTTCTCGATTGGTTTAAATCTCAAGGATCCGACTGGAAGCATCATTTAACAGCAGCAGTCCGGATTTATGCTCATGCTCACAAAATAGCGTAGTGATTCTATCAAATCGTAGGGGTAGCTGCATAATGGCGAAATTTCCAACAGAGGTGCCGATCGCAGATGTTACAAAATCGCTTGAACGTTTGGATTTTCGGATACTGCGAAGAGGTAATCACATACGAGGTCTGAATGCAGATGAATGAATTTTTCAGTAAAGCAGTAGTCACTTTGAATGCGGCTCAGATGTGTTTTGACAACGGATATTATGATTCATGCTCAAACAGGGCATATTATGCGGCTTTGCAGGCAGCTATAGCAGCCCTTGCAAACAAAGGCGTAAAACGGGCTAAAGTTGACCATAAGCAGATTCAGGCTGATTTTAGCGAAAAACTGATTAAAAGACAGAAAGTCTATCCCGTCAGATTGAAATCGTATCTTATGGATATGCAGGGCATCAGAAATCAGGCTGATTATACCATTGAAAGTGTTAGCAAAAATTTGGCGTTTCAGCAAATCAGCAAAGCAAAAGAAATGATCTCGGCAATCGGAGAGGAATTGGAAAAATGAGCATTAATTTCAAACAGGAAGAACTGATAGATGAACTGGTAAATACACTTATAAAGAAATTTCCTGAAGTTGAATTCATTAATATTTCAGAAAGTCCTGAAGATTCGGAAAGTCTTTGGATTAATGTGACCTCTCCGAAGGATGAAGACAAAGAAATTGAATTAAGAGAATTCGCCAGTGATAAAACAACTGATATCCTGATTGATTATGGGTATCACATGTTAGTTATGCCAACTCGTATAAGAATATCAAGTTGCTAACACTCGATTATCAAGTTTTTTGCCTCGTAAAAATATAAGTACTTGATTTAATATGATATATAAAATATTCTTGATTTTTAATGAACTCAATAATATCAGCATGTTACTGAAAAAAACTTGATCATCGAGTAATACAAGCTGGCCGACCGCCAATACGAACTATAGACTTCAACGGACCGAATGTCACCATGAAAAGAATTATCATCTGAGAAGGCGGCACATTATTGGATGCCATGAATGTTTACTGAATTTCAGAAAGCCGTCGGCTTAAGCGAACAGGGTATTTATCCGGGTGAATAAGGGATTTATATCCATCGTCCAGATTTGAAAAACCGCTTTGAATTCTTTTTCGAATGTCATGAAGGGTGGGGGGCGCCTGAATGCTTAGGCCTTTTTCCATCACTTTTATCAAAAGCGGTTCTGCTTCATCAATCATTTCGTCGCGAATGCCCAGGATATCAACAAGATATCCGCCGGTTCGATCCGTTTTTCGGAAAACCTGTTTTTCTCCGGCAAGTGTGATTTTTCCGGGGCTGTTTTTTTTAACATCCCGGTCATCATATCGCGCCAATTTATAGACCATGTCCAAATAAGGCGTATCGGCGGATACCCCGAGTTTGGTGCCCACACCGAAAGCATCAATGGCTGCTCCGCCTGCTAATGTCTTTTCAATCTCGAACTCGTCAAAGCCGCTGGTGGCTATAATCTGAACCTGATGCAGCCCGGCTTCATTCAGGATATGTCGGACCTTTTTGCTGACCTCCACCATCTCTCCGCTGTCGATACGAACGCCTTTCAGCAGATGGCCGTCCTCTGCCATTTCCAGCGCGATTTTAACTGCGCTGCGTGCTCCCTCAATCACATCATGGGTATCAATCAAGAAAATACTGTTGTCGGGAAAGGAGCGGGAATATGTACGAAAGGCTTCAAGATCATTTCCAAGCGCAAGGACAAAGGAGTGCGCCATCGTGCCGGAAACCGGAATGCCGTATTTCTTGCCGGCCAGCACGTTGCTGGTTCCGGTAAATCCAGAGATGTAAGCGCTTCTGGCCACCTGCATTCCGGCATCCAGGCCTTGGGTGCGGCGAAGTGAAAAATCAGCAATCGGCCTGCCTTTTGCCGCATGCATGCAGCGGAGCGCTTTTGTGGCGATATTGGTTTGAAATCCCAGAGTATTGATCAGAAATGTTTCAACCAATTGAGCCTCGGCGATGGGGGCTGTAACCTCCATCAGCGGTTCATCGGCAAAGCATATCGTTCCTTCCGGCATGGCCCAGACATCACCGGTAAAACGGAACCCGGAGAGCGATCTGATAAACTCTTTGGGAAATAGGTTCAGGCTCTGAAGATACTCCATATCCGTCTGCGAGAACCGCATACCTTCAAGGCCATACAGAGCATCCTCAAGGCCGGCTGCGACAAAAAATCCCCGATTGAGACATGCAGATCCTCGAATATACAGGGAAAATGTGGCATTTGCCGCCAGATTGTTTTCCCCGTAGGCGAGCATCATTGTAAGTTCATACAGGTCTGTAAACAGGGGACTGAATATTTTATTTCGATTCATGGAATAAACATGGGTTTTGGTTTTATGGGGGATCACCTATTGAAGATGCGTGACGCTGTCTATTTATCCGGCAGAACCTCTTGTACACGTCCGATCTGACCATTGTCCAGGCGGACTTTTATGCCTCTGGAATGATGGGTGGCGGATGTCAGGATGTCCTTGACAATCCCGGCGGTGCGTTTGCCGGTTCGCTGATCTTCCTTCAAAATGATCTCGACATGTGCGCCAGGACGAATCTCTTTTCGGTGTTGTCCATTCATTATTTGTTCTCTCTCAGGTTGCATATTTGAGACACAGTAGCACGCATAGTGGTTAAAAGCGACAGTTAAATAAATGCCACTGATCAAAGCCTGTTCATGTATCCGAAGAATGTTCAGGACAATCCTACCTAAAATCGACTATGCTGATGTTTTATTTTGCCCGCGGCAACCATATACAGCAAGGCAGTTGAATGGTTCAGCCTCAGCAATGCCGAGGCATCCAATTCGCGCCATTTCAGCGAAGAACTCGCCAGGTTGAACCTGTCCTATTGCATGGGAAAATGGATCAATCCAGTACTGGCCGGAATCAAAGCCTTATCAGCGACGCGACAGCGCGACCCCGATACCAACTGAGATGGACATTCCAGCCAGCAGAAAGACAGACCGGCTTAATCCCAGCAGCGGAAAAAGCAGCACCCCGCAGACAAGGGCGCCGATGCCGCCACCGGCAACATCTGCTGCATAAAGCGATCGCGGATGACCGTATTGGTGCGCGTATCTGGTAAATATGGCCGACACCCCGAATCCGGCGACAGTTAGAAGTGCAGCCATCAGAATCAGATTCGTAGCACTGCTAAAGCGCATAATCACTGCCCACCCCATACATACCGCAGCAGGCAGAAAAAATAGCATTGCATCCACAGATCGGGAAATATTTCCGCGCCTGAAATATTTCATAAAATTCAGTGTTGCCAAAGCGCCTGCGCTCATGCCAAGCATAAAGGCCATGAACAGTATCCCCATGTTTTGGAAGAGCGCTCCGCTCTGCGTCTGGTAATGGAGCATCATGGCGCTCTCCAGCACCATTCCGCCAAAACCGGCGAAACCTGCAGCTGCGTACGCCAACGAACCACCGCTTGCGGCCAGCCGGTTCATCCCGATACCGCATGCAAGAATGATAAGAGCCACTGCAATCCATTCATACTGGAGCGCTGCCTGAATCAAGTCAGAAACGTTTTGATGCACAAGCGTCGGTATCAGCCTTGAAAGCCATATCCATGTTGTCAGCGGATAGCAGACCGGACGATCGTCCGTGTTCGGCAGAGCTGCCTGTACGGCTATAATACGGTCAATCTCAGTTAGACGGTCACTGGAAAGGACATACTCCAGGTAGGGTGGCGTCACCAACTGCGTTTTAATATCCCGGTCACGGTATCGAGCGATCAGTATATCCGGATCGGTAACAAGGTCGGACTGTGAGGCCAGTACTACGTTGACGCTTCCCGGAAGCACCATGACATGTCGGAACACAGAGCCAAGTGCTGCAACAACCGAAGCATTCCGATACGCCATGGCTGGAGACCAGAAGTTTTCAGATGAGTTCAGCCGGAATCCCAGAATCCCGCCGGGAGCCATGCGCGCCTGACATTCCCTGAAAAACGTCAGGGTAAAAAACCGGTTGGCCAAGGCCGTCGATGGCTCGGTGCAGCCTGAAATAATCAGATCGTAAGTCTTATCAGATCGCAGATACTGGCGAGGGTCCTGAATATAGGTGTGTATTTTGACCTGAGAACCGGACTCCGGAGAATCCGCTGGCATGTACTTCCGTGTTAACCGGATCAGCGCATCGTTGATTTCAACCTGATCAATTTCAATCTGACCAATTTCAACTTGATTGATTTGATCAGGATTGATTTGACTCGGCCGATGTTTGGCTGCCTCCCCGGCGAGCTTCTCCGCCAATCCTTCCAGGATCAGCACCTTCCGGGGATTGTGGTGCTGAAGGCAGGCCAGATGCACCAGTTCTTCGGCGCTGACGGACTGGCTGTCTGCAATCAGAACATCGTTTTGATACAGCACTGTCTGGCCCTGGCTTCGGGTCACCGTTAGCCGGCCATATCCGGAATCCAGACTTTCCATCAGATCAGGGTGATTCCACCGGGTCATGGCTTGGTCCAGCTTATCGGAACAAGCTATCAGAGCGATCAGGCATAATCCAGCCGGCAGGATGCTGGCTCCACGGCGAAAGCCTGGACCGTGACTTATGCCCGGAATTCGGTTTACAGCCAGAACCGCGACCAGCATAGTGATGGCCGTGCAGACCAGAGCCTGGGCCATGTTCTGAATCCCCCAATGAAGCATCAGAGCGGACAGCAGGCCTCCGAATACGCTGCCCGAACACTCTACCGTATATGCGCGAGCCAAGGTGCGGCTGTGCAGTATCCCCTGATCCGCGGCCCGCTGAAAGGCCGCGCCCAGAAACAGGCAAAGTGGCGACAGAGCGACAACAACGGCCGGGATGAAGACGTACAGCGGAAGATAGGTCCCCGGAGGAAGACCGGCCAGGTTCCTTAGCGACCGGATGAAAACCATATCGGCCACAAGCCCAAGACCAGCCAGAAACAGCGCCGCGGACAGACTTGGGGCTGCTGCACGCCTTGATGCCGCCATGAAAACACCCGCAGCGTTCAAGAGCATCCAGACACCCAGGGCCAGAACAGATATGAGTTCAACTCCGTAACCGGCAACCATAAATTCCCGGAAAAGAACCACCTGACCCAGAATTGATATGGATCCGATTCCGAACAAAACGGAATCCAGCACCAATACTCCGGATTGTTGGCGACTGGATGAACAGCGGTCGTTAAAGTCAGCCGAACCTGATGGATCACTGTTCACTGAATATAATTGCCTGGAATGTGTGAAACTCCGCCTCCTGCTTCCAGCAATCTGATACGAGCCCGGCCTTGCGGCAAAGATTGTTCAGCATTTCATTCCGGGTCCAACCCTGCTCCGGCGCCACCTGTGGCAGAAAAACAGCGGAGCGGTCGGAGCGATTAAGGAGGACACCATCCTGTCCGACCCGTATCTGGTCAACGGACTCAACCCGTTGATAAGGCGTTAAAACCGATATCTCGATCTTTACATCCTTTAGCTCTGTCAGGGAAAGCCGGGGAAATCTGGAATCATGGAAAGCCGCAGACAAGGCCATCCGGCTGACGACCTGGTACAAAGGCAGATCCGGTGTCATGTTGCCGATGCACCCGCGCAGTTCGCCGTGTTTTTTCAGCGTGACGAACGCTCCCTGTTTTTCCATGAAAGCGGGGTCATCCCGCCTGAACAGCGGCGTGGTTTCGGTTTCCAGATATTGCAGTATGGTGTTTCGCGCAAACGCCAACAACACCTGCTTCTGCTCACCGGTCAGAGCCTGTGGCTTGGTGGTGGCATCCTTGATCGGGGTTCCGGCTTGCAATGGCTCGCTGCAGGGCCGGGATGCCCGGCAAAAAGACATGGCGGCATAGCCAACCACCCGGGATGAATCGCCAAGCGCAACATCGCCGGAATTGGCATGACTAATGACCCGGCCACAGTCCGCACCCAGTGATCTGGCCGAAGCCATTGCTGTCATGATTGGCCCTAGTCCGCAAGCGGCTGTCGCCAGATTCCGGATTGACTGGCCCTCCTGCCGTCGGACTTCGGCAAGAAACGCGCCGGGATCAAGCCGCGTCATGGCATTAAGGGTGCGACGGTCCACTTCGGTGGCATCGCTATAGCTCGGATAATGCGACAGGTCCGAACTGGCAATGATGAGGGCGTTTTTCCCCTTGATCGCTTCGGCAAGAATGCCCCCGAACCTTTGACACATATCGATATTTGGCTCACCGATTATGACGGGAACAATTTTTGCCTTTGGAAACACCTTCTGGATGAATGGCAGGATCACTTCTATCGAATGCTCCAGGCGATGAACCCGGCGATCGGCAGTCACCGGCTTGCCAGTTGCAAGAAGTTTTTTTGCGATCTCTTCATCAATCGGAATCCGGCCCAGCGGAGTCTCGAACTCACCGGTTTCAAAGATGGAGATGCCTTGAAAATCTGGAGTCGTGTGATTGGTCCCCAGGATAATGATCCGGTCGAACGAAAAGCGGGAAGCCAGCTTGAACGCATCCGCACATATCTGACCGGAATACACATACCCGGCATGGGGGACCACCAGCGCAATTGGCGGTTCCATCTCGGCGGACACCGCATCGCGCATCATTGCGTCAATAGTTGCAGAAAGTTGGCTGGGATTTTCCGGATAAAATTTGCCCGCCACGGCTGCTGGACGACTATCGGCGGAGCAGTCCGCAGACGGCGCACAGCAGAACGCCAACAGAATACAAAACCACCGAAACCACATAGTGTAAGTCATGGTTGAACATCCTCCTCAGATTCCGATTCGACATCTCTATTCCCAGTAGTACGCGTCGTCAAACATGGGCGCCTGCCTGTTACGCTCTGAGATGCATCGCGTTGGGCATGTCACGCACTCCTTCGTCTGTGCATCCCATGCCTTGGCGACAACCTTGAGTACCTGGTTGACAAGACGATCTCCAATTTCAGGAAAGAATACCTCGATTTCTTCGTATCCAATTTCGACATTGGGTATTCGTCCAGCAAGCTTATCGAGAATCTGTCCCTTCATGTGTTTTGAATAGTGGACACAGAAGTCGGCTATGCGAGAATCATCGACTCCTTTCCGCAGAAGTAGTTTCTTGAGTTGTTTTGTTCTGCGGATGGTGCTCTCGATCTCCTGCGCATACTCGAACAGAAACCAGTTCAGCTTTGTCTTCTCGGCATTTGTAGAGAAAAAACTGCCTGGCGATACAATACATCGGGCAGGCGCATTGGTCGAATGCGGTTTGTTGATCATGGTGTATTCACTTTCGTTTCTTAGCTTCAGCAACCTCAGATATGCTCTCTACCGAAGTCGTTATTAGAAATTTTGGCATCCTTCATATTACCTCAAAAGTAGTTGACACTTTTGTATGATCAGAAAATGTCAGTTGTTCACGACATGGCCGTCAGGTTAGTGTGAAATAATTGTGCCCCAAAGGGGCTGTGTAATTCAGCCCAGGGTTGCGGCATACCGCTACCCTGGGTTATAAACACACTAAATTTACCCCAACGGGGTTATGTCAGCAAGAATGACCAAACCCAGTTGGGGTTGGAAATCCATGCGCGGAAATCATTCCCAGGGTAGCGACGTTGTCGCAACCCTGGGCTATGAGACGAAATCCCGTTGGGATTCAATAAGAACTGCGAATCCTTGGAAAGTGTAAACCGGAACATGAAGGATGCCGAAATTTTATTCATTTTAAAGTATTATCCAAAATTGCACTGATGATCAAGTTGAATCATAATATTTTTTGAAAGGAGCCAGGTGTCTTGTTCTGATTCTTCCGGCATGGATCGCAAACATCAACCGGGTTTCAAACATGATGAGCTTGTGGTATCTTTACCGTGAGCATACTTTTAAACAACGAAATACACGAAAAAAATATTCATAGCGCCTTCGCATGGAAACCCTGCTGCCATTATTTTGGCCAGTCACGGTGAAACGATAGCCAAACGTCAAAAGTGAAACTTGGCTGCTGGAATATTTAAATGCTCTCTAAGATTTTACAACACCGCATGAAAGGATCAACCACCATGAAGTATGTCATCAAGCCCCTTGTTCCGGATGATGTTTATACCGACAGAACAGAATTTCTGGACTATCTGCATCATGCCGCCAGAGAAGCCGCCCATCGCAGAACCACATCCACCGTGCTGCTGGGCAGACGACGCATGGGAAAAACCGAAATCTTCAAGCGCGTGATCAATCGCCTGTTTTTCGAGCAGGATATAAACGACCCATATACCGTCATTCCCGTGTATTACAGTTTCAAGGAAGAAAAAACAGACCGATGGGAATTCGCAATCGGGTATGTGGAAAATCTGATTCGATGGATGGCGGCGTTCTGCCTGAAGGATACGAAAGTTCTATCCGAGATGGATATCGGACGGAATGAGCTGCCGACTTTTATCCAGTCCAAACCAGAAATCTCATCCCGCTTATCTGCTCCGGTCAAATTTTTACAGGCGCTTCTTGACAAAGATGTTACCCTGCCTGAAGAAAAAGCCGTCATGTTGCCCCGTTTGATTTCTGATCGTGACGATACCACGATCGTCATGTTTCTGGATGAATTTCAGAACACCCGCTTGCCTCAGTATGATTTCAGCATTGTTGGCTACATGCAGGAAGCTGTGGAATCACCAACCTGCCCCCATTTTGTCACTGGCTCCGCCATGACGATTTTAAGCCGGGAGATTATTGGCAAACGGGCGTTGTTCGGAAGATTTGACAGCGAACCAATCAGCGAAATGACCGCCTACTGGGGAGCGGAACTTGCCCGAAAAGCCGCAGACTACTACCATGCTGATGTCGCCAGCCTGATGGCGCCGGTCATTGCAGAGCGATGCGGCGGCAATCCATTTTATATTACGGCGGTGGTCAAACAGGCGGCAAAAACCGCCATGGCGATATCCGACGAAGAAACCCTTAATCTGATACTGGCGGTGGATCTGTCTTCCGGGTTTATCTGGGGAGAATTGCATGATCAAGTGACCCAATGGATCGAACGTATCAACGAACACAAAATCACAAAATGGGTACTGTATCTGTCCGCCCTGGATGAAAACACCGATGAAAGCCGGCGCGGAGAGTTGAAACTGGAACAGATTCAGAAACAGCTCATGGATCGCGAAGGTCAGCGCGTACCCATTGAGACTATCCGGGACGTACTGATCAAGCTGTCGCGCGGTGATCTGGTGGAATATCTGGAGCTGGGCGGATGGTTTCGCAAGGTGGATGACCCGATTCTTCTGGAGTTTCTGAAAGTCTGGGGAAAAATTGAGGTAGAAGGGCAGAATGCTTATGCGGTAAAGGAAGAATTAGTCAGGCGGTATCAGAAACAGGAACGCCGATTCCGGGAATACCGGGGCTACCTGGCAGAGATTCACATGAGCCAGATTTTGTGGAATACCCAGCGGAAAAAACTTCCGGCGCGGTTTTTTCATGCGATAGAAGACATTCAAATGCCTCATACATTCATATATATTGCCCACCGGCATAGACTGAGGTCGGGTAGGGGACAGGAAATAGATGTTCTGGGTGCTGCCTGGGGAGAGCAGTGGGTGTGTCAGAGTAAATGGGCTCAGGGTAAAAAGATGGGGTTGGACGTACTGACTGCTTTGTGGGAGCAGGGCGAAGCCGTTAGAGTGGAAAAAGAACCGGATGTCGTGAGGCTATGGCTGTTTGCCCAGGATGGTCTGACCGGGGAAGCCGAAGTCTATGCCATGGAAAAGGGTATTTTGTGGTCATCTCGTCAGGAGATGGATGAGCTGCTGGACTATGTGGGATTGAGGCGGCTGCCGGAACTGAAGCCGTAGGGCGGCGAATTTATGGAAACAACGATGAAGCCAACACCCGCACACCCGACACCCATCAGACAGTTTGGTTCATTTTGTCCAATGTATGGCAATGCCTTCACTGATACAACTTTTGTGGAAATGTGTTATATAAAAGGTGGAGGCTCTGCCGATGACAAGAGAACAACAAGCCAGCCATAATTTGAATACCGTTGCAAATGCTGTGGTTCAGCAAACGATTGAAGGGCAAAAATATATCGCCGCTGATATTCGTGCTTTGGCCAAGCGTCATCAGGTTGCTTATACTGAAACGGCAACCGATGCTTGGGCGCGTGACATTACGCGGCTTGCAGGTGATGACGTTTCCCTTGATGAAATTGAACTGCTCTTGATTGCGTTACAGCGAGCCGGTCATCTCAGCCGCCCCGAAGCCCTGAAGCTTCAGGTAAACTATTTGCGGGAAGCAAAGCTGTGATGTTTGATCCTTTCGGCGATTTTGAAACGCTGGGGTATCTCCGGAATTTGTAACGAAGGCTCCGGCGGGCTTTCCCGACCCATCAACGCAACTTTGATTCACCGAATTTTAGGATTTACATGATATGAAAGAAGAATTTCTGCACAAAGCCGAAGAGAACTTGAAGATTGCTCAAATAAGTTTTGAACTTGAGTGCTACAATGCTTCCGCAAACCGAGCCTATTTTGCAGCATTTCAGGCTGCAATAGCAGCGCTGGCGGATAAGGGCGTTTTGTCTAAAGGCAGAAATGATCACAAATGGGTTCAGTCAGAATTTAATCTTAGGCTGATAAAACGTGAGAAGCTTTATCCTTCTGATTTTAAAAAATATCTGCTTGACATGCAGTCTGTGAGAAACTTGGCGGACTATTCAGATCAAAATATTGGTAAAAAAATTGCGTGTAAACAGCTTGAGCGGGCAACAGAACTGATTCAGCATATCGAAACGGAGGTAAGGAAATGAGATTAAATTTTAAGCAGCAGGAACTTATTGACAATCTTGTCCATACAGTGGAATCGAAATTTCCGGGTGTAAAATTTGTTGATGTGACAGAAAGCCCTGAAGACCCGGATGATTTATGGGTCAATGTAACAAAAATAAAGGATTCGGACAAATTAATGGAATTGTTTGATTATTGCAGTGAAATGTCTGCCGATATTTTAATGAATTATGGCTATCATATGCTGGTAATGCCTGTAAAGTGAACTACCCTACCCTAAAGGGATGGGGGTTTTACGCCATTCTTATAGAACTGTGATTAATTGCGGTCAGTATTGACGGTGAGCAGATGGTTTTGCAGTAAGCGCGGCAAGACGTTCGGAAAGGCGACTGTCCCTCCTACCAGTTTTGCCGCGTTTTTTCGGGATTAGCCCTCAAAAATTCGATGAGGAGACTGTGGTATCTTTACCATCAACAGGGGGAAAAACATTTTGGGGGCAACGTTGATAACTATGCAGAAACCGTTAATTGATGTTGCGTGAGCTGTTTTGAACATCTATATTCAAATATCGCTTCGGGGGTTTTATGACAAAAAAGGAATCTTTCTCTTCGTTCCTATCGGCAAAAGAGAAAGATATCAAAGTAGATGCAAAAATTGACTGGGAAGCCAGAAAGAAGGCATGGCTGGAATATTTAAATGCTCTCTACGATCTTTTTAGTGGCTGTTTAATGGATTTTCAGCATAAGAATAAGTTAAAAGTGTCAAGGGATTCAATTGAAATAATAGAAGAAAATATTGGACCTTATCAGGCGGATAGAATGATTATTGAATTCGCTGATGAAAAAATCATTCTGAAACCAATAGGAACCATTTTGATAGGTGCAATGGGTCGGGTAGATATGTCTGGGAAATATGGCTCTGTCAAAATTGTTCTCGTTGATTCCCGTATGAAGGGAATTAGAGATCAGATTAGAATTTCAGTAGTTGAAGGGGACAGTCTCCCCCAAAAAAAGACTGATAGTAATATTAAAAAAGCCGTCAATTGGGAATGGCGATTTATCTCTGCGCCGCCAGCAAACCTTTACCAGCCGGTAAACGATGAAACAATTTATTCTGTTATCATGGAACTGTCCAATGGCTACAAACACGCATGAAAGGATCAACCACCATGAAGTATGTCATCAAGCCCCTTGTTCCGGATGATGTTTACACCGACAGAACAGAATTTCTGGACTATCTGTATCACGCCGCCAGAGAAGCCGCTCATCGCAGAACCTCATCCACCGTGCTGCTGGGCAGACGACGCATGGGAAAAACTGAAATCTTCAAGCGCGTGATCAATCGCCTGTTTTTCGAACAGGATATAAACGACCCATATACCGTCATTCCCGTGTATTATAGTTTCAAGGAAGAAAAAACAGACCGCTGGGAATTCGCAATCGGGTATGTGGAGAATATTCTGCGCTGGATGACGGCATTCCGACTGCGTGATCCGGGTATTATTTTGACCCGAAAAATCAAGCGGCAGGAGCTTGTCCCGTTTATACGATCCAAACTGGAAATGTCCGTAGGGCTGGACGGCGCGCTAATACAGTTTGAATCGTTTCAGGAAAAAGACATCTCAATCCCGGAAGAAGAAGCTGTAAGCTATCCCCGGCGAATATCTGATTATGATGATTTTACGATTGTCATGTTTCTGGATGAATTTCAGAACACCCGCTTACCCCAGTATGATTTCAGCATTGTTGGCTACATGCAAGAAGCTGTGGAATCACCAACCTGCCCCCATTTTGTCACCGGCTCGGCCATGACGATTTTAAGCCGGGAGATTATTGGCAAGCGGGCGTTGTTCGGAAGATTTGACAGCGAACCAATCAGCGAAATGACCGCCTACTGGGGAGCGGAACTGGCCCGAAAAGCCGCAGACTACTACCGCGCTGATGTCTCCAGCCTGATGGCGCCGGTCATTGCAGAGCGATGCGGCGGCAACCCATTTTACATTACAGCAGTGGTCAAGCAGGCGGCAAAAACTGCTATGGCGATAACCGACGAAGAAACCCTAAATCTGATACTGGCGGTGGATCTGTCTTCCGGGTTTATCTGGGGAGAATTGCATGATCAAGTGACCCAATGGATCGAACGTATCAACGAACATAAAATCACAAAATGGGTGCTGTATCTGTCCGCCATGGATGAAAACACCGATGAAAGCCGGCGCGGAGAGCTGAAACTTGAACAGATTCAGAAACAGCTCATGGAGCGCGAAGGTCAGCGCGTATCCATTGAGACTATCCGGGATGTACTGATCAAGCTGTCGCGCGGTGATCTGGTGGAATATCTGGAATTGGGCGGGTGGTTTCGCAAGGTGGATGACCCGATTCTTCTGGAGTTTTTGAAAGTCTGGGGAAAAATTGAGGTAGAAGGGCAGAATGCTTATGCGGTAAAGGAGGAATTAGTCAGGCGGTATCAGAAACAGGAACGTAGATTCCGGGAATACCGGGGCTACCTGGCAGAGATTCACATGAGCCAGATTTTGTGGAATACCCAGCGGAAAAAACTGCCGGGCCGGTTTTTTCACAGCACGGAAGATATTCAAATGCCCCATGCGTTCATCTATATTGTTCATCGGCATAGACTGAGGTCGGGAAAAGGACAGGAAATCGACGTTCTGGGTGCGGCATGGGGAGAGCAGTGGGTGTGTCAGAGTAAATGGGTGCAGGGTAAAAAGATGGGTTTGGATGTACTGACTGCGTTGTGGGAGCAGGGCGAAGCCGTGAGAGTGGAAAAAGATCCGGATGTCGTGAGGCTATGGCTGTTTGCCCAGGATGGTTTAACCAGGGAAGCTGAAGTCTATGCCATGGAAAAGGGTATTTTGTGGTCATCCCGTCTGGAGATGGATGAGCTGCTGGACTATGTGGGATTAAGGCGGCTGCCGGAACTGAAGCCGTAGGAGCGGCGAATTCTGCCGATGACAAGAGAACAACAAGTCAGTTGAACAGTTGACAAAACTACGGGTAATCAGTACAATATGTCTGAGTTTGAATGGGATAATAACAAGGCTGCCGTAAACTGGCGTGACCACGGTGTCACCTTTCAGCGTGCAGTCAAAGCGTTCAGCGATCACTTTGCCGTTGAATGGATTGACGACCGCGAAAATTACGGGGAGGAACGATTTAATCTACTCGGCATGTGTGAGGGCGTAATTCTCCATGTTACCTATACAGAGCGCGGTGAACGTATTCGGATTATCTCAGCGAGGCGGACACAGAAAGATGAGCAAGAATACTACTATAGCGAAAATTCGTTCTGACGGTGTTGTTGTCGAAGTGTTGGACAATGGCGACGAACGCCAGTTTACTGATACCCCTATGCGTTCGATGACAGAGACAGAAATTGAAGCGGCTGCGGTGGCTGATCGTGATGCACGGCCTATGACCGCCGGAGAAATGCAGTTGGCTCGACGTGTTCCCCGCGCAAAAACCTTACGTCGTGCGCTAAACCTCACACAGCAAGAGTTTGCTGTTCGCTATCGCATCCCCCTTGGTACGTTACGCGATTGGGAACAGGGGCGCACGGAACCAGATCAACCGGCCAGGGCTTACCTTACTGTAATTGCCCGCGACCCTGAAGGTATTCTGAGAGCTTTGAAAGAGGAGGCCTTACAAATTGATTGACCAACAGCCCAAGTCTATTGAAGTTGAAAAGCTTACCAACAGAAAGAAAACGCATGATTTTTCAACCTAACTTGACCATACTACAGCCGCCACAATTTCAATTATGGCAGGAACTTGGCGCGACACCGCGCGATCAGGCTCAAGGACTTGGGTTGTTTGTGGCTTCCCTGCTTGACATTGCCGGAACGAAAGTTGCGGTGGTGCAGAAACGAGCCGAAGCTAAAGATTATGTGGATGTTGACGCACTGTTGCGGCACGGCATTGACTTGCCGACTGCCCTTGCAGCAGGTCGCATAATTTATGGGCGCAGTTTCAACCCCATGATTACGTTGAAGGCGCTTAGCTTCTTTGATGATTTGCCTACACTATCCACAGAGGTGCGAAGACGGTTAACTGCTGCTGTTGAGGCCGTCGATCCGGCCAACCTTCCCGCGCTTATGCCCTACGTTATATGGATGGATGAGAATGGTCACGCACCATGAAATCTTTACCCGCTACACCTATACTGTTGAATGTAGCTCGTCGAGTTGTCTGGTTCAAGGAACCGGAAGAAGCGCTTGCAGATACGGTGCATTTTCTTGCCCATGTTATGACCTATGGTACGATTGAGGATTTAAAATCGCTCAAAGGCATAGTTGGGAAAGAAGAGTTTAGCGAGGTTTTGGACAACGCTCCTCCAGGCATCTTTGATGCTCGTTCGTGGGCATACTGGAATCTGAAATGTGGAAGGCAGCCCTCACCGCCATTGCCAATACGCGCAGGACTTCAACCAGTGCAATCAGGTCTTTGATTTTTTTAAAAACAAAAAAAATGCCGCACTGGGGTGCGGCGATCCCAGAGGCGATTTGCCGCTCATCGACTTTCATTTTGGCGTCAACAATTCAGCCAATGTTTTCAGGACCAAACGCCGGCAATGACCCGCCCGCAGTACGGACATTTTCCGTTCATGATTCGATTGGACAGAACAAAAACCCCGGTCCGTTCCACAACTGTTTTGCCGCAAGACGGACAATAGGTGTGGTTTCCCGTATGCGATGGAACATTGCCCACGTAGGGATAGTGAAGGCCTTTTGACCTTGCGGTTTCATAAACCTTTTCCAGGGTTGAAACCGGCGTCGGGGGCAGTTGCAGCATCTGGTAAGCCGGGTGAAACCGGGTAAAATGCAACGGAACATCCGGGCCGATTTCACCGGCCACCCACTCAATCAGACGGGTCATCATGGCAGGGGAATCGTTTAAAGTGGGCACAACCAGATTGACAATTTCCAGGTGAACCCCTTTCCTTGATATCGCCTTGATGCTTCGCAGGACAGGGTCCAGTTCCGCCCGGCAAACATCGCGATAAAAATCCGGGCTGAATCCCTTCAGATCAATCTTGATTGCATCCAGAACCTCGCACATCTCGTCCAGAGGCCGGGAATTCATGAATCCACAGCTTACCAGCACGCTTTTCATACGCTGTTTCCGGCCATGCCGGGCAATATCCGTGAAATATTCGATAAAAACCGTGGGTTCGTTGTATGTGAACGCAATAACCGAACACCGTCTCTTGATGGCCGAAGCAACGATCTCTTCCGGCGAATAAACCGATGTGCGGATATCTTCGGGTCTGGCCTGTGATATCTCCCAGTTCTGGCAGAACCGGCAGCTCAGCGGGCATCCAGCCGTTCCGAGAGAAAACGAGTTTGAGCCGGGCAGAAAATGATAAAATGGCTTTTTTTCGATGGGATCAACATGAATGGCGGCGGGACGGCCATAAACCAGACTTTTCAAGACACCGTTCTGATTTATTCTTGCCCGGCATCGGCCTCGCTCCCCGGTTTTCAGCACACACCCATGCGCGCACAGCAGGCACTTTACGATCTGCTGCTTCTGGTGGTACTGCTTTTCGGCTAAAATATCTTTTGGTGTGTCACCGGAGGTGTGACATGCCAGGCAGTCGGCTTTTTCTCCAACCGATCTGGCCCAGTAACGGGCATCCGGCGGATCATCAGATCCAGCGATGCAATGTGATGCGCCAGGAAACAGATGGCAACCGCCAGCAATCAAAGCGAATTTGGCACCCATTGCAAGAAAATGGCGCCGGGACAAGCTGTCTTCATCCCGATCTGAAATAAACGGTAACCGTTGACGTGTCATCAGCCACCCATATCTTTTTTAGGAACAATTTCGATCCAGTAATTGAATGATGTGTTCACGAATCGATGTCCAGTAACGGTCTCCGCCCCTGAACATCAGGTCGTTGTGTCCGGCGTCTTCGATTTCGACCAAGCGCCGAACCTTATTTACGCAGGCGTTATAAAGGGCCCTTGCATCTGAAATGGGAATGATCTGATCAAAAGTACCGTGAATAATCGTGTCGTCTGGTTTCATAATCTGCTCCCTTACTATGGGCCATTACAGGACAAGAATGACATGACTCAACAAACTACTTTTCTGAACTCTGAAAAGCTAACCAATGTCTGAATTATCATGATCCCTGTTATCATATTTGGCCATCGGAAGCAACAGTCTCCACAATGGGTGACTGTTTTGATTTATGTCCAACCAATTGCCACCATAAGCAGCAAAACCTTATCAATGGCGGTTTAAACGGAAACCACCCAAGGATTTGTTACTCTGCCCCCTATTGAAGGTGCTAACGAGAATTCTTTCTTGACCCAAAGACCATTCTATGCAATCAGGTACCAAATATGTTTTATGTCATTATGAACTATTATGGCTGGATAAACAGGGGGACTCCTTTATCCTTCCTTAACTACCTTGCTGATTTTAGACAGTTTTTAACCATTCATTGTGATCATACCGGAGGATGTTATGAAAGCGACTGCAACTGGAATTTCATTGAAACCTTATTTGCTGGCTGTCAAAGAACACTGTGAAAGCCTTTCAAAACAAGAATTGGTAGAAACACTGCTTGAAATGGCGCAGGAAATGTCGGCGGGTTCACGCACAGAATTTTTGGATAAACTCCGTGCCCTTTCTCCCAAGTTCGTTTCCAAAGAAGAGGAGATTCCTTTGGATGTGGAAGCGCAGTTATTGGAGCGGATTGCAGAACTGCAGGAGGATATCGAAACGCGGATTGAATCCATTGAAGATGGAACATATTGGGACGATTATGAAGGAGGCTATGATGAGGAGGAGGAACCCGAATCCGTAACCGAAGACCAATCGAACGAATTGGAACAGTTGTTTATGGATGCAGGCGATTTATTTATAGATGACCATCTGGACGCTGCGCAGCGGGTGTATCGCGCGCTGTTCGATTTTCTGAATGCAAACGAGTATATATCCTCTGCCTATTTGCCGGCGCCGTTGGAACTTCGTGAAGCACGCGCAAGATACTGTCGCTGCGTTTACGAAACCGCTGATCCCGCCCGGTTGCTGGATGATTTTTATGAATCCATGGCGGTGGATGCGACAATGAATACCTATCGTCTGGACTTGTCACGCGAGCTTTTTCCCATGCTGCGGGATGTAGTGGATGCCAGAGTCGAAAAGCTTAATGGCTGGGAATGGTTTCTGCCTGCATGGGAGAAAAGATTGGCGCTCTGCAATAGCGCCAGAGCCGCCATACTTCGGATGGAAGCCCTGCAATGGCTGGAAGGCGGCGCGGATGAGGGTATCTCCCGTTTGGCCAGGGAGTGGAAATCGGAACAGCCTTACGGCTATTTGTTCTGGATTCAGCATCTTGAAGTCTGTGAGAATTGGCATGGGGTACGTGATGCGTGCCTTGAAGCTATGAAAGTGTTGCCCCATGGCGGTTTTCGGGAACAGGCGACAGTATCCCTGATAAAGGCTGCAATGGTACTGGGGGACAACGTGCTATTGTTGTTGGGAAAACGGGAGTGCTTTTTATCTGTTCCAAAACAGACAAATCTTTTCGAACTCCTTCAGGAAGCTGAAAAGCAGAACCTTCGTTCACAGGAACTGGATGTGATTTTGGCATTCAAGGAAGACATCAAAAAGAGCAGCAATTATGCTGGTTTGTATCTTGAAATTCTGCTTATGGCCGGACGACTCGAAGATGCTTTTC
>Ga0194038_1000353_pt1 | contig 20007 bp, 24 predicted proteins | sample JunL226m_MetaG_FD_148630 | JGI IMG/M metagenome (GOLD analysis project Ga0194038, IMG submission 148630) | Anoxic zone freshwater microbial communities from boreal shield lake in IISD Experimental Lakes Area, Ontario, Canada - Jun2016-L227-6m | ecosystem: Environmental > Aquatic > Freshwater >... | reverse complement strand
ACTATACAGAAAGCGGAAAACCTATCGGAATAGAAATTACAGCTCCATCGAAGGTAACTGCTAATGATCTGAATCGAGTTCTTGCCAGCATAGGGGCATCAGTACTCACATCAGATGATGTTGCATCGCTCAAAGCCGCATAAGAAAAAATGGTTCATTGGCCTAACAAGTCACTCAACCGGACGTGCGATAAGGCCCGCACGCCGGTTAGCTTTTCGTTAGGCTTAGGATGACACAATATGAAAGACAATAGACGGATAGGCATTGATGGTATCCCAAGTTACGCTCCTGAAGGAACTGTTGCTGTTTTTCGATCAAGAATTCATAACGCATTCAATGAATTTCTGAATGAGATACATACGGATAAACTCAGTATGGATATTCGACTTTCCGAGAACGGACAAAAAAAGCCCATACAGAAGAAAGAAGATCGGAGTGGAGATGGCAACGATGATATACCAATTACGGACAGAGCAAAACAGTATGAGTCCAGAAATCCGTTTTATCACTTTGATCAGCTTGTGATTCCAAATATTATAAAAGATGAAATTCTTTCAGCAATTGAGGTTATCAGATTGCGGGATAAAATATTTGAGGAATGGGGGCTGAAAAAAATAGAACCATTTCCGAGAACAGCCTTAAACTTTTACGGTCCGCCCGGGACAGGCAAGACAATGGCGGCACACGCGGTAGCAGACTATCTCGGCAGACCGATACTGGTTGCAAGCTATGCTGAAATTGAAAGCAAATTTCACGGAGATGGACCTAAAAATGTAAAAGCAATATTTTTTGCATCTGAAAGAGACAATGCTCTCCTTTTTATTGATGAAGCAGATTCTCTTCTCTCCAAAAGGCTTTTAAATGTTACTCAGGGTTCGGAACAGGCTATCAATTCCATGCGCAGCCAGCTTCTTATCTGTTTGGAACAGTTCAGCGGAATTGTTGTATTCTCTACAAATTTGGTGGAAAATTATGACAGGGCGTTTGAAACACGGGTAAGACATGTCAATTTTCTCATGCCGGATGAAGAATGCAGGAGCCGAATTTGGCAAAATCATCTTCCGGCAGAATTGCCGCTTGAAAATGTATGCACCGAATTTCTTGGATCAAAAATTGATAATATATGCGGACGTGATATAAAAAATGCCGTTATTGACGCAGCTGTCCGCGTTGCACTTCAGGGGAAAGACCGTGTTCACCAGAACGATCTGATAGAGTCAATAGAAAGGATAAAAGTGTCGCATGTAAATCTGCGTAAAAATCAACAGAGACCATTGACAGACGATGAGGCAAAAGATTTAAAAAAAACGTTGCGGTTTGCTCTGGAAAAACAGCAATATGATTCTCAAAATGGTATTCAAACTTCACAAACAGGGAAGGAATGAGCCCAAAAAGGAGGCAAATATGATTGACAATCTTTTGGATTACCTGAAAGAACTTTTTACAGGCAAAAGGAATGTTTCATTGAAAGATATAATGAAACTTGAGGAACTGTTCAAGACAATTGACGGATGGCTGAAAAAAATACTGCCGATAGGTCCTGATGTTATTCCTATTATGACTTACTCTGAAGCGGTGAAGTATTTCGTTAATGAGAAACCTTCAAGTCCGAATTTCAGGAAAGGAGCGATGTTGATTCAGCGCCATACCGACAAATTGATATTCATACAGGTGTTTTTGGATGAAAAAGACCAGTTAATCACAAAGGCTGATGGAAGTCCCTACGGAAGACGTGTGTTTGTAAAGGATTTTGACATGGAACTTCAGGATGTTTTTGGAAACCAAGAGTTGGTTATTGTAGAATAAGGAGTATGAAAAAATGCCAATCCCTTTAATATTGTTAATTTTAGGTGCAATAGCAGCAATAACGATCACAGTGGTTGTGGTGGCAATACTGTATTGGAATGATATTAAAAATTGGTTCCAATCAAGGAATTATTTGAAACAATCTGATAAAGATAACATTGCCTTTACAATTCAGGAGAAACTCAGCTCTGGCAATTATAAGACTGTTCAGGGAATTTTTAATCAGCGAACCAATGATATTAAGGATGGCAGGGTAATTGAGTCTAAAGATATTGATTCTGGTGTTAGGAATGCTCACAGAAATGATCAGGTTGTCATTTATGAATGACTCCATCACCCTTGCATGATGATTAGCATGAGAATGCCTAACAATACGTTCCAGCGGAGCGCGGGGGACGGTCTTGCTTTAAATTCGAGATCGTGGCCGCGCCCGCTGAACTTGGTGTTAGGCTGAAAGGAGCAATATGCAATTATTTCAGAAATTCATCGTTGTAGTGAGAGAGGAACTCAATCATTTTGGCGTGACGAATTTTGAAAGTTTGGACGATCAAGAAGTCATAGCATTAAACTTTAATTTGAAATCGAAAATGATCCAAGCATTTAGATTTATCGTCAAAGAAAGTCCAGAGGTAATATCAAAAATCAGTGCGATAGAACCTAAGTACAAAACTGCATACGATGAAATAAAACTTAAACTCAAGAATGGTGATGATGTAAATCCTTTTCTGAGTAAGCAAGCCATAAAACCAAAATTTCAAGACTATTTATTGCTTGATTGGAACATTCACCATCTTCACCTTAACAACCAAAATTCAGGTGGATATTTTAATGATAGATCAGATTATCTATTAATGGTTCTATTCAAGAATGATGTTGCTCATTTTATAGATATCGAGCATCACAGCGATAATGAGGTGTTTGTAAAAAGAGAATACTTAAAGATCACAAAAGATAACTGGCCTGAAATTATAGATTCCTACGAGCTAAAAGGAGCATTGGACGTAGCGTTCAATCCTACAAATGAGGAAATTAAGAAATTGAGAAGAAACCAAATTAATACCTGTCTAAAAATTGACGACAAAGTCTATGCACCTATTGGAGGAGGCATCACTACCGCAGGAACAGGCGTGAACCATATCACCATAGCAATAAAATGGAAAGAATATATAGAAGCTGTTGAGGCAAAATACCAAAAAAATAAAACGGAAGTCTTAGATGATATCTATTCAAAAATTGGGAAAAGGTTTTCGGACTTAGATTTGGATTTTGATTATTATAACAACCATCTCGTTCTTATCGATAAAAATAGCAATTTAATAATTGAATCAATGATTGCCTAACGAATGCGTCAACCGGACGGCGCAATCCGTTGGCGCTTCAACGGATTTCGCCCAACTTCAGAGTTCATCGGGCTCTCGCGCCGCCGGTTAGCTTTTTGTTCGCAGTTTCAAATAACAAAGGAGAAATAGAAATGAGCAACATTGTAAGAGAAATAGCCAACGACTACTCAAAGAAGGTTTTTGACGACAAGATCTATTTCTCTCCCGATGTACCAGACAAGAAATTGAACAACGTCATTAGCTCATATGCCCAAGGGGTGAATGCTGAAGATATTCTGGTGTTGATTGACAACACAACCTTTGGCAATGCAAAAGACGGCATTATTATAACTGAAGACACCATCTATGTTCACAACATGGCAGAGAGAGCCCGTAAACTACCGCTTTCTGACATAGAAGATGCAATGGTTGAATACGCAAAGATTAAAGGTAACCTAAAAATCAATGGAGCAAATTTCTTTGAGATTAATTACCCTGCAAAAGAGGCTATGGAAATTATCGCCGATATGCTTCGCAAAATGGCAAATGCAATAAAAACTGGAGAATATGTAAAAGAAGAATTAACAAATGACACTCCCTACCAACCTGAAACAGCTACTGGATCAAATCAAACCGCCAAAGATGTAAGCGGCATCGAGAAAGGCGAAAACATAAGCAAGAATACAGAAAATATTAAAGCAATTCCCTTGGAAACTGATCCTGAAATATTGACAAAGTTAAGGAAGTATGAGGAACAATCAACCTTTCTTTGCTTAGAGTGCGGGTATAAAGGCCTCATGGGTGTTCAGGGTAAGCATGTACCATGGTATTTAACGTGGTGGGTTTTGATTCCTGTTTTACTGACTGGTATTGGAACTATACCTGCAATTGCATTAGGTATTTGGAGATCTCTTTCAGTTAAAGAAATAGTTAGATGCCCAAATTGTGATTCACAATTACGTCAAACATAAGTGGGGAAGAAGGGGACGCCCATGAAATTATGCGTTTCCTCTTTTGTTTTGCTGGCTCCACTGCCTTTCGTTATGCGGGGGCCAGGCCCAACCAGCCGTTGCACCAGACGCCCAAAAGCCTGGCGCTGGTGAACTTTTTGTTAGGAAAACTTAAAACGCAGACTGTGTCCCATCAACGGCTCAGGGCCGCTTCATACCTTTCGCTTGTGTTTTTTACCGAAATGTGATATTAAGTAAAGTTATCCCAAACAAAACAAACGTACAAAGCTCCTAACCAGCTGTTGCACCTGACTTCGCAGGTGAACTTGGTGTTAGGCAAAACCGAAAATCCTGAAAAAAGGTTTCGATGAAAGCATCAGAATTCGCTTTTTCTGGCGGTGTTCCTGTCATGTATGAATTTTCCATCGGTTCATCGAGTGCGGTTATCATCAATCTCACGAAAAGTACGGACGGAACGATCAGGCTGTGTTCACCCTTGGGCCTTATGGTGGGATATAAACCTTAGTGCCTAACAATACGTTCCAGCGGAGCGCGGAGGACAGGCTTTGTTGAATTCAATGTTCGTAGCCGCCGCGCCCGCTGAACGCGGTGTTAGGAAAACTTAAAACGCAGACTGTGTCCCTTCAACGGCTCAGGGCCGCTTCATACCTTTCGCTTGTGTTTTTTACCGAAATGTGATATTAGGCAAAGTTATCCCAAACAAAACAGACGTACAAAGCTCCTAACCAGCTGTTGCACCTGACTTCGCAGGTGAACTTGGTGTTAGGCTGGCCAATCAAACAATAGTTAGGCAAAACCGAAAATCCAGAAAGGAGTTTTCGATAAAAGTATCACAATTCGCTTTTTCTGGCGGTGTTCCTGTCATGTATGAATTTTCCATCAGTTCATTGAGTGCGGTTATCACCAATCTCACGAAAAGTACGGACGGAACGATCAATATTTCGGCTGTGTTCACCCTTGAGCCTTACGGTGGGATATAAACCTTAGTGCCTAACAATACGTTCCAGCGGAGCGCGGAGGACAGGCTTTGTTAAATTCAATGTTCATAGCCACCGCGCCCGCTGAACGCGGTGTTCTCAGGCATTTAATGAGTATGATATAAACTTTGAAATTATTACAGATAGTTATCATTGACTTTTCTTCAAGGATATGATATGAGAGCAGATATTTCCATTCCGAACCCGATTTCCGAAGCAGCGGAGCAGATAGCGCGGCAGATAGGTATGTCGCTGAGTGAATTTTATACAGCCGCTATTGCTTCTTATGTAGCAAAACATCAGAACAATCTGACCGCGACACTTGATCGGATTTACGCGGAAGAGGTGTCCTCAATCAAGCCTGAACTGATGAATGCTCAGATATTTTCATTGGGTGATGAGAAGTGGTGATCCGACGCGGCGAAATATGGTGGGCAAATCTTCCCGATCCTTCGGGTTCGGAACCCGGTTACCGGCGACCGGTTCTGATTGTCCAGTTCGATGATTTCAACCGGAGCCTTATCGCAACAATCATTGCTGTCGTAATAACCTCGAACATGAGATTGGCACGGGCTCCCGGAAATGTTCTGCTGCCTAAGAAAGCAACCGGTTTATCGAAGGATTCCGTAGCTAATGTATCTCAGGTTATAACTATTGATAAAGATTTTCTGACCGAGCGGATCGCTGTTCTGTCATCTTATCTTCTTGAACAGGTAAGAGACGGACTTCGTTTGGTTCTGTCGCTATGAAACAAATTCCTAACCATCTGTTGCACCTGACTTCGCAGGTGAACATTGTGTTAGGTTTTCTTGATTACACTCTGGTCAACGAATGGAGTCTCAGAAAATGTCACCACTATTCGAGCTAAACTCTGCACTTTCTAACGATACCGTCGTCTACAGAACGCTGGATTTTTTCGGCGCAGCAAAAATTATCATTAGCAATCAGCTTATGTTTTCACGGGCTGACACATTCGACGATAAAAACGAAGGTGTAGATCGTTTGCTGGCACAACTTCAAGCGTCCCAGCCGAATAGTGGGTGTGGAATGGGATGGCATAACAACGAGACGGCACGCGCTCAGCACGAACGCATTAAGAAGAGTCATTACATTAGCTGTTGGAGCCTCAACCCAGAGTCCGTGGCGATGTGGTCGCTTTATTCGCCTGATTTCTGCTCGGTTCGTCTTTCAACAACCATTTCGAAGCTCAGCGTCGTGGTTGAAAATCTTATTGATAAGTATGATCTAGCGCGTTTAACAGAGGCAAATCTTAATCAGCAGGTTGCGGTTTCTGTCGAGGGGCGAATATCGCCTGTGGTTTATGTTTCACTTTCTGATATATGTCAACGGATTGCGCGACGAAGAAAGGCATATAATCGTCTTGCCGATAGATATGATCGTAAACATCTACCAATGCCTTATCTAACAGATATCGATCCAAAGTATTTGCTACGACAGCAACAGCGTCTAGTTCCTGGACTTGGAACAACATGTGGTTTGAAAGACCAGAGCTTCAAACATGAAGCAGAAGTCAGACTTACAGTCCGCCTTGGAGAAGAAAAATGCGAACCTTGGGTCTTAGATAAGCGCGCCTTGCTTGATCCAAACCACCAATACCATTCTATACTGAAAGGAGATCTTCGTGCATGGCGCTTTGTTTCAACTCTGTCTCTCCCGGAACGCGAGTTTGTAACATGCCCGGCAAATCTTATTGATACTGTCGCTATCGACCCGCGCTGCCCAACACACAAAGCTGATTTTATGCGTTTGTGGTTTAAAGAACATAACATACCTGTTGTCGAGTCGAATTGCTTCGGTTACATACCAGATTCCTTTGATGTATATCCTGAATGGTGAAGAAACCTAACCCATCATTCAACACGGACTGGCGCGATAAAGCCGCACCAGCCGGTTAATTCAGATGTTAGGCTTGATACAAATATACCGGAGAAAATATATATGTCTTACAGTGATTTTACCCTGAAAAAAGTGAAAACCGAGTTTCAGCTTGACATCATTGAAAATGAAGATGTATTTTCACATGTTGAGGAGCGGGATATCAGTGAATATCTTGAAATCACCTTGCAGCAGAATGTTCCGCTGGCATTGGCCATCAATACTGAGAAAGCCCGTTCCGAAATGATTGTTGTAAATGTCCTGCTGGAGATCCGGAAAATATTTCACGGGAAAATCAGCCTGTTTTCAGGTATAGACTTCAACGTGGACAGGGAACAGAATTTGAACGGTTTCTGTGATTTTATATTAAGCAAATCTCCGGAACAGTTGTTTCTGACTGCTCCTGTTGTTTCAATTGTCGAGGCGAAAAATGAGAATATTATAAACGGACTGGGAGCATGTATTGCCGAAATGGTTGCATCCCGGATTTTCAACGAACGCGAAGGGAATGCTGTTCCCCGTATTTACGGAGCGGTAACTACCGGCAATACATGGAAATTTCTTAAATATGAAGGCGGTAATGTATATATTGATTTAACAGAGTATCATATTGTAAATATTAAAAAAATTGTCGGCATTATAACAGATATGGTAAATCAGCAAGCCTAACAAGTCACTCAACCGGACGTGCGATAAGGCCCGCCCGCCGGTTAGCTTGGTGTTAGGCATATACATTCAAAATTATTAGGAGTATCTTAAATGATGTTAGTTCAACACAGAGAGGCCTTGGCCAGAAATCAGGATGCATATACGGAAGATTTAAAAAGAGACAGATTAGTAAAAACCCTCATTAATCATTTAAGAGAATCTTTTAAAACTAGTGGTGTCCGAATTAACAGCGAAAGAAGGAAATTGTTGAAAATTGTTATAACTTTGCTTTTCAAAGCACAGGATTATAAGCCTATGTTTCATATTGAAAACTCATCATTACCACTATGCTGGAATCAACCAGGTGATTGGAAATTAGATTTTATTAAATATGAATGGGGACATTTACTTTCTATAAATCAAAATCCAAAAAGTATTAATTCGATTGAAAATATGGGTTTATATTCACCGCGTTGTAATAGGCACTTACAAAGCAGCATGGATGCTGAAGAACTTAAAATATATGGCGGGGATCTTTCAATGCGTACTGAGAGTGTTATTATAAAAAGGAAGGCTCTATTTAATAGCCAAGAATGGAAAAAAATAAAAACGCAATTATACAAATAATAATTATAGCTATATACTTGACTTTTCGAAAAATATTACTTGACTTTTGATATTTTTTTAAATCTTGTATTTTCAGATAGTTATACATTTTCTCTGTTTATGATATTTTGATTAAAACCGCACATACTGTGTTCACCCTTGGACCTTATGGTGGGATATAAACCTTAATGCCTAACAATACGTTCCAGCGGAGCGCGGAGGACAGCCTTTGTTGAATTCAATGTTTCGTGGCCGCGCCCGCTGAACGCGGTGTTAGCCGCCTTGCGTTGCCGCGTGTTTGCCTAATTGGAAAAAACTGAAAGCACAATTGAATCAATTGGTTGTAATTCATTCAGATTGGAAGTATTAAAGGAGCGGAGAGAGTCACGCTGCTTGTTGCAAAAGAGGAAAATATAATGGCTGGTAAATTATTCAAGGCAATGGTTGTGCAGGAGACCGCCAATAATAAATACATCAGGCGGATTAAGGATAAGTCTGTAGATGAACTGCCCAAAGGTGATGTTCTGGTAAGGGTCTCCTATTCATCCTTAAATTATAAAGACGGGCTTTCTGCCTCAGGAAACAGGGGAGTTACAAAAAAATATCCGCACACTCCAGGAGTTGATGCGGCTGGCGTAGTGGAAGAAAGCATCAGCAAAAATTTCAGGCCCGGAGATGAAGTTATCGTCACAAGCTATGATCTCGGAATGAACACGTCCGGCGGATTCGGGCAGTATATTCGGATTCCGGCGGATTGGGTGGTAAAGCTTCCCCGAAATCTCTCATTAAAAGAAAGCATGATGTACGGTTCAGCCGGTTTTACTTCTGCGTTGTGTGTTTACAGGCTGAATATACACGGGCTTACCCCGGACATGGGAAAAATTCTTGTTACAGGCGCGACAGGCGGCTTGGGGAGCATTGCAATAGCAATGCTTGACAAGCTCGGATATCACACAGTTGCAGTAACCGGAAAACCCGAGGCAAGGGAATATCTGACGGCTCTTGGTGCAAAAGAAATTATCAGCAGAGAAGAAGCAGCACAAGGCGCGGACAAGCCCCTTCTGAAAGGACTATGGGCAGGCGTGATTGACAGCGTGGGGGGCGATATCCTTGCGGCCGCAGTCAAGTCAACCCAGGAATGGGGGGTTGTTCTCTGTTGCGGCAACGTCGCATCCCCGGATTTGCATATAAATGTGTTTCCGTTCATTCTCAGGGGCGTTGATCTTTTGGGAATAGATTCTCAGAAATGTCTAATGCCGGTTCGCGTTCAGATTTGGAATCAAATCGCCAATGATTGGAAAGTAGATAATCTTGAGCGCATAATATCCGAATGTACATTGGAGATTCTGGAAGTTGAGATAGAACGTATTCTGGCAGGAAAACAGAGAGGTAGAGTGGTTGTGAATTTGGAAACCTGAAACTGGCGGATGGTTTCAAACCGCAGCAGACGGGCTATCGCCAGCCGCCTACTTCCTATGGGGGTTTTTACGCAATGTTCGGCGCAACCGAAGAACATAACCTGATCCATATATTTTATACTTCACACCGTCATAATTTGAGCTTTTTTGAAACTCTGAAATTTCAATGCAAGCAGAGAAGCAAGTTCATCTTTGTAAGTGGTATGAGTTTGATTAAGACAATTGCTGATTGCTGTTTTAAATTCTTGAAAATTCGGATAATATTTTGACCATAAGCATTTTTTCTTTACAAACTTCCATAAACGTTCGATTAGATTCAAGTTGGGTGAATACGCAGGAAGATACATTAGTTCGATGTTGAGTAATGTAGCCAATTCACTGACAATCTTACATTTCTGATATCTTGCATTATCAAGCACAATTGTAATGGGAATTTGAAGATTAAGTGCTGCAATTTTCCATAACAGATCACAGAAGGATAGAGCGTTGATATATTCATCATTACAAACCGTAATGAGTTCATGAGTGATGGCATTCAGTGCCCCGAGTACATTGAATCTCTGTCTGCCAGAAGGAGCCTGAATGAAAACTCTCACAAACGACCACAGAAATCCCAAAAAAGGAGCAAGGACAAAATGAGCTCCATCAGCAAAAAATACAGCTCTCTTTCCTTCTTTGGCTTCATCAAGAGCGGGTTGCAGTTCATTTTTTACAAAAGCTTCCTGCAATTCAGGATCAGCTTTGGCTGGAATCATACCTATTTTGCGGCGCTTTAACCCTATAGATTCAACGAATTCACGCACGCGATTTTCACTGCGGTGGATTCCGGTCAAATCTTCAATTTTTACCATAGCTTCTTTAATATTAGCTGGAGGATGTTCTTTAAAATACGCTTCAATGCTGCTTTTATACTCCATCATTTCGCTCTGAGGCTTATAAAAATTGATTTCTTTCAATTTATTAATACCGCCTTCCTGATAGTCTTTAAGGTAGCTTCGGAGTGTGTTGCCGGAAATACCTGTAATACAGCAAATATCCTGATGGGGTAGGCCATAACTCTTGAGAAAAATGGCATCTATTTTACGTTGAACTCGCGGATGAGGATGATGATAACGCTCATACGACAAAACTTTGATCTCTTCTTGTGTGAACTCAATTTTAACCATGGTTCTTCCTCCATTAGATAAAATTTTATCAGATGCTATAGCGCATTTCGCATGACTTGATACCGAAATTGGTATTTAACTTATAAAAACATTGAATCTGGTATCTAAAAATGGCATCAAGTCATGAGTAAAGCATATACTATTTTATACTTAATTAAAAGCGTAATTTATGACGGTGCTGAGTATAACCATCTATAAACATTAACTTAAAGGCAATACCCGTGAATGAATGTCATTCATCCAATTTCCTTTGATAATATCACGACATTTTGAATAAAATTTATACATTTTGAATTGGTTTTTCTTCATTTTTGCTTTTATAGCCATTAATTTTCATCATGATTGTCAATGAATCGCATTCATTCATGGGTATTGTATTTTAGATGGTGTCCAACGTATAATCAATTGTTAGGCTGGCTGGTAACAGAAGAAGAGTAAGAATGTTGCAAAAGATAGCAGATATGAAAAGTCATATTTCAAAACAGCAGGATATTGTAATATCAGAATATGAAATTACAGATGAACCGATGGCAAATCCGTATCTAAAAAAACTGTCCCATACTCTCAGAAAAAAAATAGAAAACCTTTCAGATGAACTATATGATATGACTTCTGCACAACCTGAGCAAGCCGTTGTCCGTTTAAAGGAAGCAATAAGGCAGTATCCCGATGTGCCTCAGTTCTCCAACTATCTGATGATGGCTTATTCAAAAATCGGAGAATGGGAGAAGTTAGATTCACTTATCACAGAGAATTATAAAAGATATCCTGATTATCTTTTTGCAAAACTCAATTATGCGGAATTGTGTCTCCGAAGAAAACAGATTGATGAAATACCAATAATTTTTGATGATAATTTTGATCTGAAACTGCTGTATCCGAAAAGAAAAAAATTTCATATTGCAGAAGTAATCGGTTTTATGGGAATTGCAGGTATATATTATCATGAGACGGGAGAAAGAAAATCGGCAGAGTTGTGTTACTGTGTACTCAGACAGCTTAATCCCCAGCATGAAAAAACCCGGCGACTTAAAGGAAAACTGTATCCTTCTGTTTTTTCCAAGTTATTCAGGAGATAGAAAATGTAAGCCTAACAAGTCACTCAACCGGACGTGCGATAAGGCCCGCACGCCGGTTAGCTTGGTGTTAGGCGTAGTTACCGCGTATCTTTTGGCAATAGAATGCCCAAAATCGTTTGGGACAGACTCGGACAGGCTCTACATTAGTCGTCATGAGCTTCATCTTTCTTACAGCCTGCGCCACCTCCAGACCATTTATCATTTATCATGATACACACGCCCCGAAAACTGCCCGGTGGCAAGTATGAAATGAATGCAGAGGCACCGTCCTACATCCCAGACTTGCCTTTGGATACAAGGAGTCTTGATGTCTTGGGCCGCCGCTCGACCTGGTGTTTGATAACATAAAGGGAGAAGGAGAAGGAAATGAGTAAAGGAAAGGTTCTTTCGAGGATATTCATCGTTGTCGTTTGCACGCTACTTTTCCAAGTCCGCGCCTCCGCGACAGACAACGAAAAGATCGCCGCCAAACCCTACCCGGCGGACACAGTTATTAACAATGCCCTTATCTTCACATCAGCGAAACATGACGCCAATGCTTCGGCTCTCGCGGTACGAGATGGACTTATCGTCTATGTCGGAACCGAAAAGAAAGCGAAATCCTTCGTAGGCACCCATACGCAAGTCATCGACGCGAAGAATAGTCTTATCACACCTGGCTTCATAGACGCGCACACGCACGCGGTATGGCTTGGGATGCTCTCCCCTGTTATGACACTTGTCTACGACGCCAAGAACCTGGACGAAATGAAAAGCCTCGTTCGTAATTTCGCCGAGCAGAAACCGGAGCTTCCTTTCGTGCTCGCGATTGGCTGGAAATACGACTACATCCCAGGGGGCATTCCGACTCTTGCGATGGCGGACGAAATCTTGGCGGACCGCGCATTGATTCTCTGGAGTCATGACGGCCACACAGGGTGGGTCAACAGCATGGCGCTGAAACGCATGCAGGAGAAGAACCCGAAGGCGTTCGCCTACCTCACGCCGGACTACGGAAGTAACCAGAAACCAACGGGCATTTTTCGGCACTTCTATACCATCAACCCGATGGACTTTTACTCTATCGAAGAGATGGGCGGAGAGTCTATCCTCGAAAAGATGGCAGTGGGACTGAAAGCAAAGCTGGACGAAGGGCTTGCCGTTGGCGTGACGAGCCACCATGATGTTATGATTCACAGAAGCACCTTCGAACTTCTGAAGGAGATGGACAGAAAGAACGCATTCAGAAACGCGAGGGTTCGGGCTTCGTACTTTATCAACCATCATCTTTTCGAAGACGACCCGGCTGCACTGCTCGAAAGCCTGAAGGACTGGAGGCGGTTTGCCGGGAACTCCACAGACCATTTCGTTGTCGGGGAGTCCGTCAAGCTCGGGATTGACGGGGTCGGCCCAAACCATACGGCCTTCCTGGACGAACCCTACACCGACGATCCGGATAGTTTTGGTGTCGCCAGCTACACCGCTGAAGATTTCAAGTGGCTGGCTACCCAGATCGACGCGATGCACATGCAGATGTGTACGCACGGGGTTGGAGATGCAGGCATCACGAGAATCATAGACGGATACGCGAAGGCTCGGAAAGCCAACGGTCACTGGGATGCGCGCCACACGATCGAACACAACTCGATGGTCGTCGATAGGGATGTAAGGCGCATGCGCGAACTAGGAATTTACGCTTCCATGCAGCCTACTCATTACTTTGGAGATAAATCCATCGTCCAGACCCTCGGAGAAGAACGATTTCGCCACATGCACCGCATCGGTACCCTTCAGAGAGCGAAGGTCAATCTCGCATTTGGGACCGATTTCTCCATCGTTCCCATGAATCCGGTCTACGGATTGATAGCCGCCACCACAAGGCTGAACTGTCTCGGTTGGCCAGTTACAGAAGCAGAGAAGAAAGAAATCATCAGGATTGATGACGCAATCCGGCACTACACAATTGGTAGTGCCAGGGCGTTAAAAATGGACGACCGAATCGGGTCTCTTGAAGTGGGAAAAAGGGCCGATTTTGTTCTCTTCTCTCTCGGCTCCGTCTGGCCGATACTTGAGACCGGATTCGGCAACGTTGATATAGAACTCTTGGACAGTCTCGTATTGGCAACTTTTGTCGACGGGCGCATCGTCTATCAGCGCCAATGAGGCGTTCAATCGTCGCCGAGCACACTACTCTCCCTCTGTTCGATCGGACCGTAAAGTCCTTCACCAGAAAGAGAACCGAGAACGATGAATCGCCCTTTAGACCCCGGGCCCGACTCACCGTAAAGTTCATTCCGAGGGAAGGCACCCGGAAAGCCCGCCGCGAAAATGCGGCCGCCCGTCTCACCGTAAAGCCGTTGCCGAGAAAGGGAACCGGGGGCCGAGCCTAACCCGCTGTTCGAGCGGACAATGCGCACGTTGTACCTTCATTCGAAGTCACAACACGGGCACAGTCATCTCTCTTTCCACTGTCTCGCTGGCGCATTGCCGCTCAGCAGCAAACTGTTCGGCCAGCATCATGAAGGAGTGAAATGTATGAATCAAGTATTTCCATATGCTAACATTGTCACGGGGATATTGGTCCTCATCGTTGGATTTGGCTTTCACTGGATTGGTCAGTTAATTTCTGTTCTCAACTGGGAACTCGCGATGAAAATCGGCCTCCAAGAAAAAAACGCGCCAGTGGAGTATAAAGTCTATGAACATGGTTTCGCGATCACTGACATCTTAATCGGGTGGATATACGGGATTGCGGGTGGGGGACTCATTCTGAATGCCGATTGGGGGTTCAAATTAGCCTGGCTGCCAGGAGTGGTTTTATTGTACCATAGCCTCAGTTTTTGGTTCTGGTCAAGAAACCAGAGAAACGCCGGGCATCGGCTCATGACCGATTCACTGAGAGTTGGATGGTTTTTGGCAAATGGATTAACCGGAATTTTGACCATTCTGGTGGCATGGCAGAGATGTTGAGTGCGCATTCATACGCGGGAGAAGCAGATCAGGAAAGGGGAGGGCGTATCCATGGTTGAGGCATCACAATGGCGTAAAGGCGACGTGAATGGGATGCCGAACAATCGCTTGCACCGGAGCTTGAAGGGCGGGCGAAAAATTGATTGCTAAAACTCATGCTTGGTCGCCGCCCGCCCTTCAAGCCCGGTGAAGCAGGGCGTTAGCCAAGATAAAAGGAACCGACAACATGAAACAAATACCAGCAGAAACAAAAGAACTCCTACTTAAACTTCGAGATCGCTTTTCACCCGAGAAGCGAGAGGCATTTTCGACCGCAATTCGGTCGAGACTCGATGGACTAGCTTCGACGGATACGGCAACTTATGCCCTTGCTGGTGCAGTTATAGGAGTCGTGATTGATGCCATTCCTGGTTCAGGGTTTATCTCGGACGACTGGGTCGAGATTGGTGCCGCTCTGGGAGCATGGGTTGGCTACTCGAAGGATCGCAAGCAACGCGAAGAAAGAGAGCGAATTCGTGCGATAGTTGAAGAATCGATTTGTGAAGCGATGGCATAACATGAAAATCAACAAGACAACATTGGATGTATCGAAGGGGATACTTAAAGGTGCCTCTAAAGGAGGATTGATCGGAGGTGCTGCTGCCGTTGCGACTGGAGCCGCTGTAATTGTTTCGGCTCCAGCTTGGCTTCCTTTGCTCGGAGGCACAATGGCAATTAGTGCGGCGACGGTGGCCGTATGGGGAGCCGTTGGCGGATGTGTTGGTGCTGCTTCGGGAGGTGCTATTGAGTATGTAAAAGGTAAGAAGCGAGATAAAGACTTCGAGAAGCACTTCGGATAAAACAACGGCTAACAAGTCGGTGGAGCTAACGTTAGGCTATTGTGATAAACTATAAATATAAATTAAGGTACCATGAAAAAGCGTTCTTGGCCAGAGTGGTGGGATTGGGATATTGAATTCACTCCTCATCTGTTAAAGCGCATGGAAGACCGCAACTTCGATGAAGTTGATTTAAGAGAGATGCTTAATCGCTCAAAGAGCTATAAAAGCAATATTGTCGAAGGAAGATGGGTAATTGAAACTCAACATGAACGTCACCCGTGGGAAGTTATTGTTGAGCCAAATGATTTAGAAAAACTCTTAGTGGTAGTTACGGCATATCCCGTGTGGATGAAATGATAAGATGAAAAAAACTTATCTCGAAGTGACCTTTCGTCATGGGCGACCAATGGCTGCTTATTTGTATCTCCCACGAGCGGCGAATGATAAGAGTCACAGAACGTTACAAACAGACCCTGGTATGATAATTGACTATACAGAAAGCGGAAAACCTATCGGAATAGAAATTACAGCTCCATCGAAGGTAACTGCTAATGATCTGAATCGAGTTCTTGCCAGCATAGGGGCATCAGTGCTCACATCAGATGATGTTGCACCGCTCAAAGCCGCATAAGAAAAAATGGTTCATGCTTGCATATTGGCCTAACAAGTCACTCAACCGGACGTGCGATAAGGCCCGCACGCCGGTTAGCTTGTCGTTAGGCATGTCAAAACAACTCACCATCTCATTGAAAGGAAGTGGAATGAAAAGATTGATCGTTTTGTTTGTACTGACATTATTGCTTCCGGGATGTGCCGAGATGATGGCAAAACGTCAACAAAATATTGACCAATTCAGGCAGACCATACCCTCTTGCACGGAAGAAACATGCAAGGCAAGATGGAACGCTGCACAGGCATGGATAGTCAAAAATTGCGGGATGAAGCTACAGATTGTAACAGATACCGTCATTGAAACTTATAACCCACCAAAGAATTCTCTTACTTTAGCTGCAAGAGTTTTGAAGGAACCTATTGGAAATGGAGAATATAAGATAATAATAACAACTTATTGTGATAATATTTTTGGTTGCAGTCCTGATGCTCTTGATGCAGCAAACGATTTTAATCGATATGTTCTTAGATTTTAGTCAAGACCGCCCACCAACCCCCAAAGATTGCGGATGGTTTTAAGCGAAAAGGAGTAACATGGAAAACGAAAAATTCAATATCGGCTTAAGGTAACACTTTCTCATCCATTCAAGAATAAGACCTCCTATGTAAAGGCGGCACATTGAGAATATGCGTTCTTAAAAATTTGGCAGGTGGGGACTTTAAATTCATGGCCGTACCCACGTTGATTTCATAGGCTCAAAAAGACTTTATTGCTTTAGGCGACACTGACATCGACGCTATCAACCACTGTATCGGTCGTATCAATGGCGTCTCCGTTAGATTGCTCTTTGAAACCTTTAGTTCTGGGGATTCTTCCAAAGATAGCGATACTGTTTAATTCTCCTATCACATCTTGAACGATTTGGTCTTTTTCGTCTTTTGTCATTGATTCATATCCTTTGTTATTATGTACGTCTGCATAATAACGCATACTGCCATAAGGAGGAAGAATGCTAAAATTTAGCATAGCTGTTTTATTAGTTTTTACTGCAATCCTAACTGGTTGTGCTGGAGGTAGAAGCTACGATTATAGTATAACTTCTATAAATGTACATGCTGATGGCGACAATAAAGAAATAGCTCTTGGTGTTCATGATCAGAGGGAATACGTGAAGAACGGCCAAAAGTATCCGCAGTATGTAGGAACACAAAGAAGTCCAGCATATGTGCCTTGGAATATAAATACAAAAAGTGGCTTACCAATGGCAGATGATTTTTTGCTAAGCATCGAAAGATCGTTGAAGTCTAAGGGATTTAGGGTCAACTCAGTTACCTTGTCCGAAAAAGAAAATAGAAGCCAAGTTATAACACTACTTAAAGGAACTGGAGCTAACAAACTGCTATTGTTTACTATAAACGAATGGTTTTTTGACATTTGGTATCATGTCAGGATTTCGTGTTCAATGAAGTTTGAGGTGTTCAACACTGAAGGAAAATTATTAGCGTCTGCTGAGGCTAAACAAGAGATGTGGGATAATGACCAGAATGCTGTTCCCGATCAGCAATTTAAATTGGCGGTAGAAAAGGTTTTGAATGAGGAAAAAATCATTGAGGCCCTTAATACAAATTTAATTTATTCTAATAAGTTTGAGGGCGAAATTGATAAAAATAAGGTGCCAAAAGAAAGTTTTGAGGATGTGGTAAAAGAAAATGGAACACCGGTAGAAACAATTATTCCCAAAAAATCAACTGAAGAAAAATTGAAATGTACTACTGATCAAATCCTAAAGATGAAGGAAATGGGAATGGCAGATAGTCAAATTAAAGCAGCTTGCCAATAACAAATGTTCTTTCCCATCCCTTAGATAATATAAACAGTAAAATTGCCTAACAAAACGTTTCGAGATATTTACTAAAGTTTTCAAAAACAGACGAACCGCTATAGCACTCCTAACCATCTGTTGCACCTGACTTCGCAGGTGAACATCGTGTTAGGCTTGCGAAACCGCACCAAATCGAATGTTCAGCTTTTTTTCATTAAGGAGCATATAACTCAGATAACGACAAAATAGTGTGTGATTTCGTTCTAGCCCTCAACGACTGGGCCGAGGTGCAGAATGAACGAGGTAAAAGATGTTTCGGTTTTATTTATTGGAAAAAAGAATGATCCTTATTGCCAGCAGGCTAAAGAGTTTGTGGAGCAAAACTTTGCTAATGCAGAGATTATACTTGGAAAGCGAGGAGAGTCTTTTCCAGAGGATGCAAGATGGTGGAAAGGAGAGTATCTTTTTTCGTATCTTTCCCCTTGGATTATTTCTCAACACTTACTGAGTAGAGCTTCCATAGCTGCTATCAATTTTCATCCTGGACCTCCAGAATATCCAGGCATCGGATGTACCAATTTTGCTATTTATCATCAGGAGAAGCAGTTTGGAGTAACCTGTCATCATATGGCGGCCAAGGTGGATACAGGAGCAATGATTGCAGTACAAAGATTTCCTTTTTTTGCTGCTGATACAGTCTATTCACTGACACAGAGATGCTATACTTACATCCTGATGCTGTTCTATGACATTGTTTCAATGATCATAGAGGGCCAACCGTTACCTCAGTCGAATGAGATGTGGCAGCGAACGCCGTATAAGCGAGTGGAACTCGATGAGTTGTGTCGAGTCACTCCAGAAATGCCGGAAGAAGAAATCAGAAGACGTATCCGCGCCACTACATTTCCTGGTATGCCGGGAACCTATGTCGAGCTATGCGGTTTTCAATTCGTTCTTAGGCAGGAGGCAAAGTAGATTGTTTTAATAGTCAAAACTGCCTAACAAGTCACTCAACCGGACGTGCGATAAGGCCCGCACGCCGGTTAGCTTGGTGTTAGGCTATTGCGATAAACTATAAATATAAATCAAGGTACCATGAAAAAGCGTTCTTGGCCAGAGTGGTGGGATTGGGATATTGAATTCACTCCTCATCTGTTAAAGCGCATGGAAGACCGCAACTTCGATGAAGTTGATTTAAGAGATATGCTTAATCGCTCAAAGAGCTATAAGAGCAATATTGTCGAAGGAAGATGGGTGATTGAAACTCAACATGAACGTCACCCGTGGGAAGTTATTGTTGAGCCAAATGATTTAGAAAAACTCTTAGTGGTAATTACGGCATATCCCGTGTGGATTAAATGATAAGATGAAAAAAACTTATCTCGAAGTGACCTTTCGTCATGGGCGACCAATGGCTGCTTATTTGTATCTCCCACGAGCGACGAATGATAAGAGTCACAGAACGTTACAAACAGACCCAGGTATGATAATTGACTATACAGAAAGCGGAAAACCTATCGGAATAGAAATTACAGCTCCATCGAAGGTAACTGCTAATGATCTGAATCGAGTTCTTGCCAGCATAGGGGCATCAGTACTCACATCAGATGATGTTGCACCGCTCAAAGCCGCATAAGAAAAAATGGTTCATTGGCCTAACAAGTCACTCAACCGGACGTGCGATAAGGCCCGCACGCCGGTTAGCTTTTCGTTATGTAAAAAGCCTCGCATAAATCCTGATTTAATGTAGTTGATTGATAAAAACAAAAATGAGGAAGAGTCAGTTTGATAAAAAGCAAAATCCTGTAATTGACACAGTTGGTTCCGTTGTCACAGTTCTCGCATAAAAACCGCAAGAACTGCACCAATGTCCTTTTGATTTACTTCCTGGACTATCTTTTTTACGGACAACCTAA
>Ga0194038_1000348_pt1 | contig 20183 bp, 18 predicted proteins | sample JunL226m_MetaG_FD_148630 | JGI IMG/M metagenome (GOLD analysis project Ga0194038, IMG submission 148630) | Anoxic zone freshwater microbial communities from boreal shield lake in IISD Experimental Lakes Area, Ontario, Canada - Jun2016-L227-6m | ecosystem: Environmental > Aquatic > Freshwater >... | reverse complement strand
CGCCGCCATCAGCCGGCGGATCTTGGTGTGCCGCGGCGGGTCCATCGCGATGAAGCCCTGACCGGCGTCGAGGAATTCCTTCGGCATCGACTCGAACAGGATGCCCTCACCGGAGATGAAGTCGGCGGGCCGGCGGGTCACCTCGACCAGGTCGGCGTGGCGCACCACGGCCCAGAAGCCCTGATCGTTGGGATCCTCGAACAACCCGTTCTTCACCGGCCGGTGCCAGGAGATGGGGCGTTCGGCGCGCAGTTCGGCGAAGGTCTTCTCGCGGTCGCGCCACGTGCCCGACCAGAAGGCCAGCGACGACAGGTCGGCGGGGTCATAGGGGCGCTCGGCACGGGTCAGGATCGCGGTCATGCAGCCAGCATCTGACAGAAAACAGAAAATGTCAAGCTATGTCGACGATCGAAAAATCATGTCGCTTGAGCTAGACTCCCAGCCATGTCTGTCGTCGATCTGCGTGCGGAAACCCGTGCCTACGGGCGTGCCCGCCTGCGGGAGCTGGCGCTGGACGCCGCCCGCGAAGTGGTGCTGGAGCGCGGCTGGGGCGCGGTGCGGATGAGTGCGGTCGCCGCCGCCGTGGGCGTCAGCCGGCAGAGCCTGCACGCCGAATTCGGCACCAAGGACGACCTCGGTCACGCCCTGGTGCTGCGCGAGACGGGCGTGTACCTCGACGGCGTCGGCGCGCGTCTGGCCGAGCACCCCGGCGATCTGGCCGGCGCGGTGGCCGCCGCGGTGGAGTACATGCTTCTCTCCGCGCGGGAGAACCCGCTGCTGCAGAGCGTCCTCACGCGCAGCGCCGGCAACGGCGACGTGTCACTGCTCAGCGAGCTGACGATCCAGGGTGAGCCGATCCTGGGATACGCCATCGGCATCGTCACCGAGTGGGTGGCGTCGCAGTGGCCGTCCGCCGACCCGGGCGAGGTGCGCCTGATGGTGGAAACCGTTGTGCGCCTTGCCCAGAGCCACATCCTCACTCCGGTCAAGGACCCGGCGCAGGCGGCCGGAGACCTGGCGACGGTCGCCTGCCGTTGCCTGCCACTGGATTAGCGGCGCCGGGGGCCGTCCTTCGTCGGCGGCGCCGGGGGCTTGGCGGTGAACTCCTGCTCGGGCCGTCCGGTGGTGCCGTAGCGCAGGCCGACCTTGACCTCGTTGCTGGTGGCCAGGCCCGCCAGGTAGCGCTGCGCGGTGGCGCGTGAGACGCCGATCGCGGTGGCCACCTCGGCGGCCGACATCGGTCCGTCGGCGTTCATCAGCGCCTGCAGCACAAGGTCTTTGGTGGGCGACTGGGCGATGGGCGGTGCCTGTTGCGGGCCGACGCGGGGACGGATCGCCTCGATCGCGGCGTCGACGTCGGCCTGGGTGAGGTTGGTGCCGGCCAGGATGCTGCGGTAGCGGGCGTAGCCGGAGAGTCGTGCCGCCAGTTCGGTGGGTGCGAACGGTTTGACGAGGTAGCTCAGTGCGCCCGCGGCGAAGGCCGCACGGATGGTCTCTGCCTCGGTCGCCGCGCTGAGCACGAAGCAGTCGCAGCCCAGTTCGCGCACCAGGTCCACTCCGGAGCCGTCGGGCAGGTAGACGTCGACCAGTGCCAGATCCACCGGGCCGATCTTGCGTGCGCCCTCCAGGGTGGTCGCGGTGCCGGCGACGGCGAAGCCCGGCAGTGCGTCGACGATGCCGGCGTGCATGTTGGCAACGCGGAAGTCGTCCTCGACGACCATGACCTTCAGTTCGGGATTGCTCATTGCGCCAGCCCCGTCGTTGCTTCCTGAGCCATGACTCCGGGCAGCCGGGCGATGAACTCCGCGCCGCACAGTTGCGCCCCCGGGTTGCCCGGACTCGACAACCGCACGTCGCCGCCCAGTGAGCGGGCGATCTGACGCGACAGCGCCAGGCCGATGCCGCGTCCGCCGGGCAGGTCGGAAGCGGGTTTGGTCGAGGTGCCCTCGATGAAGACCTGGTCGACGAAGTCCGCGGCCACGCCTTCGCCGCTGTCGGCGGTGGTGATGTGCAGCGTCGAACGGTCTTGCAGCAGTTCCACTTCCACGATCTTCACCGGGTTGGGCGTGGTGCGGGCGGCGTCGATCGCATTGTCGAGCAGATTGCCGATCACGGTGGTGACGTCGACCGGGATCACCAGACGGCCCGGCACCCAGGTGTTCTCGCCGATGCGCAACGTGGCGCCGGCTTCGCGGGCCACCGCCGCCTTGGCCGCCAGGAACGCCTGCAGGAACGGATCGCGGATGGTGTCGATGCCGGGCAGTGCCGACCCCAGCGGTCCGGACTGCAGCAGATCCTCGAGGAAGCGTGCGGCCTCCTCGGTGTTGCCGTTGTGCAGCAGTCCGTTGAGCAGGTGCAGCCGGTTGGCGAACTCGTGGCGTTGCGCGCGCAGCACGGTGCTCATCAGCTTGACGGCGTCGAGCTGGCGGGTCAGCAGTTCGACGTCGGTGCGGTCGCGCACCACCAGCACGGTGCCGAGGTCCTTGCCCTCACGCTCCACCGGACGGGCCGAGACGACGAGCACGTGATCGCCGACGGTGGCCAGCATCGGAGTGGGCTCCCGCGATTTGAGCACCTCGAGGATGCGCGGGGTCAGACCGATCTTGTCGATGGGATTGCCGGTGGCCGAACCGATCTCGAGCAGCCGGGCGGCCTCGTCGTTGACGAAGGTGGTGTTGCCCTCGGTGTCGGCGGCCAGCACACCCTCGCCGATACCGTGCAGCACCGCCTCCTGGGTGCGCACCAACTCGGTCATCTCGGTGGGCTGCAGACCCAGGGTGAGGTCGCGCCAGCGCCGGGCCAGCAGACCCGAGAGCAGAACGCCGATGAAGAGCGCCGGGCCGCCGGTGAGGGCGGCGGCGCGTAGGTCGCGGCGCAGCAGGTCGTACACCGACGCCGTCGACATGCCGACGCTGACCTGGCCGACGACCTTGGTCGAATCGAGCGCGACGATCGGGACCTTCGCGCGGACCGACGGGCCCAGCGTGCCGGTCTGGCGGACCACCTCCTCGCGGCCGGCCAGCGCGGCCGACGGGTCGGTGCTCACCGGTTTGCCCAGCAGGTCGGCGGTGGGATGGGTCAGCCGGATGCCGTTCTGGTCGGTGATCACCACGAACAGCGCGCCGGTGCCCTGTCGGACCTTGGTCGCGATGTTCTGCAGCTGACCCTTGGCCAGTTCCGCCGGCGTGGGCAGGTAGGTGTTGTAGCGGGCGACGTCAGCGCGGACCGCCGGCGCGGAGCTGATCACCCGGGCGATGTCCAGACAGCGGATGCCGTACTCGTTCATCAGCCGCTTCTGGCTGACCACCGCGAGTAGGGCGAACGCGATACCCAAGGTCAGCGCGACGACGGCGAGCTGCAACACCAGTATCTGCGTTGCCAGCCGCACGTCGATGCGGCGCTTGGCGGTCACGCGGGAAGACTACCCCGCGAGCTGAGCAGAATGCGCATAACCGCGTCCGGCGATCTCGTCTTCCCAGTCGGTGGTCAGCTTGGCGGCGTCGGTGAACGCTGCGCGAAGCACACCGAGGTAGTGGTGGACCGACCGGCGAGCCTGGGCGTTGTCCGGGAAGGACACCGTGACGATGGTCTGATCCGCGTTGCGGGTCACCCACATGTTCACGTCGCCGTAGTTCAGGTTGTCGATGTAGATGCCCATGTTGCTGGCATCGGCGTCGGTCAGCTTGCGCATGTCCATCAGCGACACCATCATCGACGGCCGGCTGGCGATGGTCACGCCGAGCTCTTCCTCGGAAACCAGGTCCAGCGCCTTGCGCATCGGGATCACCGACAGGTGCTTGTTGGCGTCGAAGGACTTCTGCGCCTCGCGAGCCGCCTGGGCGAAGTCGGTGTTGGCGGTGTCCACCGACACCGGGAACAGGCTGGCGTACCAGCCGGCGGTCACGGAGCCGGCCTCGACGGCGCGCATGTCCGACGGGGTGTAGACGTGGAAGCTCTCCTCGCCGGTCAGGCGGTGGTCGGCCAGGGCAGCGCACGCCATGACGCCACCGCTGAAGCGGGCGCCGGCAGCGCGGCAGGCCGTGTCGAACGCCTGGGTCTCGGCGCCGTTGAGCAGCTCGATGGTGACGACACCGCCGGCGTTGCTCTCGTAGGAGCCGAGCGACAGCGGGAAGGTCGGCATATTGCCGTCGGTCTCGCGGGCGAAGTCGACCCAGTCCTTGACCGGACGCGAGTCGGCGGTCATCGCCGAGACCTGCATGCGCTGACGGCTGGTGAAGTCGCGGTAGTCGCCGGCCTTGGGCAGACGGTTCGCGGTCTTGCCGACCAGAGCCTTATAGGTCGAGTCGATGTCGTTGTAGATCACCACGGCCGACGAACCGTCGGTGTAGAGGTGGTCGATGTTGGCGTAGAAGGTGAAGTGGTCTTCCTTCTGAATGACACCGAAGGTGAAGCAATCCCACTCCAGCGTGCCCGGGGTCTGGGTCGCCACATGAGCGCGGACCTCGTCGGCCTCCATGAAGCCCATCACCGTCGGGACGAACTCAATGCGCTCGGGGTCGTCGATGGTGCGACGGACCACCGAGTCGGCGGTGACGTCGAAGGCGCTGTGGTAGGCGTCGTGACGACGGACGTGGGTGTTGATGGCCTCAGTCATGGCGGCGACGTCGCACCAGCCGTCGATGTCCCAGGCGGTCATGATCAGACGCGGGCCCTCGGTGCCCAGCTGCTTGGCGCGGTAGGCCGACAGCAGGTGCGATTCCTGCTGGAAGCTCGCGGGCAGCGGGTCGCGGCCGGCCTGCGCCATGTGGGCGAGGGTGGCCGACGAGGCGGTCCAGGTGGTGACCGGCCCACGGCCGGGCTTCCAGGCCTTGATCGAACCGATGGCGACCATGTCGCACTCCTTACGTTTGCAGCAATTTCTTTGCTGTTGCCAGCGACGTTATGGCTGGCCGGTACTGCCTGTCGTGCTTGTGCGCGCTGCCCGCGAAGTACTCGATTCCTCGGGTTTTGCTCGTTGTGCTCAGGTGGTGCCGGGGTGAAACCTTGGTAATACTAACCCGTAGCTCAGGATATTACTCTAAAAAACTCAGCTTAATCTCAGGAAATTTCTGAGGCCGGGCGATTTAGAAGGGCTGCAGGCTGTCTGCCAGGGATATCGCCGGAATTGCCGGATTTGTGACAGGGGGCTGACGGGGCCTATCGCCCAAGGTCAGTGAGGTTTAGCAGGTCGGGGCTCAGCGGCCGGGGAACTTCTCCCAGGCGTTGTGGGCGACGAAGGCGGCGGCGCCCAGCAGCAGCGCGGCGGTGATCCAGCGGCCGTGGACCTTCATGATCCGCTCGTAGCCCTCTTTGATCCGGCCCGAGGCGCCCGGGCGGACCAGCTCGATGAGCAGCGGCAGCACCGCCGGAATGACCGAGATGGCCGCGAACAGCACCACGCCCAGGGCGCGTTCGCCGGGCCGGGTGATCTGGGTGATCTGATGCCCGGCGGCGATCGCGACGGGGAAGACCTTCGGGTGCAGGCCGCACATGGCGAACCCGCCGATCAGCCCGTGGGAGATGCTCTGGTGTGGGGACAGCTGCGCGCCGGGCTCGAACTCACGCATCAGCCCGGGGGCCACCCGGGTGGCGACCGCGCGGAACCGGCTGGGTTTCTGCTCGGTGTGGGTGACGTCCGGGATGGGCTGGCGGCGCAGCGCGTTGACCACCCTGCTCAGCCCGATCACCAGCAGCACCGCGGCGATGGCAACCCGCACGAAAAAGCCGGCCCAGGTCGGGGGGTGGGTGACGTCCCCGGTGGAGGCGTCGGTCAGGTGCGCGATCGTCAGGCCGATCCCGGTGGCGAAGGCGATGCCCAGCACGCCGCCGAGCGCGAAGCCGCCGGCCGCCAGTCGCGGGTGGCGCCGGTCGCCGGTGATGATCAGCCCGAGCACCAGGGTCTCGGGACTGAAGAAGATCGCCAGGGCCAGGGTGGCGACGGCGGCCAGGTGTGAGCTCATGGGTTTACCGGAGGGAGAGCGGAGTGCAGCTGTACGGTCCGGCGTCGGTGAACTGCACGGCGGGCATGCCGTCGACGTCGATGTACTTCGCGGTGTCACTCCACGACGTGCCGGGCTGGATCCACGGCGGCACGCCCTGCGGGTAGGCCACCGTCAGCTCGGTGAAGAACAGCACGCCGTCCGGGCAGCCGGGCGCCTCGGCCGGCTGGGCGTTCCAGGCGTGCACGACGATGGGGTTATAGAGGTGCGGGCCCTGGGCGCAGTCGGGCTGGCACAGCACGGAGTTGTCCATCCCGGTGCCGCGGGCTCCGTCGGGCCCCCATGACGTCCACTGCATGTTCTGCATGATCGAGGTGCCGTCGCAGTTGTAGATGACCTCGGTGGGCTGCTCGACGATGCCCTGGCTGGGGTCGTAGCAGCGGCCGATCACATATGCGAGCGGCCCGGGGCCGGAACCCGGGTCCGGATCAGCCCCCGCCACGGGGGCGACTATCGAGGTGGCCGCCAGCAGTGCCGAGGCCCCAAGCGCCCTCATCGTCATCGTCCGCACGCCGGGACCTCCCTTCCGCGCACGAAATGTTAACCCCAATCGGGTCGCGCGCCCGCTCGCGTCAACTTAGTCTCACACCCATGGCCAGTCCCAGCACGGGCGCCCGTCGCCACCACGTCGTCATCATCGGGTCCGGCTTCGGCGGTCTCAACGCGGCGAAGTCGCTGCGCCGCGCCGACGTGGACGTGACCCTTGTCGCCAAGACCACCAGCCACCTGTTCCAGCCGCTGCTCTACCAGCTCGCCACCGGCATCCTCTCGGCCGGCGACATCGCCCCGACCACCCGGCTGGTCCTCAAGAAGGTCAAGAACTGTCAGGTGCTTCTCGGCGACGTCGAGGAGATCGACCTGGCCAACCAGACCGTCACCTCCAAACTGATGTCGATGGAGACGGTGCTGCCGTTCGACAGTCTGATCGTGGCCGCGGGCGCGCAACAGAACTACTTCGGCAACGACCACTTCTCCACCTACGCGCCCGGGATGAAGACGATCGACGACGCCCTGGAGTTGCGCGGCCGCATCATGGGCGCGTTCGAGGCGGCCGAGGTGACCACCGACGCCACCGAGCGCCGGCGACGGCTCACCTTCGTCGTGGTGGGCGGCGGCCCGACGGGAGTGGAACTGGCCGGGCAGATCGCCGAACTCGCCCACCGCACACTGCCCGGTGCGTTCCGCACCATCGACCCCGAGGAGTGCAGGGTGATGCTGCTCGACGGCTCGCCGTTCGTGCTGTCGCCGATGGGGGAGAATCTCGGACGCAAAGCCGAGCGTCAGCTGAAGAAGATGGGCGTCGAGGTCCACGGCAACTCGGTGGTCACCGACGTCGACTACATGGGCATCACCGTCAAGGACAAAACCTCGGGTGAAGAACGTCGCGTCGAGTGCGCGTGCAAGGTGTGGGCGGCCGGTGTGCAGGCCAGCCCGCTCGGCGAGACGATCGCCGCGCAGTGCGACGGCACCGAGGTGGATCGCTCCGGGCGGGTCGTCGTCGAACCCGACCTCTCGGTGAAGGGCCATCCGAATGTGTTCGTCGTCGGCGACCTCGCGGCAGTCGCCGGTGTGCCCGGTGTGGCGCAGGGTGCGATTCAGGGCGCGCAGTACGCGGCCAAGACGATCAAGGCGATGGTGAAGGGCACCGACGACCCCGCGGCGCGTCAGCCGTTCAAGTACTGGGACAAGGGTTCGATGGCGACCATCTCGCGCCATCACGCGGTCGCCAAGGTGGGCAAGCTGGAATTCGGCGGATACCTCGCCTGGATGGCGTGGCTGTTCCTGCACCTGGTCTACCTGGTGGGGTTCAAGAACCGGCTGAGCACCCTGCTGAGCTGGATTCTGACGTTCACCTCCAACGGCAGAGGTCAGCTCGCCACCACAAGCCAGTGGGTCTATGCCCGGCTGGCGATCGAGGCGGTGGAGCGGCAGCTGCAGCAGCCCGCCCACGACGTGCACCGCACGGTCGACGAGATGGACCACCTCGAACTCGAGCGGGAATTCGACCGCACTTAGGGCCGAGCCGGTGTCACAGCCAATGGTTTCGCCGGAATGAGATGTAGAGCGTGGTGCAGACCGTCGCCATCAGGGTCAGCACCGCCGGGTAACCCCAGCTCCACGCCAGTTCCGGCATGTCCTCGAAATTCATGCCGTAGATGCCGGCGATCATCGTCGGCACGGCCGCGATCGCCACCCATGCCGAGATCTTGCGCATGTCGACGTTCTGCTGCAGACCGGTGCGGGTCAGCGCGGCCTGGACAAGGTCCGACAGCGTTTCGTCGTAGGCGGTGATCTGCTCGGCCGCCTGGGTCTCATGGCTGAGGACGTCGCGCAGGTATCGCCGCACCTCCCGCGGAAGCAGATCGGCGTGGTCGGCGAGCATCTGCGTGAGCGCACTACTCAGCGGACCGATCGCCCGGCGCAACTCGAGCACATCGCGTTTGAGGAGGTAGATGCTTTCAATGCCGGCTGTGAGCCGGGGAGAGAAGATTTGCTCCTCGACGTGGTCTATGTCGTGTTCAAGCGGCTTGATGACCTCCAGGTAGTGCTCCACCACGTGACGCATGATCGCCTGCAGTACGCCGAACGGGCCGAGCCTGAGTTGAACCTGATCCTCCTCCAGTTCGTCTCGCAGTTCAGCCAGGCCGCCGTGCGCTCCGTGTCGCACGGCGACGACGAAGTCGGCACCGACGAACACCATGATCTCGCCGGTTTCGGCGATGCGGCGGGCCGTCTCCACCGACTCGTGGGGCAGGTAGTTGACCGTCTTGATCACGACGAACAGAGTGTCGTCGTAGCGTTCCACCTTCGGCCGCTGCTGGGCGTGGATGGCGTCCTCGACGCCGAGAGGGTGCAGCCCGTAGGTCTTGGCGATCACGTCCATCTGCCCAGGGTCGGGTTCGCGCAGGCCGAGCCACACGAACGCCTGCGCGCCGTCGCGGTTGAGTTCCCTCACCCGCGCCAGGGCGGCGTCGTACGCCCAGTCCCCGGGCACCCGGGCTCCGTCGAGATAGATCGCGCAGTCGACGACGGCCTGCTCGACGGGCGGCGGCGATGGGATATCGGCGGGCTCGACGGTATGCGTGTCGACGAGCACGTCAAGTGGACTGGGCTGGGAGAACAAATTCGGCGCCATGGCTTATTCAATCAGCACTGCATAAACGAGCCGAGGGATCCCTGCAGGGCGGACAGGGCCTTGTCCGTCGTCGCGGTGAGAGCAGCGTCGTCCCGAGTTCCGTCGGCCATCGCGCACTTGGTCTCCAGGAAGCCGACCGGGGCGGAGTTGATGGCGGGTTGCAGCATCCAGTTCGCGTCGGGAGCCTTGTGGATCTCCTGGGCGAACCCCTCGGCGAGGTCCGGTTTGTTCATCCGGCTGATCACCAGCCGGTTGGGTGCTCGACTGAGCATCTCCACATCACCCATCGAATCCCCTGCCACCAAGAACAGCTCGCCGCGCGTGATGATGTTGTCGATCGCTCCGGGTTTGCCGCCGCGCCACGACGTCAGGCCGTCGGGCAGGGCGAGGATCTCGAGTTGCCCCAGGCGAGCCGGATCGAGATTGATGTAGGCCGGGTCAGGGACCTTCCTCGCGAGTTGATAGTCCGACACGAGTTGGCCGGTGCGACGGTCCTTCATCAGCGTGGTGATGGCGACGACATGGTCGAGAGGCAGTGCAGCCTCTTTGCCGTACTTGGCGACGATGGCGGGGTTGAGGGCGTTTTGGACCATCCATCGCACCGCCCAGCCGATCCCGGCGGAGACGATCCAGACGGCGTAGCCGTTGCTGCGCAGGTTGCCGTACAGGTCGGCCATCTGCGGATAGATGAAGGGCCGTCCGGCGCCGAGGATCTTGGACTGGCGGCCCGATGTGAGGTCCTCGACGCCGGCCCCGCCGGCGTAGACCGCCGAAGTCTGGGCGATGAAATCCGCGACCGTGCGGCCGGCGAACACCGAGGCCGGCAGCGGCAGCGACGAATACTCCCGGAACGGGTCGGCCTCGCCGCCGGAATCCAGCAGTGCCTCGTAGTAGTCGTAGACCCCTCGCGAGATCGACATCTGCTCCCCGCCCGTGGCGGCGAAGGGCGGGAACAGCGACGTGCTGAGCGCCGCCGGGTCGACCGCGACGGTCTGCTGTGCCTGAGCCAGCATGGCCTCGCTGATGTCGCGTGCCTGGGTGGTGTTGTCGAAATCGAACACCACGGTCTTGCCCTGTCCGGCCGATCCGGAAATCAGCCCGGTGAGTTTGCCGTAGACGGTCTGGGTCCATCCGGCGCGATCCAGTGCCGGGACGCCGCCGGGACCGCTGGACGGGGCCGTAGTCGGGGCGGAGCAGGACGCGGTGGTCAATGCCGCCGCGATCAGAGAGCCAAGACGCAGTGTGGTGGAGCGCATTACCGGTGAAGTTAGAGCGTGCCGAGGCGGGCAGCCGGGAGATCACCCGCTGTACACCGGATGTTCACCGGCCTCAGGAGGTCCCGGTGCGGTGGGTCCTCTCCCGTTTGAGGGTCTCGCCACGGAAGAAGGCCGGCGACTTGAGGTTCCACAGGATCATCAGCAGCACTCCGAAGAGCAGACTGGCCACGCCGATGATGAACACCACGCCCACCCCGGCCAGCGACGCGCCCGGGCTGCTGTCGGGTTGCGCCATGTGATAAGCCTCGATCACTCCCACCGGGATGAGGATCAGCGCCGCGATGGCGGGCAGGATCACCTGTCCCAGCGCGGTGCGCCAGGACTCGAAGGCGGTGTCCCAGAAGTAGAGCACCGAGGAGATGGCGACGACGCTGTAATAGGTGATGATCGAGATGCCCACGCTGTACACGCAGTCCTCGACGATGCTGTCGGAGAACCAGGTCAGCCCGCAGTAGATGGACAGCGTCGTCAGTCCGATGAACCAGGTGGCGAACTTCGGCGTCTGAACCACCTCGTCGACGGAGGCGAACCGCTGGGGCAGGGCCTTGTAGGTGGCCATCGACAGCACCGAGCGGACCGTCGACATCACCGTGGAGATGGTCGCCGAGAAGGCCGAGAGTCCGATGATCAGTGCGGCCGCCACCGCTCCGCGCGAACCCAGGGCCTCGCGCGCCATCGAGGAGAAGACGTCGTCGATGTTGGCCTCGTTCGTCAGACTCGTCGCGCTGCTGGGGTCGGTACCGGCGAATGCCAGGGCCGCAACACCGATCACCACGTAGGTGATCACCGTGATCCCGATCGCGGTGATGCCGCTCTTGCCGGACTGACCGGGTGCGCCGGAGGTCTCCTCCGACATCGACAGCGAGGCGTCGAAACCCCAGAAGATGAAGACGGCCACCAGAAAGCCGCCCAGCAGTGCGGCGAAGCTGTCGATGGCGAAGGGGTTGAACCACTCCCAGGAGAAGGCCTGCGCCGTCGGGCTGGGTTCGCGGCGCACGACGTTGATGACGAGGATCGCCGCGAACAGGGCCAGGCCGCCGTACTGGATGATGGTGAGCAGAAGCGTGGTCCGGGACGACTCCTCGGCGCCGCGGGCCACTAGCCAGGTGGTGGTGAGGATGAACACCGCGGCGATGCCCATCTGCAGCCAATTCGAGGTGTTCTCGATCCCCAGCGCCGTGGTGACCGCGTTGACGGTGATGCCCGCGGCGCCCACCCCGGCCAGCACGCTGGAGAGCAGCAGCGCGTAGCCGCCGATCCAGCCGATGCGCGGCCGGATGGCCTTGGAGCCCCACGTGAACACGGTGCCGGCGTCCGGCGCAGCGTCGGTCAGATGCTTGTAGGCCAGTGCGACGAAGAACATCGGCACCACCGCGATGATGAACACCACCGGCAGCTGATAGCCGGCCTCGGCCGCCCCGTGCCCCAGCGCCCCGGTCAGCGAGTAGGCCGGGGCGGTGGCCGCCAGTCCGATCGAGATCGCCCCTATCAGCGACACCGACCCCTTCTTGAGACCCTTGGACTGCAGGTCGTGCATGGGTGGGTCTTCCGGTGGGTTGGTGACTTCCTCCTCCGCCATGTGCGGATTGTGGCACCGGCTTAGGATTCTGCGATGCGCATTCTTCAGATCGGTGCCGGCGGCGTCGGATCCTCGGCGGCCCTCATTGCTGCTCGCCGCGACTTCTTTGACAGCTATTTGATCGCCGACTACGACGGCGCCCGCGCCACTGACCTCGTCGCCCGGATCGGCGACCAGCGCTTCACCGGCATCGGGCTGGACGCCTCGAACGCCGACGCGGTGGCCGAGGCCTGCCGCGCTCACGGCATCACCCACGTGCTCAACGTGGTCGACCCGCGCTTCGTGATGCCGATCTTCAACGGTGCCTTCGCCGCCGGCGCCGGTTACCTCGACACCGCGATGAGCCTGTCGCACCGGCACCCCGACAAGCCGTTCGAGCTGGCGCACATCAAACTCGGCGACGAGCAGTTCGCGAAGGCCGCCGAGTGGGAGGCCGCCGGACAGCTGGCACTGGTGGGCATCGGCGTGGAGCCGGGACTGGCCGACGTGTTCGCCCGCTACGCCGCCGATCACCTGTTCTCCGAGATCGATGAACTCGGTGTGCGCGACGCCTCGAACCTCGTCGTGGAGGGATACGACTTCGCCCCGTCGTTCTCGATCTGGACCGTCATCGAGGAATGCCTCAACCCGCCGGTCGTCTGGGAGGCCGGCCGCGGCTGGTTCACCACCGCGCCGTTCTCCGAACCGGAGGTGTTCGACTTCCCCGAGGGCATCGGCCCGGTGGAGTGCGTCAACGTCGAGCACGAGGAAGTGCTGCTGATGCCGCGCTGGATCGACGCCAAGCGGGTGACCTTCAAGTTCGGCCTGGGTGATGAGTTCATCGAGGTGCTACAGGTGCTCAACAAGCTGGGCCTGGACAAAACCGAACCGGTGAAGGTGCGCGCGAAGGGTGGGGAGGCTTCGGTCAGCCCGCGCGACGTCGTCGCCGCCTGCCTGCCGGACCCGCTCGCGCTGGGCCCGAAGATGACCGGCAAGACCTGCGCCGGACTGTGGGTGACCGGAACCGGCAAGGACGGCAAGCCGCGCGAGGTGTACCTCTACCACGTCGCCGACAACGCCTGGACCATGGAGGAGTACAAGGCCCAGGCGGTGGTGTGGCAGACCGCGATGAATCCCGTCGTCGCGCTCGAACTGTTGGCCACGGGTGCGTGGTCCGGTGCGGGTGTGCTCGGGCCGGAGGCCTTCGACGCGGTGCCGTTCCTCGACCTGCTGCGCGACGGCTACGGCCAGGAATGGAAGGTTCAGGAGCGCACGCCTGCATGACCCGCCGCCAGCTGGCCGCGCTGTCGGTGTTGTGCCTGGCGGTGTTCATGGTTGCCGTCGACGGCACGGTCATCAGCGTCGCGGTGCCGGCCATCAGCGAGCAGTTGGCGCCGACCTACAACCAGGTGCTGTGGATCGGCGACATCTACTCCTTCGTGCTGGCCGGTCTGCTCATCACGATGGGAAACCTCGGTGACCGTGTCGGGCGAAAACGCCTGCTGCTGATCGCCAGCGTGGCCTTCGGTGCGGCGTCGGCGTTCGCGGCGGTGGCGCCGACGGCCGGTGCGCTGATCGGGGCCCGGGTGATCCAGGGCGTCGCCGGTGCCGGACTGATGCCCTCGACGCTGGCTCTGCTGCGCGCGGTGTTCACCGACGACGCCCAGCGGATGCGGGCGGTCGGCATCTGGAGTGCGTCAGGTGCGGCGGGGGCGGCCCTGGGCCCCACGGTCGCCGGTGTTCTACTCGAGCACTACTACTGGGGCTCGGTGCTGCTGGTGAACCTGCCCCTCGTGCTGATGATCGTCGCGGTGGGGATCTGGGCGCTTCCGGAGGCACGCAGTCAGACCCGGCACCCGATGGATCTGCTGTCGGTGGCGCTGTCCACGGCGGGCATCCTCGGCGTGGTCTACGGCATCACCGAACTCGCGCACTCCGGACCAGGGTTCCGGCCCGCCTACGCCGGCCTGGTGCTCGGCGGGCTGCTGCTGACGGTGTTCCTGCGGCGCCAACGCCGGCTGCCCCTGCCGCTGCTCGACCTGACGCTGTTCACCCAGGCGCGGTTCACCGCCGCGATCGTCGTGCAGTTGGTGATCGTGTTCGCCAATGTCGGCGCCCTGTTCTTCGTGCCGATCTTCCTGCGCCAGGTCAGCGGTTTCTCGGCGCTGCAGTCCGGGCTGGCAACGCTGCCCGAGTCGATCGTCTCGCTGGTGACCGCGACCCAGGCCGGGCGTCTGATCCGCGCGTGGGGACATCAGCGTGCGCTGCTGGTGGGGCTGAGTGTGGGCGCGGTGGGTCTGGTGGCGCTGGGGCTGACGGTCCCGGTGTCCTATCCGGCGATGGTGGCTCCGCTGATGCTGCTCGGCTTCTCGTTCGGATCGTCGGTGACTGTCGCCTCAGACCTGGTGCTAACCAGCGCCAGCTCAGACCGCGTCGGAGCGGCCACGGGTATCTCGGAGACGGCCTTCGAACTGGGCACAGCACTGGGCATCGCGATCACCGGCAGCATCGTCTCGGTGCTGTATCCGTTGTTCAGCGGTGCGAAGGCCGACTTCACCGACGCGGTCGACGATCGCGCCTTCGCGCTGAGCTTCGGGTCCAACTGCGTCCTGGGTGGGCTGCTGATGGCCGCCACGGCGCTCGTCATCGCGAGGGCGCTGCGGAGATCGGCCGGGGCGGTGGTCGCGTGAATCGCTCCTTCACCGTTCCCTACACCGACCACCAGATCGAGGTGGACACCGAGCGCCAGGTGGTGATGCTGTTCCGCAACGCGTGGAATCGAGAGTCCAGTGGTTACCCGGATGAGACCTACACCTTCGACGCGTTGCGCACCGATCGCGGTCTGATGGTCATGCTCACCGCGATGCTCGCCGGGAACGACGCCGCGGAACTGGCAGAGATGGTCGGCGCGCCGCTGTCGTGAGCGGTGCCTACCCGCCGAACCACTTGGTCTTGAGGCGGTCGAACTCGCCCTCCTCCTGCACGGCGAGCAGCGCGTCGTCGAACTCCCGGCGAAGCTCACTGCCGATCGGGAAGACCACACCGTAGTCCTCGTCCTTGAAGACCGGTCCGGCCACGTCGGCGATCCCCGCACCGCGGTGGGTGACGTAGTACTGAAGCACCGGCGCGTCGTAGACCACCGCCTCGAACTCTTTCTTCTCGAAGCGCGTGAAGCAGTCGTCGATCTTCGATGTCCCGGTGAAGCCGACACCCAGCTTGCTCAGCGCAGTCGCTGAGGTGGTGTTGGTGACGGTGCACACCGATTTGCCGACTAGGTCGGCCGGGGACTTGATCTGTGAATTGATACCGGCGACGGTCAGATTCGTGGTCAGGATGGCGGTGTAGTAGGCGACGAAGATGATCGAGACGAAGGTCCACAGCACGGTGATCATGCGGATCGGCCAGCGCTGCGGCGGGTCGAACGGCGCGGCCGACAACATGCCTAGGCCCCAGCCGAAGGCCTGGAAGATGCCGGGGAAGTAGGACTTGTCAACCATGGACCCGGGATCGCCGCGTTCCAGCAGCCAGATGATGTGGGCGGGCAGGACGGTCAGCGCGAGCGCGGCCAGCAGCCACACCGCCATCGAATGGGAGAACAGCAGTTTGACGAAGTCCACCAGACCGGGATGCGTGTGCTCGGTGTTGCCGACCGGGGCGATGATCTGTAGCCCCGCGTTGAGGATGGGCTGGGAGAAGTCGAACATCTTCGCGCGTTCCCCGGTGATCGACACTGCGCCGGCACCCATATCGGCACGCCCCTCGGCGACGGTCCGCAGCAGGCCCTGCACGTTGTCGTTCTCGAGGTAGGTGTAGGTCCATCCGGTGTGCTTGGCGATGTCGTTGAGCAGGTCGATGGTGAAGCCGGTCTTGACATCGCCCTGCGTCATCACGAACGGTGCCAGTTCCCGCGTTGCGACGGTGACCTGCCGCGGCGCCGCGTCGGCGCGCGGGAGCCCGGGAAGCCCGGCGATCGCCGCGACGAGGAGAATCACGGTGATCAACGAACGCGCGCGGGCCGTCATCACTGGGGCGCACCGAACCACTTCTGCTTGAGCAGGTCGTAGCTGCCGTCGTCCTGCATGGACAGCAGGGCGGCGTCAGCGTCCTCCTTCAGCTTGCTGCCGCTGGGGAAGACGATCCCGTAGTCCTCGTCCTTGAAGACGGGTCCGGCCAGGACCGCGAGGCCGGCTCCGTCGTGGGTGACGTAGTACGCCAGCAGGGGGGCGTCGGAGACGACGGCGTCGAAACGGCCGTCCTTCATCTGCGCGTAGCAGTCCTCGATCTTCGGCAGCGCCGTGTAGCCAACGCCGACGCGGTCCAGGGCCGGCTCCGCGGTGGTGTCGACCTCGGTGCACACTCGCTTGCCGATCAGGTCTGTGGGCGAGCCGATCTGAGACTTGATCCCGGCGATGGTGAGATTGCTGGTCAGGATGGCGGTGTAGTAGGCGACGAAGATGATGGAGACGAACGTCCACAGAACGGTCACCACGCGGATCGGCCAGCGCTGCGGCGAATCGAAGGGTGCGGCCGCCAGTATGCCCAGGCCCCACCCGAACGCTTCGAAGATGCCGGGGAGGTACCTGCGGGACACCATGGATCCGGGATTGCCGCGTTCCAGCAGCCAGATGATGTGGGCGGGCAGGACGGTCAGCGCGAGGGCGGCGAGCAGCCATACCGCCATGGTGCGGGAGAACAGAAGTTTGACGAAGTCGACCAGGCCCGGCTCGGCGCGTTCGGTGGAGTTCGCGGGGACCATGATCTGCAACCCGGCGGAGATGATCGGCTGGGTGAAGTCGAAGCGCTGCTCCCGATCGGCGGTGATCGAGATGTCGGCCGCGCCCAGATCGGCACTGCCGTCTGAGACTGCCTGAAGGATGCCCTGCACATTGCCGGCGTCGAGGTAGGTGTAGTTCCAGCCGGTGCGTTTGGCGATCTCGTCGAGCAGGTCGATGGTGAAGCCGTACTTCACGTTCCCGTCGGTGATGACGAAAGGCTCAGTGTTGTAGGTCGCGACCGTGACGGTGCGGGGCGCGGCGTGCGCGGCCGGCATTCCCGGAAGCGCGCCCAGCGTCGCCACCATGACGATCACCGCCAGCACGGCGTGCAGGCGTCTGAACACGGGAGAAGGATAGACCGGCCGGATGGTGCCGGCCGGTCAGTCCGCTACGGGTAGCAGGGAGCGTTGCCCGGGGTGTAGTACGGCAGGCCGCTCGGGGAGATGCAGGGCACCTCGCCCGGGAACGACGGGAATTCCAAGACGGGATAGTTGGCTGCACCCCAACCCCAGCGGTCCACCCCGGCGGCGGCGGCGTCGACGCCGACCGCACCGGCGACGGCGGCTCCGGCCACGGTCGCGCCGACGGCGTCGCCGACGATGTTGGTGCAGCCGCCGATGCCCACGTGACGCCACGCGTCACCGACGCAGACCTCGGCCTGGGCGGCCGGAGCAATGCCGAAGGGGATCGCGGCCACGGCCGCGGCGGACAACAGTGTCACTGCCAGTTTTTTGGTCATGACCCCATTATCGCTGACGCTCACGCGGGCCGTTACACAGCAACTGCCCCCCGGGGGTGTCCCGGGGGGCAGTTCGTGCTGTTGGCAACTACTTCGCTGGTGGTACTACTTCATGGTCACAGTCTCGGCGAAGGTGCCCTTGCCGTCGTTGAGCCAGGTGATGGTGCCGTTCTGGAACTCGCTGATCCAGCCGCCACCGGCGACCTTGGAGCCGCCGCCGGTCTCGGTCTCATCGGCGGTGGGCCAGCCGAGCTTGCCGGCGGGACCGCCCTGCTCGCCCATGTAGCGCTTCAGGATCTCGCCCTGGACCAGGTAGGAGCCGGCCGGCGAGGTGAAGATGGTGCCGTTGGCGAACGCCTGCACGGTGCCGTCGCCGATCTTCTCCGCCATGGCGGTCGGAGCACCGAGTGCCGACGCGCCGCCGAGGCGGGCGTAGGCGGCCGCGGTCGGGCCGTCGAGGGAGACATCGCCCATGCCGGGCACGTTGAGCGTGGTCGGGGTGCCGTTGAGCACCGAGGAGACGACGCTCGAGGCGGCGCTTCCGGCGCTGCTGGCGGCGCTTCCTGCCACGCTGGCGGCACTGCTGGCCGCACTGCCGGCGGCGCTGGCCGCCGACGAACCCATGCTCGAGGCGCTCGACATGGCGTCCTTGGTGGCGTCCTTGGTGGCAGAACAGCTGACGGCGAAGGCCGCGGCGATCGCCAGGCCGCCCGCGGCCGCCATGGCGCGGGTCATAGAGGTGTTCATTGTGTCCGGATTCTCCTTGGTAAACGGGATGTGTGACGCGTGCGTCGCACGCCAAACTAGCAAATGGACTGTATGCCGACGGCGACGGGCTGACTACCGTATTCGCTGATTCGGTGACACTGGAGAAAACAATGATTCAGCTGTTGCCAGTGTGATCCAGTGTGACCCAGTGTGACGAGGTGCGACACACCAGATCGACCTGCAATGACCACCACGACCGCGTAAGAGTGGTTACGCTGCGTGGCGGGCTGCAACGTCGCAGCCGCAGAGGAGTGACCATGTCGGCACCCACCGCCGATCGCCGCGCGGTCCGCAAGCGCAGCCGCCTGACGGGCAAGACGATGGTCGTGCATTCCGCCGACGGCACCCGGCTGCACACCGAGGTCTTCGGCCGCAACGGCGCCCCCCCGATCGTGCTGGCCCACGGCATCACCTGCTCGGTGCGGTTCTGGCACGAGCAGATCAACGATCTGGCCCGCGACTTCCGGGTGATCGCCTACGACCATCGAGGACACGGGCGCAGCGGTGTGCCGGCGGCGAAGAATTACAGCCTCGACCATCTGGCCGCCGATCTCGACGCCGTCTTGTCCGGCACGCTGCGCTCCGGCGAGCGGGCGGTGATCGCCGGTCATTCGATGGGCGGCATGGCGATCAGTGCGTGGTCGGACCGGTTCCGCGACCGCGTCGCACAGCGGGCGGCCGCCGTCGCGCTGATCAACACCACCACCGGGGATCTGCTGGACAAGATCCAGCTGCTTCGCGTTCCGGGGATGTTCCGGGGCGCCCGGGTGCTGGCTGCGGCGAACATGATCCGCGCGATCGGTGGCGCACCGCTGGTCTACGGAACCCAGCCCGGCAGCCGATACTTCCTGCAGATGATGGCCGTCGGTGCTGATGCCGATCCGTCGATCCCGCGTTTGCTGCACAAGTTGTTCGCCTCCACGCCGGCCGCCGGCCGCGGTGCGTGGGCCAGGGTCCTGGTCGAAGAAATGGGGCCCAAGGTCCACATCGACCTGACCGGTCTGACGGTGCCGACGCTGGTGATCGGCAGCACGGATGACCGGCTGCTGCCGATGTCCCAGTCCCGCACCATCGCCGACAATGTGCCCAACCTCATCGACCTGGTCGAGATACCCGGCGGTCACTGCGCGCCGCTGGAGCACCCGGACGAGGTCAATGCGCACCTGCGCCGGCTGGCGACGGCGTCGTCGTCGGCGCAGCGGATCAGTTCCTAGCCGCCCAGCGCCGCGGCTACCTCGGCGGCGGCACGCTGCCCGGAACGCACAGCGCCGTCCATGAACCCGGTCCACTCGTCGGCGGTCTCGGTGCCCGCCCAGTGCATCGGCCCGACCGGAGTCCGCAGCAGACTGCCGAATTCGGTCCACGAACCGGGCGGCACCGCCGCGGTGGGCCCGCCCGGTGCGAAAGCCTCTGCGCCCCAGCGCTGATCGAGGAAGTCGATGGGTGCGGCGGCCTGCTCGCCGAACAATGCGACGAAGCAGTCGAGTACCTTCGCGCGACGTTGCTCGGCGGGCAGAGCGTCGAACCCGCGCGGGTCGGTGAACCCCAGCAGGATGCCTGGGCCGTCCGGTCCGGGACTGACGTCGAAGGTGATGAACACCGGGCCCTCGTCGGCGAGCGCCTGACCCGACAGTCCCTCATCGCGCCAGAACGGGCGCGGGTAGGCGGCGTAGCTCTTGGTCAGTGCGCCCAGCGGCCAGCGCTGCGCCAGCTGCTGATACTCGATCGGCGGGGCGGGGGCGATGTCGATGTCGAGCCGCTGGGCGGGCGCGACGGCGATGATCGCGCGTCGCGCCTCCACCACGCCCGCCGAGGAGTTCACCGCGACGGCGTCGGACGACCATTCGATGCGGGTGACCACCGCACCGAGCCGGATCCGGTCGCCGAGTTCGTCGGCGATGCGCGCCGACATCTGGTGCGTGCCGCCGGTG
>Ga0194038_1000347_pt1 | contig 20187 bp, 16 predicted proteins | sample JunL226m_MetaG_FD_148630 | JGI IMG/M metagenome (GOLD analysis project Ga0194038, IMG submission 148630) | Anoxic zone freshwater microbial communities from boreal shield lake in IISD Experimental Lakes Area, Ontario, Canada - Jun2016-L227-6m | ecosystem: Environmental > Aquatic > Freshwater >... | reverse complement strand
AAATTTCAGCTTCATTTTCCGCCTCCAGTAACGCAGTCTCAATAAGATTCCGCTCTTTTTCAATCTCCAGCATTAGTTCTTCCTCGCTCGGCAGAAACTTCAGGTATTTGGATGCGAATATCTGTTTACCTTCACTCAGCACGGAATATTTGGCCACGGCTTCGCTCTTGTCCGAACACAGGATCAATCCGATGGTTGGATTATCGCCCGTCACCTTGAAGCGGTCTTCAAAAAGCCGAACATAGCCATCCATCTGACCGACATCCTGATGGGTCAATTTGCCTATTTTCAGATCAATCAACACGAAGCATTTGAGTATGAAATTATAGAAAACCAGATCCACATAGAAATTATCGTCATCGAAGCGGATATGCTTCTGCCGTGCAACAAAAGAAAATCCTTTCCCCAATTCCAGCAGAAATGATTGCAGATTGCTGATTATAGCCTGTTCCAGGTCTTTTTCGTGCAGGGTGGGGCTGTCCGGCAAATCAAGGAATTCCAGTATGTATGGCGATTTTAGCAGATGGATGGGTGACAGGGCTTCTCCCGGAAGCCTTTCCCTGTTTGCAGGTAGAAGCCCATCGCGCCCTCTGTTTTTGAGAATCCGCTCGAAGTACGAGGTCTGTATCTGACGCTCAAGCTGCGCCTTACTCCAGCCGCACTCAGCCGCCTCTTTTTCATAGAAAAGCCGGGCTTCAGGGTTGCTGACCCGTATCAAGGCGCGGTAATGAGACCAGCTCAATTGGGGATTGAAACAATGTACAGATTCGTCACCCGATAGCCGACTTTTTTTTGTGGTCATTCCCAATTCTCCACCGGCTGGGTGGAGAATTGGCAGGTCATCTGATTCTCTTCCCGATGGGTGGAGAATCTGCATGTGATTTTGATAGACAACATAAAACTGTTTAAAATACCACAAATTGGTGGTTGAAAATCCTCTGCCGTATCTTGCAATCAGCTTTTTAGATAGAGTTTCAATCACTCGCTTCCCGTATTCCGCGCGTTCATCACCACCCTGGAGTTCCAGCACAATTTCTCGTCCGATCAGCCAATAAGCAGTCACCATACTGCCGTTGACGGTCCTTACCACATTGGAGCGAGCCTGCTCTAAAATCAGGACAACACGATCAAGTAGAGAATTATCTTGCGCCGTTTTCATCTGTTTTGTGGTTAAATCTTCATGGCTCATAACACCCCCTTAAATTGCTTTAACTTCAGTTCCAGGGGACAGAAGTCTGAAAATCTGCTCGACATTGATCTTGACGCTATCACTGCCAAAGGCATCATCACGGAAAACCGCCCGCAGGGGCTTGTGCTTGGCCAGCTTCTTGACCAGCTCCTCGGTAATACCAAAGTCAAAGCAGGCAATCAGAGCATTAGTATCGACAAAAAAGACGGTCTTGCCGTCAATACTTTCCTTTGTGATGGGCAGGGAAAGTTCCAGTCCCCAATCAATGAAGACCTGGAACAGCAGGTCTTCCGGGCGGCGGTCGTGTTTGATGTGATCTTTGAACAGTTCCAGATTGCCCTGTTTCAATTCGTCGGGCGTGTAATACACATCCCTCATGTTGGAGGTGTCCACCTTGAAGACGCGAAAACCAGTGTCGATGTTCTTGGCGGTGATTTGGTTTTCTTCTTTGATTTTCTTGCCGGCGCGACGGATACGTTCTTTTCCAATCTCGGCGATGGTTTTGTAACCTGCCTTGTAGGCTTCTGATTTTTCATCGCAAGACTCTGGAAGTTGCACCATGATAAACTTACGATTGCCATTATCTTCAGCGTTGAGTTGCATGACTGCATGAGCTGTGGTAGCAGAGCCGGAGAAGAAATCTAAAATGATATCACTCACTGACGAGCCAGCTCTTAAAGTCTCAAGTATAAGACCTTTAGGTTTTGGATTCTCAAAAGTGGAAAGGTTCCCAAATATTTCAGTCATTTCTTTTGAGCCGTCAGTATTAAAAGGAACAAAATCCCATAGCGATGTCCATGTAATGCCCTCTTTTACGTCGCACAAAAACCTTTTTAACTTTGGCCTTCCTTGATCATCTTCACCAAAATAAATTTCATTGTTTTTCAAAAGCAGCTCAATTTTGTCTTTATTAAATCGCCAATTACCATTTGACGAAGGATAATGTTCTTGACCAGTTCTTGGATTGATAATTGGGTAATAAAGGGAAGTAACATATCGCCCTCCCTTCACATTTGCCATTAAGTCACCTGCAGTCCAAGGCCCTTTTAAATGATTATCGGGATTTTTATATCGTGCAATTTGCTCATTAGATCTGTGTCTGAGATTGAGGCCAGCGTTATTACCGTTTTTTGCGAAACACAAAATATATTCATGCTGTGCAGCAATTACTTTGTCATTTGGTGGTGTACTTCGTTTTTTCCATATAATTTCAACAACAAAATTGCTCTCTCCAAAAACTTCATCGCAGACCTTTCTCAGGTTATGCATCTCATTGTCATCAATTGAGATAAAGATCACTCCATCTTCCCTCAATAGAGTACGCGATAGTTTCAAGCGAGGATAGATCATACTTAACCAGTCAGAATGGAACCGACCATTTGATTCAGAATTGGCAACAAGACGATTCCCAGCCTCATCCTTCTGATTAGATCGTTTCAAGAAGGTTTCAGTGTCTTCTGAAAAGTCGTCGTCATAGATAAAATCATTGCCTGTGTTATACGGCGGATCGATATAAATCATCTTGATCTTATTCAGATATGTCTCCTGAAGAAGCTTAAGCGCATCCAGATTATCGCCCTCAATGTAGATATTCTTTGTCTTCTCAAAATCAACACTCTCTTCTTCACAGGGACGTAGGGTCTTGGCGATAGGCGCATTAGCCGTTAGAATCGCTTCATTCTTGCCGGGCCAGTTTAAGGTATAACGTTCTTGTGGCCCGTCCACCAAGCTGGGCGAGAGTTCCTGCCGCAATTGGTCGAAATCCACTGCTCGGCGCAATATGCCGTTTTCATCGCGATCTTCGGTAATGCAATTGGGAAAAAGAGCGGCTATCTTTTCGATATTGGCATCCACCAGATTGGGGCTCTGCATTTTCAGTTTATCCACGGCGATTCCTTTTTTCAATAGTTTTCATTCCGTAGGGGCGGGTTTGAAACCCGCCCCTACGTTAGGATATCCTCTTCTTTCTTTTGCCGGTCAATCCCTTGAAATTCTCACCCGTTATCACCGGTTTGCCCGACCGTTTTTCAATGTCCATGCGCGTGCTGCCGGCAACAGCACCTCCCGTCTGCCGCAATCATTTTCAAACTGTGACAATTTGTCACGGTTTCATTACCCTCTTTTTTCAGCCGCTCTTTCAGTTTTCGCCAGTATGCGCCTGAATCAACGCTGGCGGTGAGAACTGATACAACATCCACAATGGCAAAGTACCACTTTTGAACTTTTTCGTCCCATACAGAACGAATCTGTTTAGATTCAAACAGCTTAATGTTGTTCATGACCTGACTCCTCTCGTTATATCAATGAAGTGAATATGCCCTGCATCTCCCGCACCTTGGCGTTTAGTTCCACCTTGCGGTTAAACTGCTTTTCACTTTTCATCTTAACTTCCAGCGCCTGAAGTTCCCGTCGATATTTCCGAGTCAGCCTTACCCGCTCCACCAGGGATTCCAAAGTTTCCCCGTTGCGTGGCGGCAGGTTGATATAGGCAAAGAGCATCTGCTCGTACAGGGCCTTCAAGTCAAGCGCCACAGGTAGCGGAATGGCAGGTGTCGTGGCATCCGCCCAGTTGGTTTCAAAATATTCCTCGATTACCCATTTGCTGGAACCATCTGCAGCAGGCCGCTTAAAGGCCGCAACCGCATTGACGGCGTTAGTCTGGAAAGGTTGTTTTTTGAATTTAAGTTTCATTGGAAAGCCGTTCTCCCTTTTTCGTCAGCCGGTATTTCTGAGTCGGGCTTTTGGGGGAATCCGGTTGGGTCATCTCAACAAACCCACCATCCATGGCAGGTTTTAGATAATCATAAAGCAATGTTGGACGATGTCTTAGTTCCAGGGATTGCATGATTTTACGGATCGATAAAGGTTGATGCTGCAGGCAGATGAACAATCTTTTTGCTTGTTCGGTTGCTTGTTCGGTTGCTTGTTCGGCTACTTGTTCTGTTACTTGTTCTGTTACTTGTTCGGCTGACCCAGTCTGCATGGACGGCTGAGAATTTGAATTTACGGGGGTGAAGGGTTGTGCAAGATATCATGTTTTTGTTTACTTCAACTTCCCGTAATGGCATTTCAATGGTTTTTCTTCGCCAATGATAGCACAATAGTTGCAGGCGATGCATTTTGAATGAGTCTGGGTTCCACTTTTGAATTTGCTCACGATACCGGGTTCGATAATAAACGGACGACTCATGGAAACAAAATCCAAATTATGATTCTGGATAATGGTGTTGATATCATCTATATTGTTTATCCCGCCGACAACGATCACCGGAATATTCACGGCGGCTTTTATTCGAATCGCAGCGTCAAGATTATATTTCACAAGGGGCTTCGGCTGTTTCATGAAAGCCTTTAAAACTGGTATTGCAATCACCTTTATCGGTCCCGGAAGATTCTTGTACTTGAAGGTATATGCCATTGCAGCATCAGCCGGGAGTTTTTCTCCGCGCATCGAGTACAGACCATCTTCAATGACTCCGCAGGATACTTCAATCGCCGCACAACCAGATTTTTCAAGCATTTGAGCAATCTGAACCGATTCTTCAATTCTCATTCCATTTCTGCGCCCATCATAAGCATTCATTTTCACCAGGATGGGATAAACGCCAACCCGTTCTTTTGCCTTCTTGAAAATCTCGTCAACAATACGATACTTGTTTTCCGTTGAACCGCCCCAACGATCTTTTCGCCGATTTGAATGAGAGGATAAAAATTGGGATAGCAGATAACCGTGCGCCAAATGAAGCTGAACGCCATCAAAACCTGCTTGCTTTACTCTGACAATCGCTGAAACGAAATTGTCGATAATTTGCCTGATTTCATTTTCGGACAATTCCTTCGGCTTGTCCTCATTGTAAAACGCATCTCGTATCGCCGAAGGAGCAACCGTTTGCAGTCCTGTGGATTTCGAGCGAGTCTGTCTTCCACAATGCGCTATCTGCATGATTATAGCAGTTCCGTAATTATGAACAGCTTTGGTTATCTCCTGATACGCCCGGACGCAATCATCATTATCTATCATCAACATGGCGAATAAGCTGCTTTTCCCATCAGCCTGAATTCCAGCATACCCGGTAATGATTGCGCCAACCTCTCCTTTTGCCAAACGGATATAGAGATTTTTCAGTTTTTCAGTTGGAAAACCTCTCTCATCAGCCATTCCCTCATGCGTTGCTGAACGAATAATCCGGTTCTTCAGTTGAATTTCTGCTAATGATGCCGTTTCAAATACTGCGTTGGTCATTTTAATCACCTCTGATCGTGAAGTTTTCATGTTCAGTTATTTTGTACTGGAAAATATTGTTTTACGATGTTTCTGATTTTATCAAGCCGTTTTAAAAAGTCAAAATCGAAATGCCGGCCCTGATCTGGCAGGAAAGGGCAAAAATCCTCGGCTGATAACCTCTTGTAGCTTCCTCCTTTCATAAAATCATCAATGGTGGTAAATCGTCTATTGACGATAGCATTCATTTATCTTATCAAACACGCTAAATCAATAACGGCATAATAAAAATATAATCAGGATAAAAAATCATGTCGAACCAAACTCCCTTGCCCGGTCAATCTCCGACTGTGGGCGAATACACTTATGAAGAATTTTTGGATGCCGTGGAATCTTTTCACGGTTATAGAGCACCCGGTGTTGTTATCGGCGGCGTCATGGTGGATTTTGCGATGCAAAAACTCCCGTCAAACACCTTGTTTGACGCGATCAGCGAAACCACATACTGCCTTCCGGATGCCATACAATTGCTGACACCATGCACGACAGGAAACGGCTGGCTCCGGGTCTTCAATCTTGGGCGCTATGCCCTAAGCCTGTATGACAAGTATCAGGGGAAAGGATTCCGGGTATTTGTCGATACCCGAAAAATTCAGGCGTTTTCTGAAATTAATACCTGGTTTTTCAAACTGAAGCCCAAAAAAGAACAGGACGATAAACTCCTGATGACTCAGATACGGGAAGCGGGTTCGGCGATCTGCAGTGTGGAGCCGGTAACGATTCAGCCGCAGTATCTCCAAAAACGGCACAAGAACAGTATTGCGTCCTGTCCGCTCTGCGGCGAAGCCTATCCGCTGGATCACGGGCGTATCTGCCGCGCATGTCAGGGCCAGTCGCCATACCTGGTGGCGGCCGAATCGCCATCCATGCCTGTGCTTCATAGCGCGCCGGTCGAGGATTCCGTCGGCCGGAAAATCCTCCATGACCTGACGGAAATCATTCCCGGCGAAAGCAAGGGAGCGGTGTTTAAAAAAGGGCAGATCATCGGCGCTGGCGATCTTTGCCAATTGCACCGGATGGGAAAACAGCACGTATATGTGGACGACGGCAAGGGGCCAGGCGATGGATGGGTACACGAAAATGAGGTTGCTCTATCTTTTGCAGCGAAAATGGCCGGAAAAGGTGTGACATATATAGAGCTACCCCATGAAGGCAAAATCAATTTCAAGGCTGCCATCGGCGGACTCCTGGTAGTTAGCGATCACCAATTGGAAATCTTCAACAGGATTTCCGGTGTGATGTGCGCCACCCGAAAAGGCTATTCAGTGCTTAGGGAAGGGCAGGATTTTGCCGGAACCAGGGCTATTCCCCTGTTTCTGCCAAGAACTGATTTTGAAAAAGCCATGCAGGTTCTGGAACAAGGCCCGCTTTTCCAGATACTACCGCTTCGAAAAGCAAAGGTCGGAATACTGGTTACCGGCACGGAAGTGTTCCGGGGTCTGGTACAGGATCGCTTTATTCCCATCATCCGCGGCAAAACCGAAAAATACGGATGCTCCGTTGTCCACTCCAGAATTGTTCCGGATGAACAAGAAGCGATCCTTGAAGGTGTTAGGGATATTCTGTCCGCCGGAGTCGATCTTTTGGTGACAACTGCCGGGCTCTCCGTGGATCCGGATGATGTCACCCGCCAGGGCTTGATCGAAGCCGGCGCGGAAGACATACTTTATGGCGCGCCCATTCTGCCGGGGGCAATGACGCTGCTGGCCCGCATCGGCGCCGTGCAGGTGATAGGCGTGCCGGCCTGCGCCCTGTTTTTCAAAACCACAAGTTTTGACCTGTTTCTGCCGCGTCTTCTGGCAGGCGTTTCCATTACCAGGATGGATATGGCTCGCATGGGGCACGGCGCGTTTTGTCTGGATTGCAAAACCTGTTCATATCCGAAATGTCCGTTTGGTAAATAAACTGTCAATGGGGTTGGACCGTCACAACCATCGGTTCATGTTGGGCACAGGAAAGCCATGCTTGGATTGCTCAAAGGAGCAGAGAAAAACGTTAAATACAATTCAACTATAGATAGGATAGAAAAATCATGTTGTGGAAGAAAGAAAAAGATGAGGCTTTATCAGTACTTGAACCAGTTTTGTTTGAAATTTCAAAGGTATACAGAGAATGCTACTTATCACAAGGAAAGGGTGCGATGCTTGTTTATGCGTATTCAGTAATAAATGGTCGCATTCCCAATGAACATGATTACAGAACCAGAGAAGATATTCTTGAAATATTCGATGACATAAACTCTAAAGCCAGCTTGGCCGCGCTTTTAAACAAATACGAACCAAGATCAGAAGGAATTTTGGTTTTAATTACAAGCATTGATAATGCAACATTCTTTATTACAGTCAAGCTGAAATCGCGGCGGAAAGCAAACAAAGCGTTTACTCCCAAACATTACGCCACTAACGCAAACCGTTAGCATTGCCGAACCAGTCATTCAGCGGATGGTGCCGGAGAGCCGGCGTTGTCCGCTGAATTCAAACGTATATTTTCTTTAGCGCCCATCGTTCTTAACCAGGTAAAACACTGACAAAAAAAGGAACTTTATGCCACGACTTACCGAACAGGAACAGCAGGAGATTGTCTGCTTTGTCGAGGCGGACAGGCCTTTGCCGGAGAAGTACCGCTTCCTGCTGTTTGAGGACAAGCGGGAGGTGGAACTGGTTTGGAATGGCAAGACAAGCGAGGTCTGCAATATCGTGCTGCCCTTTCAGGTTATCGAAAAGGTGGACGAGCCGCGCGCCGAAAAGACATCGGACACCACCAGACAATTGAGCCTGTTTGACCTGGATGCCCGAGGACGCCAGCTCAAGGGCTGGACGAACAAACTGATCTGGGGCGATAACAAGAGCTTATCCTCGTGACGTACTGACCCGGCAATGGACGGACTGGATTGATTACTGGGCGGTGGATTTCAACTTCGAAAGCAAACGGGAAATCACCCGGGTGAAGAATGATGATAACGGCGAATGGGAAGAACAGTGGACCGGGGATTACATCTTCGAGAATGAGTGGCAGAGTTTCCGCACAAAGAAAGACAGGTCTTTGGAGCTGAAAAGCATCTTTCACGAATGCGCGCCGGGTCGCCGCAATATTGCGGTGAAGGTGGTGGACATCTTCGGCAATGACACGATGACGATTGTTGACATAAACGTATAATTCAACCGAATTCTATGGGTTTAAAAATTTTCGGGACACGAAAGGAGTTTTTCAACTATGAGCAATGAAACAGGGAATACCGATGGGGGGAATCTTTCGCCTTTTGAGAGGATCAAACGCGCGAACGATGCACAAATGGAGTTTTGGTCAAGCCGTGAGTTTGCCGGGGTACTGAGCTACGGCGATTATCGTAATTTTGAGGGGGTTGTTGAAAAGGCCAAAATGGCATGTTTCAATAGCGGACACCGCATCGAGGATCATTTCGTTGATGTCACCGAAATGATCGAGATAGGGAAGGGTGGGCAGCGGCCGGTTAAAACCATTCTTCTATCGCGCTACGCCTGTTACCTCGCCATTCAGAACGCCGATCCTAAAAAGGAGATCGTGGCGCATGGTCAAACATATTTCGCCATCCAGACGCGGCGTCAGGAACTGGCGGACGAGAGTATTGAGGAAGAGCGGCGGGTTCTGCTGCGTGAAGAGATGCGCCATCACAACGAACAATTGGCCAACGCCGCCAAGGATGCGGGTGTTATTCAACCCATGGACTACGCCATTTTTCAAAATCACGGATATATGGGGCTTTATGGCGGACTGAAACAGGAAGACATTCACCGGCAGAAAGGCTTGAAAAAGAGCCAGAAGATTCTGGATCATATGGGTAGCACGGAATTGGCGGCAAACCTGTTCCGGGCCACACAGACAGAGGAAAAACTGCGCAGGGACGAGGTGAAGGGGAAAGGCGCCGCGAACCGGACGCATCGTGAAGTCGGCGCGAAGGTACGGCAAACCATTCAGGAATTGGGCGGTACAATGCCCGAAGATTTGCCGGTGGCTGAAAGCATCCAAAAAATTGAAACCAAACAGCGCAAGCAACTCGGCAAGGCTGAGACACCTGCAAAAAAGAAAAGTGAGTAACAAACATGGCCCTGCATAAAGACTTTCCGCAATCCCCGTACGCAATTCTTGATCCTGGTATCCGCTGGTTTCACGCTGATGAGGCGTTGCGGGAAAGCAGCGCGCCGCCGCTTGTGGCGGAACTGCGCCGCAAGGTGAAGGTGTTCCGGGACGGTGGATATGTGGGTGCGGCTGACACCAGCCGAAGCCTGCTCAATTGGTGGTTCAACACGCCGCATCTGTTGCCGAAGACCAGTGAAATCATGGTAGAGTTTCAATACTACTTCGCCCAGCGCGAGGCTCTGGAAACGATTGTCTATCTCTACGACGTAGCTGGAGTCAAGGACAAACATGATCTGATGCGCTACGATGCAAGCGGTCTTGTATCCGGGAGCATGTTCGACGAGAGCTGGCGGCGATTCGTGGTGAAAATGGCGACTGGCAGCGGCAAGACCAAGGTCTTGAGTCTGGCGCTGGCGTGGAGTTTTTATCACAAGCTCTACGAGCCGGAATCTGAACTGGCGCGCAACTTCCTGGTCATCACGCCCAACATCATTGTTCTGGACAGGATTTACAGGGATTTCCAGGGGCTGCGCATATTCTTTGCCGACCCGGTGATTCCTGACAACGGATTCGATGGGCGCAACTGGCGCGATGATTTTCAACTGACGGTGCATCTTCAAGACGAGGTGCGTATCACCCGGCCCACGGGCAATATCTTCCTGACTAATATTCATCGGGTTTATTCGGGAGACGACATTCCGCCTTCGCCCGATGATGACGACATGCGGGATTATTTTCTGGGCAAGCGGCCCACGGGCGCGACTACGGATTCCAAAGTGGATTTGGGCATGATCGTCCGGGATATTGACGAACTGATGGTGTTAAATGATGAGGCGCACCATATTCATGATCCGCGCATGGCCTGGTTCAAATCCATAGAAGACATCCACAACCGACTGAAGCAAAAAGGTGCGGCTCTTTCCATGCAGGTCGATACAACGGCCACGCCCAAGCACAACAACGGGTCGATTTTCGTGCAGACCGTAACTGATTACCCGCTTGTGGAGGCCATATCGCAGAACATCGTGAAGCATCCCGTCCTGCCCGATGCCGCCAGCCGCTCGAAGTTGAGTGAACGGCAGAGCGCGAAGTACACCGAGAAATATGCTGACTATATTCATCTGGGCGTGATCGAATGGCGCAAGGCATACACCGAACACGAGAAGATGGGCAAGAAAGCGATCCTGTTCGTGATGACCGACGACACCCGCAACTGCGATGACGTGGCAGAGTATTTGCGGGCCGCCTATCTGGAATTTGCCGATAAAGATGCCGTACTGGTCATTCACACCAAGAACAACGGCGATATTTCCGAATCTGCATCGGGTAAGGACAAGGACGAACTGGCGAAACTGCGCAAGCAGGCCAATGAGATTGACGGAATGGACAGCCCGTACAAGGCCATTATCTCGGTGATGATGCTCAAAGAAGGGTGGGATGTGAAGAATGTCACCACCATCGTTGGCCTGCGCGCCTATTCTGCGACGAGCAATATTCTTCCCGAGCAGACATTGGGCCGGGGGCTGCGCAAGATGTATCCCGGCGATGTGGAAGAGTACGTCAGCGTGATCGGCACCAATGCCTTCATGGAGTTTGTGGAATCCATTCAGGCCGAAGGCGTGGTGCTGGAGCAAAAGGACATGGGGGAAGGAACGAAGGCGAAAACTCCGCTGGTGATCGAAGTTGACAAAGAGAACGAGAAGAAGGACATCGCCGCACTGGATATTGAAATTCCGGTGCTGACTCCCCGTGTTTACAGGGAATACAAAAGCCTGGGCGATCTGGACATCGCTGCGATGGGCCATCGGCGATTAGCCTGCAAGAAATTCAGTGAAGAAGAACAGCGGGAGATCGTATTCAAGGACATAGTCACCGGCGAGACTACGCATACCACGATTCTCGACACAACCGGCGCTGCCGACTATCGCAGCGTGATTGGCTACTTCGCGCAGAGCATCATGAAGGATCTGCGCTTAGTCAGTGGTTATGACGTACTGTATGGCAAGATCAAGGCGTTTGTGAAGGCGGACTTGTTTGATAGTCCGGTGGATATGGAAGACCCAAACACCTTGCGCAACCTGTCAGAACCGGCCGCCACCAGGACACTGATTGAGACCTTCAAAGAGGCTATCAATGCGCTGACTGTCCGGGACAAAGGCGATGCCGAAATCAGGGATACGATCAAGTTGCGCCAGACCCGGCCTTTTGTGGCCAAGGATCAGGGCTATCTTGTCCCCAAGAAAAGCGTGTTCAACCGCGTCATTGGCGACAGCCTCCTGGAGCTTAAGTTTGCCGGATTTCTGGAGGATTGCGGCGATGTGGTTTCTTACGCTAAGAACTACCTGGCAGTGCATTTCAAGCTTGATTATGTGAACGCGGGCGGCGATATCTCCAACTACTACCCGGATTTTATGATCAAGCTGTCCGACAAACGAATTTTTATTGCCGAAACGAAGGGGCGGGAAGATTTGGACGTACCGCTGAAAATGGAGCGGCTGCGGCAATGGTGTGAAGATGTGAACCGGGTGCAGACAGACGTGAATTACGACTTCGTTTATGTGGACGAGGATAGTTTTGAGAAATACAAGCCGACTTCATTCAAGCATTTGATAGATTGTTTTCAGGAATACAAAGGGGGAAAATAATCCAAATTTATTGTTCAGGAAGCAAAACAAGCGCCAAAAAAAGGCACGCAATGGTGATAATTCTATTGACGCTATCATCAGTTTATCTTATCAAACACGCTGAGTTAATAATGGCGCAACTTTTTCAAGCTGAAGCCCAAAAAAGAACAGGACGATAAACTCCTGATGACTCAGATACAGGAAGCGGGTTCAACGATCTGCAGCGTGGAGCCGGAACGCTACCATGGAGCTATAAATAAAATGTCAGAAGAAACAAAACCACTTGATCCCGAAGATACCTTCGAGGGAGAGGAAACGCTTGGTGCGGAATTGAGGGAAAACGTGCTTTCTACGGAATCCGATACGTCAAGTATTTACCCCGATGCGATTGTCAACATCGCCCCGGAAAGCGCTTCGGTTTTTCAGCTCAAGCGAAAGCTTGATAAAACACCGCCTCTCATCAAACTGGACCCTGATTATCAACGACAAGTAGTATGGACGGCAAAGCAGAAAAGTGAATTGATCGAATCAATTCTTATGGGAATTCCCCTTCCGCTTATTTACGTGAAAGAGGACGATAAGGGTGTCTATATTATCGTAGATGGGCGCCAACGCCTGACGACTCTTTTTCAGTTCATGAGCCATGAGTTTACGCTCCAGAATCTCAACGTTTTGAAGGACTTGAACGGCGCATACTTCAGTGAAACGACAAAGAACGGAACGAAGTTCGACAAGTACCTGACCCAGGCGCAGCAGAGCAAGATCGAAGATTGTCCGCTCACACTGCATGTAATCAAACCGCCGACTCAGGATCGTGTCACCTTCGACTTGTTTGACAGAGTTAATCGTGGCGGTACCCGGCTGAATAATCAGGAAATGAGAAATGCCATTTATCAGGGATATGCAACAAAACTGTTGAATACGCTTGTGGCATTTGACAGTTTCAGAAAAGCGACTGAAAAAGCGATTAAGCCGGACCGTATGAAGGATAAATATCTTGTTCTCCGACTGATCGGTTTTTATCTTTGGCGCAAAAAGCAGCTTTTGTCCGTCAAAGAAAAGGGATTCCCCAAGGTTGAATATCGCAGCGACCTTGAGGATTTCCTCGGTAAAACGATGATGTTTTTGAACGATCCAACAGGCAGCGCATTCTGTGCGCAATTTCCGGCGCTGTTCGATAAAACCATGAATGCATGCGTAGAAGTTTTGGGCGCGGGATGTTTCCGGTTGCCGAAAAAAGGCGGTGGACCGCGTCGGCCAATCAGTATGGCGCTATTTGAAACGGCAAGTTACTTGATAATTGAATTGATTGATCTGCCGCAAAAAAAACATGAAAGTATAAAAAACGAGTTCGCGAAACTTCTTTCTGATGAGAATTTTATTCTCAGTACAACATATACCGTCGACAGCAACATCAGTGTTTACAAAAGATTTGGGATTGTTGAGACAATCATTCAGGAGGTACGAAATGCTTGAAGCGCTTCGCATACACGGGTTCAAATGTTTCGACACGGTCGAAATATCTTTGCGTCGGATAAATATTTTTTCGGGGACGAATTCATCGGGCAAGACTTCGGCAATCCAGGCCTTTCTTCTGCTATGTAATAATGCAGTCAAGAATTCATCGTCTCCGCTCAATGGAATGTGGTTGCGCCTGGGCACTTTTGATGAGTGCCGCAACCATCGGATCAATGCGCGCAACTTCGTAGTAGGAGCGGTAAGTGGCAAAGAAATTTTTCAGGCGGAATTTCGCTCAGCAGATGACGATAGCAATGATGTCGCCGTTTCATTTACTAACGAATCCGTTGTAGTACAAAAGCTCCTGAGCCTTGAAAATCGGCATGTATATTATCTGCCTGCAAACCGGATCGGTCCGGAGGATTCATATCCAAAAAATTTTGATCGGGTGAATTTTCTTGGGAACAAGGCGGAATTCATTGTCGATTTTCTGTACAAAAACCGCAAGAAAGAAGTTGCCCCATCGCTTATTGCTGACACTGCAAGCGTAACGCTTGAGTACCAGGTCAATTACTGGCTGGGGAAGCTGTTCGGAATCAAGAATACAATTCAGGACCTTGGTCTGAGTAATAGCCTTTCTGTGGAATTCTCTCTTGGGAATGGCAAACCCGTCCGTCCCTATCATACGGGTTCCGGAGTCAGCTTTGCCATCGGAGTACTTGTCTCATGTCTAAGCGCAAATACCGACGATATCGTTGTCATTGAAAATCCGGAAATTCACCTGCACCCCAAGGCGCAATCCGACCTCACGGAATTTCTTTGCTTCGCCGCTAATGCGGGTATTCAGGTTATACTGGAAACGCATAGCGACCATGTGTTCAATGGTATCCGAAAAGCCATTGTGAAAAAAGAAATCGTCAATACGGATGTGGCGGTTCACTTTTTTCAGCTTGACGAAAATGCGCTTTCGAAAAACACTGCTATTGCCCTAAATGAGCATGGCCGCGTAATGACACACCCCAAGGGCCTGTTTGACCAGTTTGACGATGACCTCGACCAAATTCTGGGGCTGTGACATGCAAATACTCTTCAACGAACTTTCACTGACTGGCCAATTCTCCGATCAAGATGCTTTTGTCAGAAACGGTCTTCTTCCGTTTGTTGGTATTCTAAAGGAAATGCAAGGATTTTCGATGCTACTGCTCAAGAAAAGCGATGTGTGGGACAAAATGATCACTCCATCTAACACGCTGTACTCGTTTCTTATCAATAATGCATTTCGAAAATCCGACGAAGTTCGCCGTTTGAAATCAGCAATTGCCGACCTTACCAAAGAGCCGTTCTGGGACTCTGACAGCAAGCAGAACCCTGATTCCACATACCTTCTTGATGGGGCGGATATCAGGAGCAGTTCGCCCGCCGAGGCCTGTGAGCGGGACAATGTCGTTGTTTCCTTTGTATTATCATCAGCGTCATTGGACCCGTTGAATATCATTCGGAATGGAGTAACTGTTCCGTTATTGAATCTGACTCGTTCAGGTAAACTTACGGAATTTCTTTGGGCTAATAATCAAATCTCTTTTGAATCATATCTGAAAGCACGGTTTTCTGGAGGTAAACTTGATTTTTCGAGGGTTGATAAGAATTTAGGCTTTCCTGGGATTCAACCTTCAGAGCAATCTCTTTTCGTTGACACGTTCAGGAAATTCGAAGAATTGACCTGGGATCAGATACATAGTGACAGAGGGCTTGACTACAAGGAATATCATGGAATTATTGGTATGCGCTATCGAGGTATAAAAACATACAAGTTCAGGGCATCAGAAAAAATCCGCTGCCACGGGTATCGAGAGGAGGATTCGTTGGTTGTTATCGGCTTTGAGACTGATCACAAATTGAGCGACCGGGGGTGACCGATGCTTTTAATCTTTAAATTGCCTCCCATTTTACAACCGTGAAGGGTTGTTGAGCATTGGGCGGCGTTCCCTGGAAGTTCCTTAGCCGCATGGCTCCGTGCGGCTTAAGCTGTTGTTATATTTTCTATAGTGCCAATTGACTTGAATCGGGTAAAACACTGACAAAAAAAGGAACTTTATGCCACGACTAACCGAACAGGAACAGCAGGAGATTGTCCGCTTTATTGAGGCGGACAGGCCGTTGCCGGAGAAGTACCGCTTCCTGCTGTTTGAGGACAAGCGGGAGGTGGAACTGGTCTGGAACGGCAAGGCAAGCGAGGTCTGCAATATCGTGCTGCCGTTTCAGGTTATTGAGCAGGTGGACGAGCCGCGCGCCGAAAAGTCATCGGACACAGCTATGCAATTGAGTCTGTTTGACCTGGATGCCCGAGGACGCCAGCTCAAGGGCTGGACGAACAAACTGATCTGGGGCGATAACAAGCTTATCCTCTCCAGTCTGAAGAACGGTTCGCTACGTGAGGATATTGAGAAGCAGGGAGGTCTAAAGCTGATTTACATAGACCCACCGTTTGATGTGGGTGCGGATTTCAGCATGGACATTGAGATCGGCGGCGACACCTTTACCAAGAAGCCCAACATCCTGGAAGAAATCGCCTATCGTGATACCTGGGGCAAAGGTGCGGATTCCTTTATCGCCATGATCTACGAGCGGCTGGTGCTAATGCGCGACTTGCTGGCCGAGGATGGGAGCATTTATGTGCATTGCGATTGGAGGGTGAATAGCTTTATTCGGTTGTTGCTTGACGAGGTTTTTGGGAAATATAGCCAATTAAATGAAGTTATTTGGCATTACAAGCGTTGGCCTACACCTGCAAGGGAATGGCAAAAAATGCACGACACGCTACTCTTGTACACAAAGAATAAGGGTGAGCATATTTTCAATAAGATGTATGGTGAGCGCACTGAGGAAACAAAGAAAAGATGGAAAAATAACAGTATTGTTGCCAGCCACGACGATACGGGTGCCAGAAAACCTTCAAACTTTGGTGACTCAATCTCGGAAGGTGCTCCCATGGATGATGTTTGGGATATTTCAATTATTGCTCCCGTAGCTCACGAAAGAGTTAATTATCCCACCCAAAAGCCTGAGGCCCTGCTCGAACGTATCATCAAGGCATCCTCCAACGAAGGCGATCTCGTGGCCGACTTCTTCTGTGGCTCTGGCACCACTGCGGCTGTGGCCGAGAAACTGGGCCGCAAGTGGATCGTAACCGACTTGGGAAAATTTGCCATCCACACCACTCGCAAACGACTGATCGGCGTGCAACGCCAGCTCAAAGCCGCAGGCAAGGACTACCGAGCCTTTGAAATCCTCAACCTGGGCAAATACGAGCGCCAGCACTACATCGGTGTCAACCCCAACCTGCGCGAAGCGGAACAGCAGAAGCAATTAGAAGAAAAAGAAGCTGCCTTTCTTGACCTGATCCTGCGGGCCTACCGAGCTGAGAAGACAACAGGCTTTGCCGCATTCCACGGGAAAAAGGCCGGGCGACTCGTGGCCGTCGGGCCGGTGAATCTGCCTGTAACGCGCCTGTTTGTCGAAGAGATCATCCTCGAATGCCGCAAGAAGCACATCACCAAAGTGGACATCCTGGGCTTTGAGTTCGAAATGGGGCTGTTTCCCAACGTGCTGGATGAGGCTCGGAGCAAAGGCATTGACATCTCGCCCAAATACATCCCCGCCGAGGTGTTCGACAAGCGGGCGGTGGAAAAGAACCAGGTGGTTTTCCACGATGTGTCCTATATCGAAGTCAAGCCGCTGATAAACACCAAAAAACGCCAATGCAGCGTGGCGGTGGAACTGACGGACTTTTCGGTGTTCTACTCACAGGACTCAATAGCCAATGCAGAGACTGCCATCAAGAACAAGGGCAGCCGGATCGTGGTGGAAAAAGGTCAGATCGTGAAAGTGAGCAAGGACAAGGACGGCATCGTCACCCGTGACGTATTGACCCGGCAATGGACGGACTGGATTGATTACTGGGCGGTGGATTTCAACTTTGAAAGCAAACGGGAAATCATCCGGGTGAAGAATGATGATAACGGCGAATGGGAAGAACAGTGGACCGGGGATTACATCTTCGAGAATGAGTGGCAGAGTTTCCGCACAAAGAAAGACCGATCTTTGGAGCTGAAAAGCATCTTTCACGAATGCGCGCCGGGTCGCCGCAAGATTGCGGTGAAGGTGGTGGACATCTTCGGCAATGATACTATGACGATTGTTGATGTGAGTGTGTAAAAGAACGGAGGAAGAAATAATGGCAAAGAAAATTGTGCAGACAATCAGTGCCCATGCCTCGCCTTTCGAGCAAATCCGGAAGATCAATGAAGCGGGCAATGAGTATTGGGAGAGTCGAGACTTGGCAGAGGTTCTCGAATACACGCAGTACCGAAATTTTGAGGCCGTTATCGAGAAGGCCAGGCTGGCGTGTTTTAACAGCGTGTATCGTATTGAGGATCATTTTGCTGACGTCAGCAAAATGATCGAGATCGGAAAAGGCGGAAGGCGCGAGATTAAAGTCACCTTTGGAAATTAGCTATTTCCGACCTCACCAAAGAGCCGTTCTGGGATTCCGACAGGTACTGCGAATTTGAGATGGGTGATTATTCCTTCCTGGCAAGCTAAATACTGTTCAATGTCGATTCCATGGCCTACAAATCTGAGATTCATGCCTACTCGGAAGGTGAATAATGAAGAAAAAGCTCCCGGACAATCAGATTACCGTTTATCAGACAGCAGACGGAAAAATAAATATCGAAGTGCTGTATGCCAATGAAAACATCTGGCTGCCGCAAAAGAGAATGGCGGAACTTTTTGGGTGCAGCGCCGACAATGTCTCTCTGCACCTTAAAAATATCTATAAAGAGAAGGAGCTGGACGAATCGGCAACTGCCGAGGATTTCTCGGTAGTTCAGATGGAAGGCAGCCGGGAAGTGTCCCGAACGGTTAAATGTTATTCCCTGGAAGCGATCATCGCTGTTGGGTACCGGGTCAATTCCGAGCGGGGCACGCAGTTTCGCCAATGGGCGATTTCTATCCTTCAGCAATATATCCACAAAGGCTTTGCCATTGACAGCGACCGATTTAAGTACGGCTCCCGCTTCAGTATGCGATTTTTTGATGATTTGCTGGAAGATATCCGGGACATCCGCTCCAGCGAACGGATGGCTTATCAGAAAATCACCGATATTTACGCCACGTCCATTGACTATTCACCAAAGGCGGCAGACACTAAAAAATTCTTCGCGACTGTGCAAAACAAACTGCATTTTGCCATTACCGGGCAAACCGCCGCTGAGATCATTTCTAAACGTGTCGACAGCACAAAACCCAATCTGGGGTTGACTTCATGGCGTAAGGGTCCGACGGGAAAGATCATGCCGAGCGATGTTTCTATTGCCAAGAATTTTCTGGACAAACCGGAAGTTGACCACTTGAACCGCATTGTGACCATCTACCTCGATTTTGCGGAATTGCAGGCAGTGCGGAACAAGCCCATGTACATGAAAGATTGGATAGAGAAGCTCAATGCTTTTTTAAAGTTCAGCGAATATGAAATTCTTACCAATGCAGGCAGTATCAGCCATGAAGTCGCCCTGGCGCTAGCCACTAAGGAGTATGAAAAATTTCGTGTTATTCAGGACAGAGAATATGTTTCCGACTTTGATCGAGAAGTAAAAAGGCTTACCGGGCAAGAGGATGATGAGCGATAAAATCACCGAATCGGCCCTTGAAAAATTCACAGTCGAACTATATCCCTTACGGAGAATTTCTTTATTTGACATCCTCTGCTTCCTATCCTATAACTTCCGGCATGTCAACAATGACATATACCATGCGGTAATTTTTGCAATTGCCTGTAATTGTTTTGATATTTGATCAGACCGCTATCCAGCGGTTTGAATAAAGGCTGACACCGTCCGGCAGATGCCGGACGGATTGTGTTTGTATTCATCCCATAAATAGGAGGAACGGCATGATTCGAAAAAATATGAATATCAATGGTAAAATGCAGATGATGGTGGTGGACCCGGATGCGCTTCTGTCCGATACTCTGCGTGAACAGCTCAAACTGACCGGAACAAAGGTCGGATGCGGCCAAGGACAGTGCGGGGGCTGTTCGGTGATACTGGACGGCAAGGTGGTTCGCTCCTGCATCACCAAAATGAGCAGGGTTCCGGATGATGCCAGCATCACGACCATCGAGGGAATCGGCGGGCCGGACAAACTTCATCCAATTCAGCTTGCCTGGACAGTTCATGGCGCTGCACAGTGCGGTTTCTGCAGTCCAGGCTTCATTGTTTCAGCCAAAGCTTTGCTGGATGCCAATCTCAGCCCCACCCGCCAGGATGTCAGGGACTGGTTTCAAAAACATCGAAACGCCTGCCGCTGCACAGGATACAAACCCCTGGTGGATGCGGTGATGGATGCGGCCAGGGTACTGCGCGGCGAGATGACTGAAGATGATCTGGCATTCAAGATGCCTGCCGACAATCGTATCTGGGGAAGCAAATACCCAAGGCCCAGCGCTATTGCCAAGG
>Ga0194038_1000344_pt1 | contig 20237 bp, 15 predicted proteins | sample JunL226m_MetaG_FD_148630 | JGI IMG/M metagenome (GOLD analysis project Ga0194038, IMG submission 148630) | Anoxic zone freshwater microbial communities from boreal shield lake in IISD Experimental Lakes Area, Ontario, Canada - Jun2016-L227-6m | ecosystem: Environmental > Aquatic > Freshwater >... | reverse complement strand
CACACGATCAACCGGGCCAACGTAATAGATGATGCGATTCTTAAAGCTCACTGGCAATTCTTCGCCCTTGGCTAACATATCTTGTATACGTTTATGAGCGGCATCACGACCAGTCAAAATCTTGCCATTCAATAACAGGGTATCGCCTGGCTTCCAGCTTGCTACCTCTTCAGGGGTCAGCGTATCAACATTGACATGCTTCGATTTTTTAGTGTCAGCAGTCCAAGTGACCTCTGGCCAATCAGATAATGAAGGTTTTTCTAACTTAGCAGGACCATCGCCATGCAAGTGGAAATGAATGTGACGGGTAGCCGCACAGTTCGGAATCATTGCCACTGGCAGAGATGCAGCATGCGTTGGGTATTCCATGATCTTGATATCGAGAACAGTTGCCAAGCCACCGAGGCCTTGCGCACCAATACCCAATTTGTTTACTTTGTCATAGATCTCAAGTCGCAGCTCCTCAGCACGCGTCTTAGCACCACGTGCAATCAGATCTTGAATATCTACGGGGCCCATCAAAGATTCTTTTGCCATCAACATGGCTTTCTCAGGAGTGCCACCAATACCGATACCTAAGATGCCGGGAGGGCACCAACCTGCACCCATAGTTGGAACTGTTTTTACAACCCAGTCAACGATCGAGTCTGAAGGATTGAGCATGACCATCTTGGCTTTGTTTTCTGAGCCACCACCTTTAGCTGCGCAAATCACCTCAACATCATCGCCAGGAACAATTTCATAATGGATTACAGCAGGGGTGTTATCACCAGTATTTTTCCGCTTACCAGCTGGATCGGCTAATACTGAAGCCCGCAACATATTTTCTGGATTGAGGTAAGCGCGACGCACACCTTCATTCACCATCTCAGAAACGCTCATCGTGGCATCAGACCATTGGACGTTCATACCAATTTTCAGAAAAACGACTGCAATACCGGTGTCTTGACACATCGGGCGGTGGCCTTCTGCGCACATACGGCTATTAGTCAGAATTTGTGCCAAGGCATCTTTGGCTGCAGCACCCTGTTCAAGCTCGTAAGCCTTGCCCATGGCAGTAATAAAGTCCTTGGGGTGATAGTAAGAGATGAACTGAAACGCGTCCGCAACGCTTTGGATCAGGTCATTTTGTTTGATATTTGTCATGATTTTCTGCTTAATTTGTCAGGTTTGACCTATTTTAAGGGTTTGCCATAGAGCAAATCCGGGGTGTTTTCCCTTATCTTCTAGGGTCTTGAGGGTAGAAACCCACCATTTTCCGACATTTTCGCAAAATAGATTATTTAATTGAGGGTTATGAAGCATGGAACCATTAAAGCAAGAAAACCGCATTTTTCATCCACCTGCAGACTTTGTAAAGGGCGCCACCATTCCGGGTATGGATGCATATAACAAGCTTTGTGCAGAAGCTAGTGCTGATTATGATGGTTTTTGGGGCCGTCTTGCTAAAGAGAACATCTATTGGAAGAAACCATTTACCAAGGTTTTGGATGAGTCCAAGGCGCCTTTCTATAAATGGTTTGAAGATGGCACAACCAATGCCTCTTATAACTGTCTAGATCGTCAAGTAGAAAACGGCTTAGGCGATAAAAAAGCCATTATTTTTGAAGCTGATGACGGTGCAGTTACCAACGTTAGTTATAAAGACATGCTCGATCGCGTTTGCAAAATGGCAAATGCCTTACGAAAAATGGGTATCAAGTCTGGTGATCGCGTCATTATTTATATGTCGATGTCGATTGAAGGCATCGTGGCAATGCAAGCTTGTGCTCGTATTGGTGCAATTCATTCAGTGGTGTTTGGTGGATTTTCAGCTAAGTCCTTACAAGAACGCATTGTTGACGTAGGTGCGTGCGCCGTGATTACTGCTGATGAACAATTTCGTGGTGGTAAGTCTTTGCCACTTAAGGTGATTGTGGATGAAGCGCTAGCACTAGGCGACTGCGAAAAGATTAAAAATGTCATCGTATACAAGCGGACGGGTGGCAACATTCCGATGACTGCAGGACGTGACTCTTGGATGCATGAGGTGACTGCCAATGAGTCAACTACTTGTGAGCCAGAATGGGTGAGTGCGGAGCATCCATTGTTCATTCTGTATACCTCGGGTTCGACCGGTAAGCCAAAGGGCGTACAGCACTCTACGGGTGGCTACCTCTTGTGGGCAATTCTCACCATGAAGTGGACTTTTGACATCAAACCAGAGGATGTATTCTGGTGTACCGCTGACATTGGTTGGGTAACAGGCCACTCCTATATTACCTATGGACCACTCGCTGTAGGTGCCACTGAGATTGTGTTTGAAGGTGTTCCAACATATCCAAACGCTGGCCGTTTCTGGCAGATGATCGAAAAGCACAATGCAACTATTTTTTATACAGCGCCAACTGCCATTCGTTCTTTGATTAAAGCATCTAGCAATGATGAAGCTGTCCATCCAAAAAGCTACAACTTATCTTCCTTGCGCCTCTTGGGTTCTGTAGGTGAGCCAATTAATCCAGAAGCATGGATGTGGTACTACGAAAATGTGGGCGGCTCGCGTTGCCCAATCACGGATACTTTCTGGCAAACCGAAACCGGTGGTCATATGATTTCACCATTACCAGGTGCAACGCCTATGATTCCGGGTTCATGCACATTGCCATTGCCTGGCATCTTGGCAGCGATTGTCGATGAAGCAGGCGTAGATGTGCCAAATGGTCAAGGCGGTATTTTGGTTGTGAAGCGCCCGTGGCCTTCGATGATTCGCAATATTTGGGGGGATCCAGACCGTTTCGTGAAGTCCTATTTCCCAGAAGAGTTGGGTGGTACTTTATATCTAGCTGGTGACGGCGCAATTCGGAATAAAGACACTGGTTACTTCACCATTACTGGTCGTATTGATGACGTCTTGAACGTTTCAGGGCACCGCATGGGAACCATGGAAATTGAATCTTGCTTGGTTGCCAATCCATTGGTTGCTGAGGCGGCAGTAGTTGGTCGTCCAGATGAACTTACTGGTGAAGCCATTTGCGTGTTTGTTGTACTTAAAGGTGGTCGTCCTACTGGAGATGAGGCTAAAAAGATTGCGACAGAATTACGCAACTGGGTTGGTAAAGAAATCGGACCCATTGCCAAACCAAAAGATGTGCGCTTTGGCGATAACTTGCCCAAGACGCGTTCAGGCAAGATCATGCGTCGTCTCTTGCGTGTAATTGCTAAGGGCGAGGAAGTGACTCAAGATACATCCACTCTTGAGAATCCAGCGATCTTGGAGCAACTTAAAGAGGCCCTTTAAGGAGTTTCTATAAGGATTGGGGCATTCACCCTAAGGCAATCGTATAATCATCGGTTCCGGAAGGGTGGATGAGCGGTTTAAGTCACACGCCTGGAAAGCGTGCGTAGGTTAATAGCCTACCGCGGGTTCGAATCCCGCCTCTTCCGCCAAGTAGTATCAAAACCACCTTCGGGTGGTTTTTTGTTGTCAGAAAAGAGTATGTGAAAGTAATGACAAATTGTATGTTTTCAGCCGTTTAATGCACAAGATCAAGCTACTTCAGATCTAAATTAGAATTTTGCTATATTAGTATCAAATTAAAGAAGTTGTTTTATTAACACCGACATTGCAGTAGCCATGGCTAACACCTTTTTGTACTGAAAGTCTAAGGCCTCAAAAGATGATTCATCAGCGATACCTCAATGATTTATGGAAGTTTACCCATTAATGAAAATGAAAATCTTGCAAACCTTTGGGCTTCTACTAGCTTGTAGCTTGCTTTTATCTTGTGGAGGTAGTAGCTCAGGTGGGGGAGCTGGATCTAGTTCCAGTACGACGCCAAATATTTTGTTCGTCATCATGGATGATGTAGGTATCGATCAGATGGAATCATTTGGTTATGGTGGTCTTAATCCACCAAATATGCCCAATATAGCTCTGGTCGCAAATGCTGGCATCCGCTTTAGAAATACTTGGTCAATGCCGGAGTGTTCCCCAGGTCGAGCAGCAGCATTTGTTGGGCGATATCCATTTAGAACCAATATCCCTGGTGCCATCGGAAAGTATGACTTAGCAAATTCGCAATTGTCACCGTACGACATGACCACGCCAAAGCTGCTTAAAAACGCAAACTACGAAAGCGGCATGTTCGGAAAATTCCATATAGCGGGCCCTGACAACTATCCTGATGGATACGGTGCCCCTGGAGCTCTTGGTTGGGATTATTTTTATGGGTGGGTAGATGGTTTGCCTGGATCAATTGATACAACTGCAGGCGGCGTATCTACTCTAACTGGACAAACCTATCAATGTGGTTTTGTTCCAGGACCTACTTTTTCAAACGGAGCAGCTACTGGCGCTTGCTATCAGTCGAATAATTCTTGTAGCGTGATTAGCGTTGCCTCTGCTGGTGGCGACGCACCTGGTAAGGCCTGCGCATCAAAAGGGGGTATTTTTGTACCAAACCAATCTTGTCAGAGTACGGCTCCAGCAGCATTAAATTTTAATCAACAGAATGCTTACTATGTTTCACCTCTCATCATTAATCAGGGCTCTAGTGTGACGCAAGTACCTTTGACTGACTCTCGCAGTCGAGGCTATCGTTCAACAATCGAAGCAAATGCTGCCATTAGTTGGATTAATGGTCGCAGTGCATCTAAGCCTTGGATGGCAACAGTCAGTTTCACTGCCTCGCATACACCCCTTCAACAATCTCCTTCGAGCTTAGCCCCATTAACCCCTGCAACTGCTGAAGCCGTGAATTGTCAGAGTATGAGTTTACTGGGCCAACATGTGTTGCAAAATCAAGTAACCGAAGCAATGGATACCGAATTTGGGCGCATACTGTTAGAGACTGGTTTGGCCACTAAAGGTGCGGATGGTAAATTGATTTACGACCCCAAGGCAAGCAACACTATGATTGTGATTGTTGGTGACAATGGAACGTTAGGCGGTTCGGTTAATGCGCCATTTAATCCGCAGCGTGCGAAGGCCACAGCTTATCAAACTGGCATTTGGGTTCCTTTGATTGTCTCTGGCCCATTAGTGAATCAGCCTAACCGTGAAGTTAATCATATGGTGAATATGGTTGATGTATTTCAGTTGTTTGGAGAAATTGCAGGATTGGATGTGCCAGCACTAGTTCCAAGGGTAATTGATTCAGCCCCTTTAATGGCCTATCTCACCAATGTAAAACAAGCGGCTATTCGCACTGTCAATTTCGCCATGGGTAGCTATAACATTCAAGCGAATGGTGGGCGCAACGGTCCCTGTGTCACTGGATCCTCTTGTACTCAAGTGCCCATTACAAAAAGTGTTTGCGAAGATAATTCTGGTGTTTGGTGGGGACCGGGATACACCGATTCAACGGTCATTAGTAATGGCGGCGCTGGTTATAAATCCTGTTGCGAGGTCAACCAGGCAAAGTATCGTGCAGGTGGATCATCGGCTTTAATCCAAATTATTCCTGAGACTACTTATGGTGTTCGTAATGAAAAATATAAGCTTGTACAGAACACGACCCAAAATTATGATTCGACCATTGATAGCTGTATTGATCCAGTCACTAAAAAACCTCTTACCATTACCACCACAGAGCTTTTTGAGGTAAATCAAGATGTACCATTGCCGAAAATTGATAATACGGCTCTTGATTATTCCGCTAGCTCTACATTGACGGCAATTTATAATGACCTATTATCGAAACTGAATTCAATTCTGGCCTCACAACCACCGTGCCCGGGCGATACTAATATAGACGGCTTAGTAAACGCAGAGGACCTTAGTATTTGGCAAAAATTGTTGGTGTGGGCGGCATCGAGTTGGGCTGACTTTAATTATGATGGCCTTACTAATGCGGCTGATGGCCAGATTATTCGCGCTAATATTGGCACCTGTCCCAAAGCAACTGCTTTCTATTAGTGCTGGACTTCAATAGCAAACGACGCACCATCCTTCTCGCTGCCGCAGTAGCGGTAGCCGGAATTATTGGCGCTTACTGGTATCTTCATCAAGGTAGTGTGCCCACTTTAACTCCGCCGGTCATTATTCAAAGTGATGGCAAGAATGCCCCTTTAGGAATGGTATTGATTCCAGGTGGTGAGTTCTTAATGGGAAGTGACTCAAAAAAAGCCCAGATCAACGAGAAGCCTGTTCACCGAGTAAAAGTCAATGGTTTTTGGATGGATAGCACCCATGTGACAAACGATCAGTTTGCACAATTTGTGAAAGAAACCAATTACCGCACTACTGCAGAGCAGATCCCAGATTGGGAGACGATCAAAGTGCAATTACCTCCCGGCATACCAAAACCTCCAGCCTCTGTTTTTGTTCCGGGTGCCATGGTGTTTACTGGAACTAAAGATAAGGTTCGCTTAGATGATTATTCGCAGTGGTGGGCTTATGTCCCTGGCGCAAATTGGCAACATCCCACAGGCCCTAAAAGCAATATTGATGGCAAAGGCAATCACCCGGTAGTCCAAGTGAGTTATGAAGATGCGATGGCTTATGCTAAATGGGCTGGTAAACGACTACCAACAGAAGCGGAGTGGGAGTTTGCTGCTAGAGGAGGCTTAAACCAAGCAACCTATGCTTGGGGTGATCAGCTAGAGCAAGAAGGCAAACTACCGGCCAATATTTGGGATGTTAAAAAGCAGCCATTTCCAGTAGTGAATCCGGTTATTAGCGCTAAAGCTGGCGGAGCAATGGGTACTAGCGCAGTGGGAACCTTTCCACAAAATGGATACGGCTTATTTGATATGACGGGTAATGCCTGGCAATGGGTCGCTGATTGGTATGGTTTTAACTTCTTTGCACAGCAGGCCAAAGCGCATGGCAATCAAGTTATTCTCAATCCTAGGGGGCCAGATCAATCGTTTGACCCAGCAGACCCCGGTGTTCCTCCTAATGCACCTAAGCGGACAATTAGGGGTGGATCATTCTTATGCAATGAAGACTACTGTCAGTCCTACAGACCTAGTGCGAGAAGAGGTAGCGATCCTTATAGCCCAATGTCTCATTTAGGGTTTAGGTTAGTCAAAGATTCTCAGTAGTATTTTGGCGGGCTTTTTATGTATTTAGATAGCCGAGTTAATTTTTGCCAAGAAGGCCCAAAAACACCTTTGGGTGTTTTTTCTTTTGAGTCAACACCCAATTTATTGGATACTGCTGTGGTAGATATTCATTTCAAGAATCCCATCACTAGGGGGCGATATGTTTTACGAATCTTTTGATAGCGTCTTAGCGCCAATCATCGCTACATTTTTCTGGAGCCTGGCCATAGGAGTTGCCTCATATTTATTGGTGTTCAAAACGAAGCTATTTGATCACCTCATTAATAACCCCTTAGTGCCACCATTTTTAGCTTTACCAGCGATCATGTTTGCCTTCATGATGGGCTTCATGTCCTCAGATGCCTGGCAGAACTTTGCCCATGCAAGAACTGCGCTCATCAATGAGGCCTCATCGATCTCGCGATTGATTGCTATTCCTCTTCAGTTTCCTGAGTATCAGAAAAATGCCAATTCCCATGTACAGATCTATCTGGAGGAAGTATTAAATGAGGAGTGGGGCAAAAATGACAATATGACAGGTGGTGCAAAAACAAAATTAGCACTTGAAAATATAGAATTAATCATATGGAAAGGGAGCGCAGCATGTTCTAAAGGTGGCGCTGCGCATAATGCTTGCATCGACTATGTAACGAGCTCTTCATATATTAAGGCCCTAGATGATCTTCGTAAAGCACGAGAGCAAAGGCTATCTTTAGGGTATTTGTCCCACGTAAATACCAAGTGGTTTTTAGCTATTGCACTTGCATTTCTATCCGCATTAAGCGTAGCTGCAGTTCATAGACATAGCCAAAAAACGGCAATTACCTCACTGATTCTTTTCTGCTGCAGCATATGGGTCACCTTTAGCATAGTGACTCTATATAGTAATCCCTATAAGTGGGCAGAAAGACTTGAGCCGGTTCCGCTCACCTCTATCTTAAATACCCTTAAGTCTGGAACTAAATAATATTAAGACATGGAGAGAATATGATTTTTGCAATCTTACTAATGGACCGCCCAGGCACTGCTGATTTGCGCATAGAGGTAAGACCAGAGCATCGCACCTACTTAGCCAAACTTTCTGATCGCATGGCATTTGCTGGCCCGCTTACTTCAGAGGATGGCAAAACAGTTGTGGGTAGTCTGCTAGCAATTGATTTCCCAAGTAGGGCGGATGCCGATGCTTGGTTAAAGGATGAGCCCTTTACCAAAGCCGGCGTCTATGAGAAACCCATTATTCATGTCTTTAATAATATGTGGGAGCAAAAGGCAGGATTTCCGCCTGCTAAATAAATCCATTAGTTAGGTAGTGTTATTACTTTTGGTATATCATCTGATGATATATTAGGAGAGATGCAAAAACGTGGAATTGTGACTCTTTTGGATCTTCATCAAGAGGTAATAGATCAGGGTGATGGTTATTGGTTAAAGATAGAGGCTTGGGAAGTTCCGATTAGCGACGCAGTACCGCACGGAGTAAGGTACTCTTTGACATTGCACAACCCAAAGGGCTCAAGAATTCTTGGTTATGACAATGCTCATGCGGTAAAACGGAGATCGGGTTACTCTGGAAGAAATCTGACATATGATCATAAGCATCGTAGTGCTACAGATCCAGGCATTCGATATGAGTTCAAGGATGCACACCAACTATTATGTGATTTTTTTGCAGACGTTGACAAGACTTTGAAAGCGGATAAAGAAGTATGAAAATAATCAAAATAGGGATTGCATCACAAAAGGACATTAGGGCGCGTGTACTCGCCATCGCTAAGGGCGAATTAAAGCCAAAGGCAGGAGATCCAAAAATATGGTTTACCTCGATGCGTTCATTGGCTCAGGTCCTAAGTGATGAAAATAGGGCTTTATTGCATGTAATCCGCGCGTCTAAGCCAGTCTCAATATCTGAGTTAGCTGAACTTACCGGAAGAAAGCAGGGAAACTTGTCCCGCACATTAAAAACCATGTCAAATTATGGTTTGGTCAAAATGCTGCAAGAGGCTAAAGCTTTAAGACCTATAGCCTGCGGCGATCGTTATGAAATCACACTTCAATAAATTACAGCGGTTTAATTTGTAATTTTCTAAATTTCACTACGCCACCAGCTGATTGCAAGGCGATCAGGCCATCAGAAAATTTACTATCTTGGCCATCAGCAACGGTAACGACATCATTCATGACAACTTTGAAGCGAGATCCATTAGCTGTGATTTCCATCGTGTTCCAACGGCCACCTGCCTTGGGAACGGGATTGACTTTAGCAACATCCACGATCGCGCCAGTTGCATAGGCTTGCTCGGGGCGCGTATCCCAAATATTAATTTCATAGGAATTGGCAGAAGTCACTTTGCTCGCGTCTTGGCAACGAATAAAGATGCCACTATTGGTGTTGGATTCAGCCCAAAATTCCGCTTTGATGATGAAATTTTTATAGCTCTTATTACTTACTAAAAAGCCCGAAGGTTTATCTCCCACAATCAGACCGTTTCCAATAGTCCAGCTAGCTGTACCAATAATGTTCCAGCCATCTAAGCTTACCCCATCGATCAGATCTACAAATCCATCTGCTTTTTGGGCGCTTGCTAAATTTCCACAGAAGAGGCTAGCCATGCAAATGGCAAGCAATGCTAGGTATTGATTTAAGCGTTTCATGAAATCTCCCGTACGTTAATGGATTGTTACTGATATTTACCCAATGACACAAGTTGATGCTTTCCCTTAACCACAAGCCAATAATCCAGTAGACTTGCGGTATGAATTCAAGAAAACTTTCCGTCCTCTTTGCCGCCATTCTGGTCAATATGCTCTCTGGCTGCGGTTCGATTGAATCAGCGGCCCAAGATGACTGCACCTCGATTGGCTGGCAGATTGGCAGCAAAGGCTACCAGGACTGCTACAAAGCCCGTGTATATGAGCGCAAGCTAGACTATTCCAATCCTCCAGGCGATAGACCTAGGCCATCAGTGATTTAATATAAGGGTAAACCCTTAATTCATTCCCTTGAGCGCCGTCAAGGACATAGGGCGTGAAATCACTCAAAATCAAGCGATTATTTGCATCTTAAGTGTGGCAATCTCAATACTGCTTCGCTTTGAAATGCTCAATCGCAACACTCGTATAAAAATTAGAGACTACACACTATGAATCACCCAAAGCCTTCCGGAGAAGTCAAAGCAGTTGCTATTGCTACTGCAGATGATTTGAGGGAGACCATTCGGCGTAAGAGCAAGCTCAAAGGACGTCAAGCTGATGATGCCTCTTTGGCTGAAGTGCGTCGCTTAATTGGGCTTGACGCATCTCGTCGTGATCTTCTCATTGAAAATTTACATAAACTCAATGATGAATATCGCGCACTTCATGATAGACATTTAGTAGCATTGGCAAATGAAATGAATTTACCAATGGCTGAAGTTTATGAGGTTGCTACTTTCTATCATCACTTCGAAGTAGTGCGTGGCAATGATCCAGTTGCAGATATCACAGTGCGTGTTTGCGATAGCGTTTCCTGCGAGATGGCTGGTGCTCAGAACCTCCTTGAAAAATTACCAGCTATTTTGGGCAACCCCAAAGTCAAAGTCATTCCCGCCCCTTGCGTTGGTCGTTGTGAACAAGCTCCTGTTGTAGTAGTCCAGCAGCGTCCTGTAATGTTTGCGACTTTGGATAAGATTGAAGCTGCAGTTAAGAACGATATGGTTACCCAAGCCTTAGGCAAGGGTGACGCTCACTTTGATCCTACTGCTTTAGCGGAAAAGAGTATTTCACCCAAAGGTGAACATCAATTGCTGTCTCCCGATTATGTTGGCTATGAAGCTTACTGTTCTCAAGGCGGATATGTCTTGGCTAAGGAAGTTGCTGATGGCAAACACAGTATTGAAGACGTGATCAAAGCTATGGAAAATTCCGGTTTACGTGGTTTGGGTGGCGCAGGCTTCCCAGCAGGTCGTAAGTGGCGCATTGTGAAAGATCAACCAGCTCCCAGATTAATGGCAGTCAATATTGATGAAGGCGAACCGGGCACCTTTAAAGATCGCACCTATCTAGAACGTGATCCACACCGATTCTTGGAAGGTTTGTTAGTTGCAGCCACTGTAGTCGGTATTGATGCTTGCTATATTTACTTGCGTGATGAATATCACGGTTGCCGTGAATTGCTAGAAGTAGAGTTACAAAAACTTAAAGACAATCCACCCTGCAAATTGCCTTTAATTGAATTGCGACGGGGAGCAGGCGCTTATATTTGCGGTGAAGAGTCTGCCATGATTGAGAGTATTGAAGGTAAGCGTGGCGAACCTCGCATGCGTCCTCCTTATATTGCACAAATTGGTTTATTTGGTCGCCCTACACTTGAGCACAATATGGAAACCTTGTATTGGGTACGAGATATTGTGCAAAAGGGACCAGATTGGTTTAGCTCCTTTGGCTTAAACGGACGTAAAGGCCTGCGGAGTTTTAGCGTCAGTGGTCGAGTCAATTATCCAGGCGTTAAGTTGGCACCAGCAGGCATCACTATTGAGCAATTGATTCATGATTATTGTGGTGGCATGCAGGCAGGTCATCAGTTTTATGGTTATTTACCGGGTGGCGCTTCTGGCGGGATTTTGCCTGCGACGATGAACGATATTCCTTTGGACTTTGATACTTTGCAGCCTTATGGTTGCTTTATCGGCTCCGCAGCTATTGTCATCTTTAGTGATCAAGATCGAGCGCGTGATGTTGCTTTAAATGTGATGCGCTTTTTTGAACATGAGAGTTGTGGTCAGTGCACCCCATGTCGAGTAGGCACTGCTAAGGCTGCCGAATTAATGCAAGCTCAATCTTGGGATCAAGATACCTTGGAAGATTTAGCAACCGTCATGGTCGATGCTTCTATTTGTGGCCTAGGTCAGGCAGCACCGAATCCAATTCGTTGTATTGCTAAATATTTCCCGAATGAAGTTGCATAAGGAAGTCGCCTAAAAAGAACTGGGAATGACAACATAAACATGAACGCACCAACCAATCCAAAAGAACTCCAATTACCAACTGTAGAGTTCAAGCTAGACGGTAAGACTATCGTTTCTTATGAAGGCGAGACGATTCTTAAAGCGGCTAAACGTCATGGTATCGATATCCCTCATCTTTGCTTTAAAGATGGCTATCGTCCTGATGGCAATTGTCGTGCTTGCGTAGTAGAAATCAATGGTGAACGTACTCTGGCACCGAGCTGCTGCAGAAGCGCTACTGCTGGCATGGAAGTTAAAGCCAATAGTGAGCGCGCTATCAAGAGCCAGAAGTTAGTTCTGGAAATGCTCTTATCAGATATGCCAGATGAAGGTTTCAAGTGGGTTGGTGATACTGCCCAAGAAGAGCAGAAGCAGCAACATGGTGAACTCAGTGTTTGGGCAACGCGTATGGATGTTACCGTCCGCCCTGAGTTAAAGGCTCTGCGACGTGAGAGGATTGCTAGTGACGTTTCTCATCCAGCAATGGCTGTTAATTTAGATGCTTGCATTCAATGTAATCGTTGTGTGCGAGCATGTCGTGAAGAGCAGGTGAATGATGTGATTGGTTATGCCAATCGTGGATCTCATAGTGAAATCGTCTTTGATCTCCATGACCCGATGGGTGATAGCACTTGTGTTGGTTGCGGTGAGTGTGTTCAGGCGTGCCCAACAGGTGCTTTGATGCCTAAAGGTTTAATTGGATCTCAAATTGTCGATAGCAAAGTCGATTCTGTTTGTCCATTTTGTGGTGTAGGTTGTCAAATTACCTACAACGTCAAAGATAATCAAATTGTGAGCGTGGATGGCCGTGATGGCCCAGCTAACCATAATCGTCTATGCGTCAAGGGTCGCTTTGGCATGGATTACATTCATAGCCCACAACGTTTAACCAAGCCTCTCATTCGTAAGGCTGGTGTTCTTAAAGATGAGACAGCAATTCAAAATCCGCAAGACTGGTCGAATATTTTCCGTGAAGCAAGTTGGGAAGAGGCCCTTGAACTTGCTGCAGGAGGCTTGAAAAAACTCAAAGATCAATATGGCAATAAGGTATTGGCTGGCTTTGGCTCTGCAAAGGGCAGTAACGAGGAGGCGTATTTATTCCAAAAATTAGTCCGTACAGGCTTTGGTAGCAATAACGTTGATCACTGCACGCGTCTTTGTCATGCTTCATCAGTAGCAGCCCTTCTTGAGGGTGTAGGCTCTGGTGCAGTAAGCAATCAGGTGAATGACGTAGAGCATTCGAGCATGATTTTGTTGATCGGTTCAAACCCAACTGCCAACCATCCCGTTGCTGCTACCTGGTTTAAGAATGCCGCTAAACGGGGCACTAAGATCGTTCATTGCGACCCTCGTAGAACAGAAATCAGTAAGCATGCCTGGCGTGTGCTGCAATTTAATCCTTCAACTGATGTTGCCATGCTCAACGCCATGATCTACACCATTATTGAAGAAGGCCTGGTTGATCAAGAATTTATTAAGAATCGTGCCAATAATTTCGAAGCATTAAAAGAGAATATCAAGGGCTATAGCCCTGAAGCAATGGCTCCAATTTGTGGGATTCCACCAGAGACTTTGCGTGAAGTAGCGCGTGAATTTGCAACTACCAAATCTGCAATGGTTCTGTGGGGTATGGGCATTAGCCAGCACGTGCATGGCACCGATAATGCCCGTTGCTTAATTGCTTTGGTCAGTATTACTGGTCAAATCGGTAAACCTGGATCTGGTTTGCATCCTTTGCGTGGTCAAAATAACGTTCAGGGCGCTAGCGATGCTGGATTGATCCCGATGATGTTCCCAAATTATCAGCGTGTAGATCATGATGCTGCGCATGCATGGTTTGAAAACTTCTGGGGTACAACCCTTGATAAAAAACCGGGCTACACCGTTGTAGAAATCATGCATAAGATCACTGCACCTGACAGTGATCCCGACAAGATTCGTGGCATGTACATTGAAGGTGAGAACCCAGCAATGAGCGACCCTGACTTAAATCATGCACGCCATGCTTTAGCATCCTTAGAGCACTTAGTAGTTCAAGATATTTTTATGACAGAAACTGCTCTCTTAGCCGATGTGATATTGCCAGCCTCTGCTTGGCCTGAGAAGGTTGGTACTGTAAGCAATACTGATCGTATGGTACAGATGGGTAAAAAAGCCATCGACCCTCCTGGTGAAGCGAGAGCAGATCTATGGATTATTCAAGAGATTGCTAAAGGCATGGGGCTCAATTGGAATTACCAGGGACCTGATGATGGTGTTGCAGAAGTCTATGATGAAATGCGGCAAGCAATGCATGCAGCTATTAAGGGCATTACTTGGGATCGTCTTGAAAGAGAATCCAGCGTTACCTATCCCTGTTTAACTCCGGAAGATCCAGGTCGTCCGATTGTGTTCGATGATCACTTTCCAACGATCGATGGCAAAGTTAAGCTAGTTCCAGCCGATATCATTCCTGCAAACGAGCGTCCTGACAATGAGTACCCATTTGTCCTCATCACAGGGCGTCAGTTAGAGCATTGGCATACAGGAAGTATGACTCGCAGAGCAACAATCTTGGATGCCATTGAACCAATGGCTACTGTCTCGATGAATGGTGAAGATATGACTGAACTTGGTGTCACGGCAGGTGATGTCATTACCGTTCAATCTCGTCGCGGTGAGGTAGGTATTCATGTGCGCAGAGATGATGGCACCCCAAAAGGTGTGATCTTCATTCCATTTGCTTACTATGAAGCTGCCGCAAACTTGATCACTAATTCTGCTTTAGATCCATTTGGTAAGATTCCTGAGTTCAAGTACTGTGCAGTCAAACTCACTAAAGGTGGACAAGCTGCTTTGGTCTTGGGATATGGAACCAATGATCCGAGTAGACAGGAAGTTGCAGATGCCTCTTAATTAAACCTAAGTACTCAAGCCGCCTTAGGGCGGCTTTTTTATTTGAGAAACCCTTCCTGAGAGATTACTACTTTTGTAGTAAAATGACCTAAACGGGAGAATTCTATGGGTATGCCAGTAAGAATTGATGATGATCTATATGAGTTGGCAAAGTTAGAGGCCAAGGTTGAGCATCGCACCATTGCTGGTCAAATCGAGTTCTGGGCAAAAGTAGGGCGCTCTGCTATTGATAATCCAGATTTACCCGTTTCTTTTATTATGGAATCATTGGCCTCCTTAGAAGAGCCGCGTGAAAATGGAACGCCATTTATACCGCGCTCAAGGAAGCTTTAATGGCGAATGCAGTTATTCAAATGCGCCGATTTGTAAGACAATATAAAAAACTAAATGACAAAACCGCCAAAGAAGTTGACGATGCGGTAGTCCAGATAGCTAGCAAACCTTCAATTGGTGAGAAAAAGAAGGGCGACTTGTCTAAATTGTGGGTTTTTAAGTTTAAGAGTAATAACCAGCTTTACTTATTGGGTTACTCCATTAATGATGGTCTTAGGATCGTATACCTAGACTCTATTGGTCCTCATGAAAACTTCTACCGAGATATTAAAAGATAAGTGAGCATGCAGTCTTACCGCCCAGTAGAATTAACCCTCCATGGCTAGTTCAAAACCTTCTCCCACACAAACTCAAGCTGAGTTACCTGTTCTGATTATCGGAGCAGGACTTGCTGGCTTGACCGTCGCCTTACATATGGCAGAGTCGCAGCCGGTGATATTAATGGCTAAGCGGGGTTTAGGCGAGGCGGCTACTGCATGGGCCCAAGGTGGCATCGTAGGGGTAGTCGATAAAGAGCATGACAGTATCGATTCGCATGTGGCCGATACCATCGACGCAGGTGCAGGTCTAGTAGTCGAATCTACTGCTCGCTATATTGCTGAGGAAAGTGCTGATGCCATTAAATGGTTGGTAGAGCAGGGTGTTCCATTTACCGCTGATGAAACTGGACCGATGGGATTACATTTAACAAGAGAAGGTGGTCATAGTCATCGTCGTATTGCGCATGCTGCCGATGCAACTGGTAAAGCAATTCATGAAGTCTTGCTTGATAAAGCCAAAGCCCATAAAAATATTCAGATTCTGGAACATTGGATTGCACTGGATCTCATTACCAATCGTCATCTTGATGCCAAGACACAGCGTACCAAACCGAATCGTTGTTACGGTGTTTATGCCTTAGACATTAAAAATAACCGCGTTGAAACAATCGAGGCAAAATCTGTCGTGCTTGCTACCGGTGGTGTAGGCAAGGTATATCGCTACACCAGCAATCCTGATACCGCTACAGGTGACGGTATTGCCATGGCTTGGCGAGCAGGTTGCCGGGTTGGCAATATGGAATTTATTCAGTTTCATCCAACTTGCTTGTATCACCCTAGTGATCGCACCTTCTTAATTACTGAAGCCATGCGAGGTGAGGGTGGCTTATTAAAGCTGCCTGATGGCAACCTTTTTATGCAAGGCCATGATGATCGTAAAGAGCTAGCCCCACGTGACATTGTTGCCAGAGCAATTGACTTTGAGATGAAAAAGCATGGTCTAGATTATGTACATCTTGATGCCACCCATTTAGGTGAGGCATTTATTAAAGAACATTTTCCAATGATTTATGCACGCTGTTTAACCTTAGGTCTAGACATTACTAAAGAGCCGATACCCGTAGTGCCAGCGGCGCACTATGCCTGTGGTGGGGTAGTGACCGATTTGAAAGGTAGAACCGATCTGCCCGGCCTTTATGCAGTTGGTGAAGCAACCTATACGGGCTTGCATGGTGCAAATCGTTTGGCGAGTAATTCATTATTGGAATGTGTTGTCATTGGTAAAGCGGCAGCTGAAGATATAGCGGTATTGAAGACGCCCTCGATGCCAAGCCTTCCTCTTTGGGATGAAAGTCAGGTGGAAGATGCTGATGAGCAAGTAGTCATTGCCCATAACTGGGATGAACTACGCTCTTTGATGTGGAACTATGTCGGCATTGTCAGAACGAATCGAAGGCTAGAGCGTGCATTACACCGTATCAAACTCCTCAGATACGAAGTCCAAGAGTACTACGCGAACTTTAAAGTAACGCGCGACTTAATTGAGTTGCGTAACCTTCTTGAGTGTGCGGAGTTGATTGTGAGATCAGCGCTCATGCGCAGAGAGAGTAGGGGGCTGCACTACAGCCGTGACTACCCTGGCACTTGGGCGGTTTCTTATCCGACGATTCTGACTCCGCAAGCAGAGGGTAGTGAAAGTACTCAGAAAGCCTAGCGATCAGTTAAATTTAGGTCATTTAGTGATAAGCTAAAACATCTAGACGGAGAACCCCCATGCCTGGTTTTAAAGAGGACTTTAATGAGCATATTGCTGCGGTTTATCAAACTGCAGCAGATGAACTCAAAAGCTGGTTTAGCTTATTAAAAGAGATCTGGCCGCTGATATTTCTTTTGCTTCTAGGGTTGCTGTTACTTCTTTGGTTTGCAGAACCCGCTCCTCCAAAAAAAGTGATGGTCGCAACTGGTGAAGGATCTTATCGTTTTTTGGCTGAGAAATATAAAACTTTCTTTGAGAAAAAAGGGATTGAGTTAGAGCTCATTGCTACTAAAGGCTCAGAGGATAACCTCAAGCATCTCATCGATCGAAATGACCCCATTCAGGTAGGCTTTGTCCAAAGTGGAATGATCGATCCCAACAACATCAAAGGTATTGAAACTTTAGGAAGCATTGATTACGAGCCGATTTGGCTTTTCTATCGCAATCATATTTTTGATAAAGGTACTCATGTTGAGAGTAATGCACTTGCAAAGGTGCGCGTGAGTATTGACCCTTCAACGCAGGCTTCAAAGATTTTTAAATTAAACCATTTACCGATTAATGGCCCCAACCTACTGCTGATGACTAACACCGAAGCTCTTAAGGAGCTTCAAGGGGGGAGGATAGATGCGGTGGTTTTGGTTGATGGAATCGAGTCGCCGATTATTCAAAAATTGATTGCCGATCCTAATATCCAGTTAGCTTCTTTTGCTCGTGCCGATGCTTATACGCGTTTATTGCCCTATCTTGAGAAAGTAACTGTTCCCACAGGGGGATTTAACCTAGCAACAAATACGCCCGATCATCCGATTGATCTCATCTCCACAACAACAAACCTAGTGATTGACAGCCGTTTACACCCAGCTATTCAATCGCTATTTTTAGAGGCTGCTAGAGAAATTAACGGGGGTAGAAGCTATTTTGCTAAGGTGAATCAATTTCCCGCTTATTTAGATTCTGAGCTGCCATTGAGTAGTGAGGCCAGTTTCTTTTATCAAAAAGGGCCTCCAGCGCTGATGAAGTATTTACCATTTTGGCTGGCAGAATTTATTGAGCGTATGTTCTTCTTACTGCTACCATTTGCTGCTTTTGCTTACCCCATTATTAAGTCTATCCCCACTTATCGAACTAATTTGGCAAAAAAACAGATTAATTCCATCTATAAAGAGTTAGATAAGTTTGAGCAGACAACGATTGCTAATTTTGATCCAAAGCGTCGTGGTGAATATCTTGAGGTGCTGAACGAGATGGAGCGAAGAGTCTTAAGCTCAAGGGCATCAAAACTCGCTACTGCAGAATGCTATAGCCTACGAAATAATATTGAATTTATTCGTAATGCTTTGGAAAAGCAGTTGATTTATAAGGGCAGGGAAAGCTAGCCCAAGATTCTCATCGAGAAATCTACTGCATGGACATCCTTGGTTAACTTACCAAGAGAAATGCGATCAACACCCGTAGCAGCAATTGCCCGCATTTGATCTAGGTTTATTCCACCCGATGCTTCTAACAATGCGCGGCCTGCAGTTAAAGCTACCGCTTGCTTCATTTGATCAGTGGTGAAGTTGTCAATCAAGATACTTTTAGCGCCTGCCGCTAGAGCTTCTTCTAATTCAGCAAAATTCTCAACCTCAATCTGAGTATCCACGCCTGCATTAAGTGCTGCAGCATTCTTGAGCGCTGCAGCAACGCTACCTGCAGCGGCAATGTGATTTTCTTTAATCAAGATGCCATGCCATAGAGCAAGACGTTGGTTTTGACCGCCACCTACACGCACCGCATATTTCTGCGCCTGACGTAAACCGGGGATAGTCTTGCGCGTATCGAGTACTGCACAGCCTTTAGGATTGGGGCTCACACCAGCAATGGCATCTACGTGCTGGCGAGCAATACTGGCTGTCCATGACAGTGTTTGTAGGAAATTAATACAGGGGCGCTCAGCTGAAAGTAGGGCTTGAGAGTTAGATTCAATATCACAGACCTTAGTATCGGGCTTCATCATGTCACCCTCTCGGTAATACCAAGTGACTTTTGCTACAGGGTCTAATTTCTGGAGAGTGCCTTCAAACCAATCTACCCCACAAAGAACCGCTTCTTGGCGAACAGTTAACTGGGCATGAACTACCTTGCTCGGAACAAGCTTTGCTGTCCAATCACCCGTACCAACATCCTCCATCAATGCATCATGAATGTTGCGTTGACGGGCTTGCTCTAGGGATTCGTTGTATTCAAACATTAATTAAGCTGCGCCAATATTCTTCACAAAGCCGTGTTGCGCTTTAGCTAAGAGATCAGGATGGTTTTTAGTGAAGTCGAGCATGCGATCAATACAGCCCAAAGCCTCAACCCGAATGGGCTCTTCAATCAAAATTTCACCAGAAGCATTTTCAAGACAATCCAAAATTCCTTGTAAGCCATTCATGGCCATCCAAGGGCAGTGAGCACAACTTTTGCAAGTAGCGCTATTGCCGGCGGTAGGTGCTTCAATGAGCTTCTTATTGGGCGCTAGCTGGCGCATCCGATGCAAGATGCCATTATCGGTTGCCACAATATATTCTGTCGCAGAGCCTTCGACAACCGCCTTAATCATGGCAGAGGTTGAGCCAACCACATCTGCTAGGTCAACTACTGCTTGGGGTGATTCAGGATGCACCAATACTATTGCATTAGGGTGCGCTGCCATCAAGACTTCTAATTCAGCAGCCTTAAATTCATCATGAACAATGCAAGCGCCATTCCAGAGCAACATATCAGCACCAGTTTGCTCCTGAATATAGCGACCTAAATGACGATCAGGTGCCCACAATATTTTTTTGCCTTCCATTTTTAATTGATGCACGATAGCAAGAGCGCAAGAACTTGTCACCATCCAATCGGCTTGTGCTTTCACTGCAGCCGAGGTATTGGCATAGACCACCACTACACGATCAGGATGTAAGGCGCGGAAGGTAGCAAAGTCGGAGGCGTCACAACCCAAATCTAATGAGC
>Ga0194038_1000343_pt1 | contig 20289 bp, 26 predicted proteins | sample JunL226m_MetaG_FD_148630 | JGI IMG/M metagenome (GOLD analysis project Ga0194038, IMG submission 148630) | Anoxic zone freshwater microbial communities from boreal shield lake in IISD Experimental Lakes Area, Ontario, Canada - Jun2016-L227-6m | ecosystem: Environmental > Aquatic > Freshwater >... | reverse complement strand
AAAGTTCCCATTTTTGAGAATAACTATTCCTCCATTGTTTTTAGCGCAATAGTCTATCGCACGCTGAATTGCCGCAGAGTCATTAGTTAAACCATCAGCTTTAGCTCCGTATACCCTAGGATCAATAGCTGATGAAATGTCAGGAGCATTGTCATTCAGAATCTTGCTCTGAGGAACCGATGGAAAAGCTTGGATATTTACTTGAGAAAAATAAGAAAATGAGATAATCGTTAATAAGAGAACAACCAATAAGAATGATTTTTGACTCATAAATGACTCCTTAGTGATAGTAAATGCTTAATGGTTGACTTAGAAATAATAATAGTCTGACAAAATCAATTTTCATTAAAAAGCATACGAAAATAAATTTTTAAAAGAGAACTGTAACTTTATGAAAATATCTGTACTAAATATTGGGAATGAACTTCTTAAAGGTTCAACAGCAAACACAAATCTTCTTTATATGGGACAGGAATTGCTTAAACTCGGCATCCCTCCAATCCTTCAGATGTCTGTCAATGATGATCCGAAGGATATGAAAGAGGCTATTTCCTACCTTGAAAATAGATCTGATGTAATCATTTCTACTGGGGGATTGGGGCCAACCACAGATGATATCACAGTTCAGGTTTTTGCAGAATATTTCGGGTTTAAACTATACACTGATGAGAGCGTCATCAAGCATATACAGACCATAATGGGGAATGATAAACTTCTATCAGTCCATAACCGCAAACAGGCCATAGTTCCAGAAGGTTCGACTATTCTCGAAAATAGAAACGGTACTGCTCCCGGGCTCTCATTTACGGCAAAAGGCAAACTTGTATTTCTTCTTCCTGGCCCGCCGTCTGAACTTGTCCCTCTCTTTAATGAAAGAGTTGTTCCGTCCATTAGTCACAATCTGAAAGAAAAAGTCTTCTTTGAATCTCTCTACACTGTTGGAATAGCTGAATCAGAACTCCAGAGAATTGTTTCAGAAAGCATCCCGGTCCATGAAAAACTCTATATCGCATACAGAGCCGAACCGGGCGGATGCGAACTTACATTTAGTTCCACAGATAAAAACCTTGTGTCTCTATCTTCGGCAAAAATGTATTCGCTCATAGGAAAATCACTTCTTTCCAGTGGATGTAAAAATATTGCAGAAGAAATAGTTAATAGATTGTCTGAGCGTAAATTAACGCTTTCTTTAGCCGAATCATGCACTGGAGGAATAATATCATCAAGGATCACGGACATTCCAGGAGCTTCAAAAGTGTTCGAAGGCGCAATAACTGCATACTCGTATGAAATAAAAACTAAAGCCCTAAATGTAAAAGAAAGCACTCTTGCTGATCATGGCGCAGTAAGTTCGCAATGCGCTATCGAAATGGCTGAAGGGTGCGTAAAACTTTTTGAAACAGATATAGCTCTTTCCGTAACAGGAATTGCCGGCCCTGATGGAGGAACACCTGAAAAGCCAGTCGGAACCGTGTTTATAGCAATAAAGTTCAAAGATAAAATAATAGTAAAAGACTATCTCATTAAAGGTGATCGAAGCCGCGTCAGGATCCGAAGTTGTGCCTTTGCACTTAACATGCTTAGAGATTTAATTATTGAATGATGCCAACTCGTTTTTAATATAAACTGATGCTTTGGAGATGACTGGATTAGCTTCAACATATCGGTCGAATTCGTCTAGTGTGTAATAGAATTCTTCCCAATCTTTTTCCTTTGACCATGGCCAATAAAAACATACTTCAATTGTAATCGTATCTCTATCTCTTCCTGTAAAATCTTCTTTAAATTATAGTTTGTGTCTATCCCATAATGCCAATGGTTAGACAGATATTGAAAATCTATAAAATCCGATTTGCCAAGAATAGATTTATTCAAAGAGTATTCTGTAATGATGTAACGATGCTCTTTCGGCATCTTCTTCGACTGATTCTTTGCTCTGGTAAGAGAAGAATAGCAACCAATAAGGCTATAATCATTTTCAAACAAAGTTTTAGCATGCAGGACATAAATTTATTCTTATTATTTCTATTCATTTTGGATTCCTATAAAGTTAAAGAGTTCATGAAGTTTTGTATTCGTGTTAATGGTATTGAGATTGGTATTATCAATCTGAAAAAGGGCATAATCTTTGCTGTTAATCAACATCTTAATAGCTGTAGATTGACTAGGAGAGGCAGAAACAGTTATTACATCCTTCTGAGCGATCCTATCATAGAACTCAGTCTCGACAGGTTCTACGGTTATAGCTGAAACTACTTCGGCTTTTGCAATTTCTGGAGCCGATACGGACGGAGCAGGTTCTTTGTTCAAGGATATGATGATTAAAGTCATAAATACCGTGAATATCCCAAACAGCAATCCAATAGTAAGCAATGATACTCTTTCCCATGTTTTCATGATGAAATCTCCCTAGTTCATTATTGAATTAACTACATTGTAAATTCTTGAAGCAAGCTCAACGCCATAAGGTGTACTTTCTGGGTACTCTCTGTGCATAGAACTCTGGTCATTTTCATCACTCAGCTTCTCCGAAGGAATCGAAACAGTAGTCAGACTCTCCTTTTGAACAGAATCGTAACTATTGCAATTCATGTAAGTAAAATCATTGATTGGTTCAGACTGATTCACTCTTCTGGCATAATATTCGTTTCTCATTACTGCCAATTCTTTCGCTCTGTTCTTAAAAGACTCCTGAGAACTAGTCATTGTTGAGTAGTAACCAATCCCTGCAAAAAAAGAGAGAAATACTAGAATAAATATGATCAAGGAATAAAACACCTTCTTGATTGCCTGAGTATTTATTTTCATAATGCCTTATCTCCTATTATTTATATTCATCTATCTGAAGCTGAACAAAACTCGCAAAGTTCTTCAGGTCGTAATAGCCGTATGTAATCGGGCTTGGAGTACCTACATCAGGCGGAGTATTTGCTGGCGGCGGAACAACACAACCTGACATCAAAGCAATGAATCCGATAAGACCGACAACTATTGAAATCCTTTTTATGCTTATGCTTTTCATATAATCCTCCGCTTTATACAGAAAATGATATATCGGCTACAGGGACACAGAGTGTTCCTATAGATTTTCGGCAAAGGAAATCTATTAAATTTCAAGTGGAACATTCTTTGTCCTTGTGGAAACGCTAGACTTAGTATATAAACAAATAAAAAATCAATCTTACAAATAAGGAGTACTTATGGGACTGAATAAGAACAGGTTGTTAAGGCTGATTAAGCTTGTTGCCGAACTCAAAGAGAACCGTTATCCTAATAGTCAGTCTTTTGCTAAAAAACTCAGAGAGTCAGATCTTTTCGACGAGTCCAGTATCGAATGTTGCTATAAAACAATTCAAAGAGATATAAAAGCCTTGAAGGAAGAGTTTGGCGCTCCAATAGCCTATGACTATGAACGCAAAGGTTATTATCTTAAGCATCACGGATGGGACTTTAAATATCCTGTTCTTTCTGATGAAGAGCTTATGTCATCCATTTTCGGAGCCAAAATTGCTGAAGATACTTTCCCTGAACCTCTCAAGTCCGAAATAAGGAAGGCGGTTAATCTACAGCTTACTTCAAATAACCCTGACTTCCTTGATACAACCGCCTTAAATACATTCATTACCTGTTCCCAGACTAAGGTAAAAATCAATCCTGATGTCTTTAAAGCTATCTTCACCGCATGGCAGGAACATAGGACAGTTAAGATAACTTATCAACGGTATCACAACGGCGAAGAAACACAGAGGGAAATCGATCCATACATTATTAGTTTTTATCATGGTGCATGGTATGTGAAAGCCTTTTGCCATCTTCGTACTGAAGTCAGGAGTTTCGCTATTCATAGGATTAAACATGCTGAATTAACCGACGACACCTATGATATTCAAAAAGAGATTCTAAGGAACCCACAAGGAGTCCCATTCAACGATGAAGGAGTAAAAGACATTGAACTCTGGTGCGCCCCTGAGATTGCAGGCTACATAATGGAACGAAATATCTACGATCAGACCTATCAACTCAATCCAGACGGCTCTGTCAATCTCTATATCAAATCCTCTCCATGGTACACGATCACCCGCTGGATTCTGGCAGAAGCAGGAAAAATTAAGGTTATAAAGCCTGATTTTTTAAGAGAAGGCATCATCGAAATGGCTGAAAATTTGTTACAAATAAACAAATTTAATTAATGATAAGGCGAACAAGGAGATTTTTATAATGACTGAAACACAACCTATATATAAAGATTGTTTATTCCCTGGATACGCGAATATTTGCCACGATTTTAATATGCTTCTGCCTATCTTCAAGAGTCAAAAAGATGACTGGAAAGCTGCCCTGGAAAATATTAAAGGCGTTTATGTTGTTACGGATAAAAGTAATGGTAAAAAATATGTAGGTTCTGCCTATGGAGAAGCTGGGATTTGGGCAAGATGGAGTTGCTATATCGGGACGGGGCACGGATATAATAACGAGCTTACCAGAATAATCTCTCATGAAGGCATTGAATACGCCATGAATAACTTCAAGCTGGCGCTTCTTGAATATTGCTCTATGAAAACAGATGACAGAATAATAATTCAAAGAGAGAGCTACTGGAAGGATATTTTTCAGTCGAGAGGAAAGTTTGGATACAATAAAAATTAAATCACTAGTCCATGAATGGCCGAGAATATATTAAAAACAAACAAAACATAAATCTTAAATAAAATGAGGTTAAAATATGCTTAAAGATGATTTTAATAAACTTGTTAATCCTGGCGGGATAGTAAACTATCTGGAAGTTTACTTGTCGAACACAATTGACACAGAAAGTGACAGTTTTTCTGAAGAGAAATTCATAGAAAAGTGCATTTCCAGTAAAAAAGATAAAATAGATGAAGAGGATTGCATCAAAAACTTATTACGCTTGCTTAATGAAGCGCTAAGTACATTCTCAGTAATTGCTACTGGATGCAATAGGGACAATTCTGACTCATGCGAATCTACAATACAAAGAGCTCTCCATGAATATATGTTCAGAATGCTGTATTATCTGGAAGTATATGGTAAAAAACTTCTTGAGGCTAATATTGACCATAAGAAATTTAAGGACCTAGTAACCTACAAGAAATACCTAATCAAGAAGTACCCTGCATTTGATAAAGATTTTGACCTTTTTTCAAATAAACGGACAGATGACTATCTCGCGATTATAAATTCTATAGCAGGACGGTCAGCCAGACTCCAGATTTACAAGGATGATGACAAAGGAGTATGTTTTCAATTATTAGACAGCGAATTGAACAATATATTTCCTCAGCCGTCATATATGTGCATCGAAAATGGAATCATTATTTCAAAGTACTTCTTTTTCTTCCAGATTTTTACTTCATTAAAATATTTTGAACTCTTTACACGAATTATGCTTCTGGAGAAAAATAATGCACCGTTACCGAGTAAAATAAACACATATGGGATTCACGATGCTGTAATGGATAATTTCATTAATGTGGCTGAAGAATTTTTTGATTTGGATTACTCGATGTAACGAATTCTATATGGATTTTGGAAGCGGCAGGAAAAATCAGGGCTATCAAACCGGACTTCTTGAAAGAAGGCATCTTCGAAATGACCGAAGATATACTCAAAAAGAGATAAGCAATAAAAATAAGAGATATATGAAAAGAATGAAAAAGGCTGTAAATCGGCCACAGAGCTTAAAGAAAAGACCCTCACAGAATTGATGAATCATCAATTGGACTATTTCAAATCCATTTATCCATTGGTTGAAGATTGGGAGGAATTGCACAGCGCAAGAATAAGGGATGTCCTGATGATATTGTTCAAAGAGCAAAATAGTTTCAAGTTAACAGATGAGGAGAACGAATTCGTAATGAAGATAATTGACGAAATTTACAGAGAAAGCAATGTAGTGATTAAACTCAAACTATAGCTCCTAAGAATAACAAGAAAATATGGCTAAAAGATTTATATACAAAAGGCATGGAAGGAGTCGTCTTTGGCAGATGGAATAAAAACAAGAAGTGCTATAGGAAGGATGCTGAATATGATCTCTCTGAAGCACCCCAGTCTTATAAAAATATAGAGAATGTTATAGAATCTGAACTCGACCTGATCGATCCAATCGTAAAACTCTATCCTCTGGCAGCATTGAAAGGTTAATCCATAAAAGTTACAATTTTAGAACAAGGAAGTGTCAGATAGATACATGATCTGACACTTCATACACTGCTGGTCATATGGTGTCTTAAAAAACACATAGAATATTATTTTGGCAATAGTAGTCCTATATCAAGAGATTCGTACCATTCCCGATAAATTCGAATTAAACGACTCTTACAAGTTGTAGCAAATGAATATGAACTATTCGCATTATTTATGACATCTGCACCATGATTAAAGCCATCTTGCTCTTCTTGGGCGATAAAACTGTTATCCCAAAATTTCGCCTCTATCATTTTTTGTTTAGCAGTGTCTTTCTGATCAGATCGATTATCTTCAAATGGCCATGCTCTGAAATTGCAAATTGTACTGATCCATTGACAACAGAAATCCTTAAAATTGCCACGCTGACAATAAGTATAATAAGATGGCAGTATGTGGTCATAATCCCAAGGACGATTATGTGACTCCCATAAGTCTTTTTTTGCAGGATCATAATCAGGAAACCTTTCTGCTAAAAATTTGCGCTGAGCATAAAGCAACATTTCTTTATTTCCTTTAGTCTTACAAATGAATGGCCACCAGTTTTTTTCTCTTTCCCGTTGTTGTTCTTTTAACTCTCCCTCTACAAAACAATTCCACCAGTTCCATGTGCTTAACGCTTTTTCATCTTCTGGTGCAGATATTTTTAGCGAATTACTTAACTCATCTGGAGAATGCATAGGCAACAGGTAGTTTTTTCCTTCCAGCAGAGAGTTTACAATTGTTTCTGTGGTTAATTCATGTTTACAGTGTTTGAAAATAATATTTGCTAATTTTGCGTTATCTATTCCATACCAATGCATCAAAGTAGCCATTCCTGTCAGTTGACGATGCATTTCCTGTTGTGTATTCGGATATCGATAGGCAAGCCACAAGAGTAATAAATATACATCAGGTGAGTTGATTGCAATGCTCGTCCTGTGAACTTTTAACACCCCCCAAGAAGTACAATTCTCTTCTAACCCCAGCCATTTATCTACGCAAATACATGCGTTCTGCAATGGCGAATTATTTTCAGATCCAATGAAATCAAGTATTTTTGGTTTCAGAACAGCATCCTCTTTTGCGATTTTTCTAATCCTACTAACGCTTATCCCTCCATGCAACTGTTCTTCATCACTTAAAGCAATTCTCACAGCAAGCGAAACCATGCGCGAGGCAGGCATCCGGCCATGGGCAAAAACATCAATTGGTACTGCTAATTGCGGCCAGTATGCCTTAATCATTGAATATGTCAACTCTTCCCCCTCTAATCGTGTTCCCTGCTGATTTAAACGTTGGAAAAGATGTTCAATATTGGATGTATTCGCTGTTTGTGAACTATTGTTTCTTTCTTGTTCTGATTCTTCCACTAATTCATCAGGAGCTTTTAATGCAATTATTTTTGCCGCCAGCGCTGTTTTTATTCCATTAAAGATCTTTTCTTTTTGTTTTGTTGATTCGATCGAATTAATAAATTTTTCTGCATCAGTGCTCCATTGTGTTTTAACAGGTTTAAGCTTTGAAATTGTCGTTTGCCAAAATATTTCTGCGTTTGATATATCTGAATTTAATAAAAATGATAATGGTACTGGTACCTGAGCACTATATGGACGCAATTCTCTTGGCGCTGGTCTACAATAGTATATGATTTCATCTTTATTAACATTCAAATATTTTTTCAAGGATTCTCTGATTTGAGTGGCCGATAAGCATTGTTCAGAATCGCTTTCAGTATACCCCCAAGGATGAGCTTGTGTTGTTATTCTTATAAGAAAATTCCTAGTACTACTGGGCAGGGATTTAGGACTTAAGTCGATCCAAATTATGGAATCTTTGCCCTCCTTAGGCAATGGTGTAAACCCTAATGTGATAGCATTACAGCGTTGTTGCCCATCAAGCAAATGATGAGTAATTATTTTGATATTTTGTCTCTGTTGAGAATCGATTTTAGAACAAACAACAAAAGAACCTATAGGAATTCCTCGCATGATAGAATCCCATAATAGTTCAATCTGTTTAGGTTTCCATACAAGCCCTCGCTGAAGCGCTGGGATATTTGCTATTATTGGGGGGGTAATATCTTGGAAAAATAAATTATCCCATGATGCAATTTCTTTTAACGAGAGCAAGTAATTTGTTGAAATATTTTCGTCATCAATATTCATTTCTAATCCTTGTGTTAGTTTTTATTTCAATTCTTAATTAAACCTAAAATTTAACTCTTTATCAATTCTTTAAATACAGCATAGCACATCCTGTTGCATCGGAGAGAGCCTGATGATGAATCAGCTCTATTTCCATTCGAGTACAGCAGGCGACAAGGTTTGCCGGTTTGAAACCTTTTGAACGGTATATCCGGCAAGTACATTCCCAGTTTGGAGCAAGATTTAATTCTGAATAGTCCAATCCGTAATAAGTCATAGAGTGAAACAGGACGCTTCGGCCAAAGAGTTCGTAATGAGCTACACAATTTTGCCAGATAGTCGTTTTTTTATTTCAGGACACTGTAAAGCTTATTAGAAGCTTCGTGACTGATTTTTCTTTTGCCTTTTTCGTAATCGCTAATGATATTCTGTTTGATTCCAGTCTTTTCGGCAAGCTGTTTCTGGGTAAGTTCAGCTTTAAGTCTGCGTCCTTTGAGCATATTACCATCATGATTCTTGTTCATTTCCTTCCAGAAATCTGAATCTTCGAGATTTATAACCTCTTCATCAGGGTCGGCAAGAATATTTATTTCAAACTTCTTTCCGATCCATTTTACTAGGCTGTCAATACTTTCTCCGTTGATTGAAAGCTCAATATGGGGCGTTTTCACGACTGCCAACATAATACACCTCTATAGTAATTTTATTGTCTTTAAGTTCCCAACAAGCCACATAACTATATGTCAGGTGGCAGTGATATTTATTGTTTCCAAGCTTTGAAAAATTCTTCCATCCGGGCTGTAAAACTCCGCTTTCTTTCATATCGCTAACCAATATAAAAAACAGGTCTTTGATATTTTCGGGCAAAGCTTTCAAAGCCTTCTCTATTTTTCGCTTGAATACTATCTGATATTTCATTATTCCTCTTTGTTGGTAGTATATATTATAACTATTTTAAACTTACTTCAAGGAATATATAACTATTCTGAAACTATTTATTTCCTACAATATGGTTATTCGTGTCCGCTCCAACACATTGTTGCAATAAATAAAACTAAGATTGTTTTCTTGAAATGGAGGGACATGCTTCGTCATGTCCGTTAATTTGTGGTTCCGGCAAAGCGGAACCCTCCAGCAAGTTGTCATCAAATAAGCAACTTGGGCTAAGACATTTTATAAACATAACCTTAGAAATTGCTATTCAGTCAGCAGACAAATTAAGATTTTTGAATCGCTACCTCTTCAAATACAGCATAGCACATCCTCTTGCATCGGAAAGAGCCTGGTGATGCTGTAACTCAATTCCCATGCGGTGGCAGCAACAGTCGAGTCTTGCAGGAGAAAAACCTTTTGAACGATAAATTTTGCAAGCACATTCCCAGCTAGGCTTAAGATTCAGTTCGGAATAATCCAGACCATAATGATTCATCGTCGCAAGGAGGACGCCTCTGTCAAAAGATTCGTTATGGGCGACCAATATCTTACCTGCCAGACGCTTTCTAATTTCAGGATATATACCAAAAAAATGAGGCATATTCTTTGTATGCTCAGGAGTTATCCCATGAACTTCAATGTGCTTTCTATACCAATACTCATTTCCTGGAGGCTGAATTAAGGAATAATACTCATCAACAATACGACCATCCAGAACAGTAACAATAGCTACGGCACAGGCTGAATGTCTGTGTCCCGTTGCCGTTTCAAAATCTATAGCTGCAAAATTCATTCTATTATCCCTTTAGTATTCAGGCATTGCCCGTTTTTCAATAATGGAGGGACATGCTTCGTCATGTCCGTTAAGAGCGGTTTCGACAAAGCGAAACCCTCCCCACCAAGATACATAATACCTTTCAAAACCTCTGCGCCTGAACCTTCCCATGTATGAAAGGCAAGTTCATCGATATATTCCTCATTCATATCAGGATAGATTTTTCTGAATGCTTTCATATAAGCATCTGTAGGTGACCTGTCCCTTTTAGAATGCTTTTTACTTATTTCCATTTCTTCCTCCATTATAGATTTGTTTCAGGGAATTTAATTTCAGGATGAGACCTTGAACTTGAAAGCATAAGATTCTCGAGTTCCTCTACACAAGTTTCTATGCTATCCAAATTCTTTTCCTCCAAACTGAATTTGAGAGTATCAATCCAACTGAGAGCTTCTTCTGATATATTTTGGGACAGTTTTTCAAATACGGTAAGATTGTAGAAATGGTGCATTGCCAGGTAAAGTTTGCTGAAGTCTATTCCTCTCTCAGGTGAATTTAAGAAATCATTGAATTCAATAATCCACTCAAGACAACCTCTAATGCTTTTTGAGGAATGGAAAGCAGCCATTTTTATGAACCTTTCGGTAGCATCAGGGTAATACTTACTAAAAGCCGTATTGGCACTTTTCCTAATAGTTTTTTCGTCTTGTAAATGATCTATGATTTTGATCAGCTTTTCCTTGGATACTTTCTCTTCCATAAATCCTCCTAAAAATTGTTATAGAGGAAATATTAGAACAGGCAGAAGGACATAGAGTGTTCTTGTTATATTTGACGAAGCAAATAAAGTAAAAACTAATCGATCATATTTTCTGCCAGGCGGCATGTTTGACTATTAAACCCATTTCATTCCATTTTTTTTCGAAGTCAGTTTTGATACCGATCACATCGGAAATGAGCGAATCATCGCGTTTGAAAAAATCAGCTTTCCCCAGGACATCAAGCGCATGCTCAAAATAAGGGTTATCATCTGTGGAAAAGTGAAAAATTCCGCCCTTTTTTAATTTTAAGGCAAGCCTGGCTACAAATTCAGAGCTTATAAGTCTAAAGGCTTTGTGCTTTTCCTTCGGCCAAGGGTCAGGGCAAAGAATGTGAAACCTGTAAACAGATTCATCTTCGATACATTGATTTAAGAGATGCCAGACCTCAAATTTTAAAAAACGGCAATTAGTTAAGCCAATCCGGCTATTTCTTTTGGATAATTTTCTAAGCCGACCAATCATTACATCCGTAGAGATAATTATCCTGTCAGGATATTGCCTGGCCAATTCTGTGGAAAAAGTTCCTTTGCCGCATCCTAAGTCAAACTCAAGCAGTTTATCTTTAGGAAACTCAACTTTCCTGAGTTCGGTATTCAATATTTCGATATTTTGGTCTTCAGTTTTCATTTTCTTTAACTTACAGATGTCTTTCATGTATATTGAAGTCTTGACACACTAGGCTCAATCAAATATACTCTACGATTGCATGACTTTTTCAATACATAACTATGGTTGTTTTAATGAAATTTAGATTTTTTATTGGTTTTTTTCTCTTTATTTTATCGATAGTCTATTTTGCTCCTACAGCAAAAGCCGTAACTACAGATACAGATGTAGCGATATCTTCAGATTATATTTACGACCAGCAATCCACTCATGACTCTAGAGCTAATCAGGACTTTAATGACGACATGGGACAGGGACCAATCAGAAAATTTGGAAGAGGAATATGCAATGTAGCTTTCGGTGTATTCGAAATACCAATTCAAGTTTACAAGACAAATGAGACAACAGGAGGTCTTGCCGCTTGGACTTATGGACTTCTAAAAGGCGTAGGAAGATTCTTAGAAAGGGAGCTTGTCGGAGTAGCTGAAATAATCACATTCCCAATTCCATTACCAGGCGCTTCAACTCAGAAATATGGCTCAGGCTGGGGTTATGGACCATTGATGGAACCTGAGTGGATTTTCACATTCGACACTGATCCGTATAACACAATTTACCCCAACAAGCCTCCTCAATGAGTATTTAAGTGCTAAAAGCCCGTTCATCGGGCTTTTTTTTATCTCGTGTGGTTGAAATTTTGATGCTTTTAATCCTATCTTATTGCTTTTATCAAGCTCAAACTTCAGAGGTCATTTATTATGGGTTTCTCCTGCGGAATAGTAGGTCTGCCGAATGTCGGTAAATCGACTTTATTTAATGCCATAACCAAAGCAGGCGCAGAATCTGCCAATTTCCCTTTCTGCACGATTGAGCCTAATACCGGAATAGTTCCAGTTCCTGATTATAGGCTGGATGTCCTTAGTAAAATGCACAAATCCAAAAAAACAGTTCCTGCCGCTATGAAATTCATTGACATAGCAGGACTTGTGGGTGGAGCCAGCAAAGGACAAGGTCTTGGCAATAAATTTCTTGGGAATATTAGGAATGTGGATGCAGTCGCTCATGTAGTCCGACTTTTTAATGATGAGAATGTCACACATGTATCGGGAAGAGTTGATCCTGTAAATGATATCGAAACTATTATTACTGAACTTGCATTGTCCGACTTAGAGCTTGTCGAAAGACGAATTTCAAAAACTGAAAAAACAGCCCGTTCCGGGGACAAAGAAAGTTTGAAAGAACTTCCATTGCTCCATTTACTTCACAAAGCTCTGTCAGACGGGACTAAATTTGATATGTCAAATGACGATATTGCGCCGCTGGCAAAAGAAATTGGTCTTCTTACTTCTATGCCAGCCTTTATTTGCGCCAACATTGATGAAACAATGATTGAATACTGCGAAAACTTGATTAATAATCATCCGCTTAAAGCTTTTGCAGATAAAAATAATATGGAAATCATTCCAGTTTCTGCCAAACTCGAAGATGAGATAGCTCAACTCTCTCCTGAAGAAGCCGTTGAATTTATGAAAGAAATGAATCTTAAAGAGAGTGGACTAAGCAGAATAATAAAAACAGGCTACAAGTTGCTTAACTACATCACATTCCTTACTACAGGACAGGATGAAACAAGAGCCTGGACTATTACAAACGGCACCATGGCTCCGCAAGCCGCAGGGAAAATTCATACTGATATGGAACGGGGCTTTATAAGAATGGAAGTAGTTTCATATGAGGATATAGTGCAGTGCGGAAGCGAGACAGAAGCTAAAAACCAAGGTAAAATGCGTATAGAAGGCAAAGACTACATGATGAAAGACGGCGATGTAGTTCATGTAAGATTTTCCGTATAATTTTGCGAAAAACTTTATTTGATTGCTTTTTCCTTTATAATCTCAAAACAGGGACATCTTAATAGCCCGATATAATTTTATGAAAGATTTTTGCTCTAAGGAGATAGCATCATGATAAAATTGCCCCACGCAAAAGAGAATGAAACAATTCTTGTCGTTGACGATGAAGACGCCGTTTGGAGTTTTGTAATTGAAGCTCTACAGAAGTTAGGATATTCAGTAATTCTCGCAGGAAATGGCGAAGAAGCCGTCGAGATATACAAAGGAAATCCAAAGGAAATAAGCTTGGTTTTCCTTGATATGATTATGCCTAAACTTGGAGGACATAGTACATTCTACAAACTAAAAGCTATTGATCCAAATGTAAAAGTACTCCTTTCGAGCGGACATGTTTCTGAAGAAGAAATTGAAGATTTATATGAGCAAGGTGCTAAAGGGTTCATGCACAAACCTCACAAAATAAAAGAATTAGCTCATGAGATAAGAAGAATTCTTGATGAAAATTAGGCTTTTGAAAATACTTACTTTATTGTCCAGCGTCATTATTCTTGCTTCGTGCAGTACTGAATACAATAAAGATAATGCTGCGGATAAGGCAAGAGCTTATGTATTTGAGCAAATTCCAAGGATGTCACCTCAAAATGCGTCGTATATTAAATATACTTATCCGAAACTTCTTACTGCCCCTATCTATTCTACAGCTAAAACAAGTGAAAAACAGCTTTACTGGAATTGGGGGATGGATTATTACGACCCCACTAATTTTTCAAGTTCCCGTCAGTTTTCTCAAGTAGCTTTCACATGGGATCTGCCTGACCCAAAAGTCTCAGTGTTAGTCTTAGGTACATGCTATGATAACTATCAAGGCTGGTATCCTATAAGATTGATATTAAGGGAAGCACCTTTTACTCCCACCGAGTCTGACACTACAAAAGCAAAAGATGAGAAGCCCAGTATATAATCAATAAATTAAAATCTGTAATAACTATGCAAAACTTTACTATTCATAAATTTACCGTTGGCTGGCTTGAAACAAACTGCTATATACTGACATTAAAAAATATTACTACTGTGATTGATCCCGGTGCAGATGCAAAAACAATTATTTCATATCTTGAAGCTAACAAACTTATTCCAGACCAGATTCTCTTGACACATGCTCACATAGATCATATTTCAGCAGTAAAAGAGGTTGCCGACAAGTATGGTACTAGCGTATATTTGAATGAAAATGATGAAGAACTCTACAATAGCCCTGCAAATTCTATAGAACCGATTTTTCCGTCATTATCTAAAAGAATAAAAACTACATCTAAATTTAATGCTGCCGGAATTGAAGCTATCTTCACACCTGGACACACTAAAGGAGGAACTTGTTTTTATGCAAAGGAAGCCAAATTGCTTATTTCAGGAGATACTATTTTTAATGAATCTATAGGCAGAACGGATCTTCCTGGCGGCAATCACAATCAGATTATTAAATCCATTAATGATAAAATATTAACTCTTCCGCCTGAAACTATCATCTATCCTGGGCACGGGCCTGAAACAAGCGTTGATCACGAATCTAAGTACAATCCATACTTCTAGTTTGAATTGAAATTTTATCCTTCGTTAGTCGTTCTTTATGAAGGGAAAAAGGTGGTCAAGGCTTGACTCTAACCAGCGAACCTATGGTTATAAATCAAATGCTAAATACATAATGAACAGTAACTAGCATGTATTTACAATTTTATAATCTACAATCATAAATTTTACTATATCGCCACTTTGCCTTCATTTAATATAGTCAGCTAATTCTCTTAGCAGCACACGGGCAGGAGAGCCTTCGCAGCCTTGGAGTTTAAGCGGCAGGCAAATGAGTTCATATACGCCTGGTTTAATCTTTGACAGATTAAGACCTTCCAGAATAGTGATATTATTTTTTAATAACAATTTATGCACTGGATTATTAGCGGAGTGAAAAGACTCAATCGATAAATAGTCTATACCGACAAGAAGGATATTCATTTCAATAAGATATTGAGCTGCATCTATAGCAAGAGCGACGAAATTACGGTCGAAAGATTTGACATTATTTGCCCAGAGATCCGTATTCCTTGTCTTAAGGAGAATTCTTGAATGCTCGCCAATCTTATATTTTAACAGGTCTTGTTTTTCTACAAGAGTTTTGGAATCTACCTCAATAACCAGGCAAGTGCCTATAAAAGTTTCCATCGGGATAGATTCAACCCTTGCTCCGTCATTGATAAAGTGGTATGGAGCATCAATATGAGTGCCGGTATGAACTCCCATCTGCAGTTGACTCACATTGCATTGATCGCCCTTTGAAATAGATTTAGCCTGTATTAGTGACACAGACGGATCGCCAGGCCAGACAAACAGGTCATTGGATATAGGCAAAGAGATATCATACAATTTCATTAGTTCCTTTATTCCTTTTGCTAAGTGGGATTTTATCTGCAATCTTGTTAATAATCTCCGTGCAGATCTCTGCAGGTGACTTATCTGCGTCAATAGTAATCGCTTTTAAAGGTATATCCAGTATTCTTAGTTGGCTTTCCAGGAGTCCTTGAGGGAAAAAATGATTTGTCCTTTTCTTCAGCCGCTCCAGAATAATATCCTTATCTGCTTTCAAATAGATGAAGATTATATTTTCTTTACCATAAGATGAAAGGATTTGACGGTATTTCTCTTTTAAAGCCGAACAAGCCAGCACGGCGCCTTTATCTTTATTCCACTGTGAGATATGTGACGCCAAATCAAGCAGCCAGGGATTTCTGTCATCATCATCGAGCGGAATGTTGCTTTTCATTTTATCAATATTGTTCCGGGGATGGAAGTCATCGGCATCGTAAAATTTTATCCCAAGGCTATCTGCCAGCAACTTGCCAATGGTTGTCTTTCCGCAACCTGAAACTCCCATGATGATATAGACCATCTTTCTCTCCATCCGCAATTATATTTTTTCTAAATTGAGCAGGTAATAGTTACTATCCATTATGAAAATCTGTATTTTATTCTATCATTAAATAACTTTCAATATCATAAACAAAGATGAAATCAGACATTCATCTCTTAATAAAGAACTTAAAAAATGAATAACCAAAACAATAAGAATACAGATATTATTACCAGAGAACTGGGGTTAAGGGTTTCCCAGACATCAGCAGTAATCAAACTGCTTGAGGAAGGAGCAACAATTGCATTTATTGCAAGATACAGAAAAGAAGCAACAAACTCGCTTGATGAAACTGTTATATCCAGAATCAAAGATCTAAGCGAGCAGCTTGCTGAACTGGACAAACGAAGAAGCGCAATTACAAAAACCCTTACCGAAAGAGACCTTCTTACAGTAGACCTTGGGAAAAAGCTTATGCAGGCAGTTTCTCTTACGGAGCTTGAGGATATTTATCTGCCTTACAAGCCAAAGAAGAGAACGCGCGCCACAATTGCCAGAGAAAAAGGTCTTGAGCCGCTTGCGGAAAAAATATTTAAACAGCTCCCATTTGATTTGATAGCCGAAGCAAAAAAGTTTATCCATCAGGAAAAAGGCCTTGGCTCTATCGAAGAAGTGCTTGATGGAGCAAGAGACATTATTGCCGAGTGGATTTCCGAAAATATCCCATGTAAAAATGAGCTACGGGAACTCTTCAGGGCAAAAAGCGTTCTTTATTCCAAAATTCAGAAAGCCAAGGAGGAAGAAGGATCTAAATTTGAAGACTATTTTAATTATGAAGAGGAAATTACAAGGATTCCGGCACATAGAATTCTGGCAGTATTAAGGGGAAGTAATGAGGGTTATCTTTCAATTAAAGTCCGGGCTCCCGAGGAAATAACGCTAAGCATCATGAAATCAAAGTTCATAAAGGGAGGGTCGCTTTCTGCAGAACAAATGGCCTTGGCAATCGAAGATTCATATAAAAGGCTGCTCTTGCCGTCTATTGAAACAGAAATGCTCAACGAACTCAAGGAGTTTGCAGACGCAGACTCCATAAAGATATTTTCACAGAACTTAAGAGATCTTCTGCTCCAGCCGCCTCTAGGCAATAAAAATGTAATGGCGCTTGATCCTGGTTTCCGTACAGGAGTTAAACTTGTCTGCCTTAATCCTTGCGGTGAACTGCTGCACTTCGATACCGTTTATCCTTTCAACTCTTCTGCTTCACAGATTAGAGAAGTTGAGAAAAAAATTAGAAATTACTGCTATAAATACATGACTGAAGCCATTGCTATAGGGAACGGAACTGCTGGTAGGGAAACAGAAACTTTTATTCGTTCACTAAATTTGCCTAAAGAAATTATTATCGCAATGGTTAACGAATCCGGTGCATCCATCTATTCAGCATCTGAAACTGCCAGGAAAGAATTTCCCAACCACGATATAACAGTTAGAGGGTCCGTTTCGATTGGCCGCAGGCTGATGGATCCTTTGGCAGAACTTGTAAAGATTGACCCGAAATCAATTGGAGTCGGTCAGTACCAGCACGATGTAGATCAGGGAAAACTCAAAAAAGAACTTTCGTCTGCGGTAGAAAGCTGCGTTAATGCTGTAGGAGTGGAGCTCAATACTGCAAGCATTGAGCTCTTAGAGTATGTGTCAGGTTTAGGCCCTGCGCTTGCCAAAAACATTGTAGAGTACCGTACTGTTAAGGGAAGGTTCAATTCAAAAGAAGAGCTAAAAAAGGTTACACGGCTTGGCAGTATGGCCTTTCAGCAGTCGGCTGGATTCCTTCGCATTCACGACGCTGAAAATTCGCTAGACAGTTCCAGTGTTCACCCTGAAAGCTATGAAATCGTGCAAAAGATGGCTTCAGACCTGAAATGTTCACTCAAAGATTTAGTAGAAAAACCTCAACTCAGAAAGAGCATTGATTTAAAAAAATATATTACCGACAAGGTTGGGATGCCTACTCTTCAAGACATAATGGCTGAATTGGAAAAGCCTGGAAGAGATCCGAGACAGAAATTTGAAGCGTTTTCTTTCTCTGAAGGAGTAAACAAAATAGAAGACCTCAAAATAGGAATGACAATGCCTGGGATTGTAACCAATGTAACGAACTTCGGAGCTTTTGTTGATATCGGAGTACATCAGGACGGACTTGTGCATATCAGTCAGATGGCTGACCGTTATGTGTCCAATCCGGCTGAATTACTAAAGGCACAGCAGAAAGTCAAAGTGCATGTCATAGAAATCGACATCAAGAAGAAAAGAATAAGCCTTTCGATGAAGGCAAAAGTAAACTGATTTAGAGTCTTAATTAAAATTACACTATCTGCTTAACTTATAAATATAGGAGAATATAATGGATTGGTTAATACTGTTTATTGCAGGGGCATTCGAATGTTGTTGGGCAGTTGGCCTCAAGTATACTGAAGGATTTACCAAGCTCTGGCCGAGTGTTTTTGTCGTCGTCACAATGGGGTTAAGTTTATGGCTTTTGGCTTTAGCAATGAAAACAATCCCAATAGGTACTGCCTATGCTGTATGGACCGGAACAGGAGCTGTTTGCGTCGTTATAATAGGGATGATTTTTTTAGGAGAATCTAAAGAGATAGCCAGGATTATTTGCCTGTTATTAATAATTTTCGGAATCGTAGGGTTAAAAGTTTTTGCTAAAAATCATTAGAATCTACGGAAAATATTCATTGATGATGAGTGAGCTAGTTATTACTATACACATTTCAATTTTTAAGATTATTAACGGTGGTATTTCCGTTCAGAGTAGAACCAATGTCTGAAAGAGTATTTTTGACCTAAAGAAAGGAAGCTTTTTGTGATAAAATTTGCCGTTATAGGCACATCAAAAATCGTAAGTGAATTTATAGAATCGGCACAGAACTTCAATAATTTTTTTTTGGAAGCTATTTATTCCAGAGATTTTAGTAAAGGTTTATTTTTTGGAGAAAAATTTTCTTGCAATAAAGTTTATACCGATTTAGATAAACTTGGGAAAGACTCAAATATTGACGCAGTTTATATTGCTAGCCCGAATTTTCTTCATTGTTTACAGTCTATAAAACTAATGGGATATAAAAAACATATCCTCTGCGAAAAACCCTTTGCTTCAAATAGCAAAGAGGTAGAGGCTATGATAAAAGCCGCCAAAGAAAACAATGTACTTCTTATGGAAGCTATGAAAACGCCTTTCATGCCCATTATCCAAAATGTTAAAATTCATCTTCGTAAAATCGGGAAGATTACACGAGCATTCTTAAACTATTCTCAATACTCGTCTCGGTATGATAGTTTTAAAAATGGCATAATAGAAAATGCTTTTAAACGAGAGTTTTCCAATGGAGGTTTGGTGGATATTGGTATTTACCCTTTATTTGCAATGCTATATCTCTTTGGTAAAAGTAGTGATTTATCAGCAAAAGCTCAATTTCTTCACACAGGAGTAGATGCTTTAGGCACTATCTCTGTTAAATATGATGATTTTCTTGGAGATGTACATTATTCAAAAATATCTAATTCATTAATTCCTAGCGAGATTCAAGGGGAAGATGGAAATATTCTTATAAACGCAATAGCTATTGGGTCTTCAGCTAAAATACATATGAGAAGTGGAGAAATTATAGACCTTGGTTCAGAAAAGAACGATGCTTTCTATTATGAAATTAAAGAGTTTTTAGCTCTTATAGAAAATGGAAAACTTGAATCTAGTATAATGTCTCACAAGCTGTCTTTAGAGCTTATGAATACACTTGATGAAATCAGAATGAAAATAGGTTTGGTCTATGAGGCAGATAAAGTTTAACTAAATTTTTAAGGGTCAGATATCATTGTAAACTATTGGAAATTAATATGAGAACTTGTCTTATAGCTTCTCTAACTTTTTTGTATTTAGTAGCATTTGCTTATGGAGATGATATTAAAACATTAGACGGAAAGGTTTGCAGCCGCGGCAAGTTTTTCAGGAGCATTAGATATTCATTCTTTGTATCAAAGTTCAGAAGATGAAAAA
>Ga0194038_1000342_pt1 | contig 20315 bp, 28 predicted proteins | sample JunL226m_MetaG_FD_148630 | JGI IMG/M metagenome (GOLD analysis project Ga0194038, IMG submission 148630) | Anoxic zone freshwater microbial communities from boreal shield lake in IISD Experimental Lakes Area, Ontario, Canada - Jun2016-L227-6m | ecosystem: Environmental > Aquatic > Freshwater >... | reverse complement strand
GAATACAATATAAGTGAGATGTTCGCGTAGAGGTTGGAGATCATCTGGAATTTTATATGACAGTCGAAAGAAAATAATTTATTTTTTATCCTTTTATTTTATGAAAAAGAGTCTTTTAGTCGTCGGGCTGGTGTCTACGATGCTGTTCCCAGTATTTGCTGAGTATACGTTAAAAGCAGATGATCAAAAAACAGTCAATACCATTATTCAAAAGGTAAAAACAAAACCAATACATACGCAAGAAATTATAATAAAGGCTCTGAAAACTGCTCAGAATAAAACGAATCTTACAGAGCAAAAACAGGCGATATTTGCTGCTGTTGAGTTTGGACTTCGTCAAAAGGACAGTGCTGGGAAATTGCTTGCTACAAGTCTTGAACGAAAGGAAATCACAACATCCATTTTTACCAAAAAAGTTGATGAAAAAGTAGGATCGGCAACACTCCATATTTCTGGTAATCTTACTAGTACGATTGACCCTAAGAAAGTTGTCTTTGACACCACTCTTGGAATAGATGCTGATATGAAAGATAATCAGAATCCAAAAGTAGGAATCCAAATCAATGTATCTGCCTCAGCAGATGCAGAAAAATTTGCTGGATCTGGGGAGATGCGTGTTATTAATCAACAAGGGTTTTTCTTACTCAAAGACCTATCCCTTACCCCAGATGAATCTAATATTGCTGCCCTTGTGTCACCATATCTGAATATTTGGTGGAAGGTCCCCCTTGATCAAGCATCACTTCAGGATATCAATGTTCAGACAACTCTCCAGACGCAAAAAAGAGAAGAAGTACAAAAAATACTTTCCAAGACGAATATTATACCATCACTTATTTACGAAGGACAGAAAAAAGGTGTATCTACTTACACGGGGACTATAGACAATGACACTCTTGTCACAGCACTAGCAAGCATCGCAGCCACACAAGGGAAGACTGTTTCAGCATCCGATATTCTAGATATGTGAAAGCAGTTAAAATGAATTACACTACAGACAAAGTTTTCTCTTGATACAAGTAGTGTTATTACATGAATGAGTCTCACAGCTCTCGCTAACGCAGTTACTTTACCAGATAATTCCCAAGTGAGCGGAACTGTGACAGTAGAAATACTTTCCTCATCACTTATTCAACCAATAATAGCCCCAAGTAATGCAAAGGATTTCAGTACCAGCCTCTAAACTATGAATCTTTCTTCTCTTTTTATTGTCGCCGCAGGAACCTGTTGGGGGCTGGATGGACTTCTCCGTTCACAAATATCTGGACTTTCACCACTTGTCATAGTTACACTGGAACATACTATATGATTTTTGATTCTTGTGATACTTGGCTGGTCACATTTTAGTTTTCCAAAACTTTCTCAAAAAGCGTGGTGGTGTTTGATAGGTGTAGCACTTTTTTCAGGACTTATTGGTACTTATGCTTTTACTTGGGCATTGGCGAATGTAAATTATACTTCGTTTGGAGTACTCTTCCTGCTCCAAAAACTCCAGCCTGTTTTTGCTATTATAGCAGCCTTGATATTTCTCTGAGAACGACCCAAAAAAAGTTTTTATTTTTTAGCAGCATGAGCATTGCTCGCCAGTTATTTCCTCAGTTTTGGTAAGTCATGACTCGATATGTCTTTTGGGACCGATGCTTTTCGGTCTGCAATGGCAAGTATTATTGCTGCTATTTGTTGGGGATCTGCGACTGTATTTTCTCGATACCTCTCTCATCAGGGATACAAAGCACGTACTATGACAGCCTATAGGCTCTGAATGGTGGCTATTCTCGGTACGATTACTCTTGGTGTTTTTACAGCATTTGGGGTGAATCTCTTTACTTTCCCAGCTGACCTCTATCAATTTTCTTTGATTATGGTCGGAATTGCACTCCTCTCTGGTGTTATTGGCACGACGCTTTATTATCGTGGTATTCAACATACGCCTGCTTCCCAAGCCACCATTTTTGAACTCTCTTTCCCCCTTACAGGATTTCTGCTTGATATCTTTCATATGCACAAGACGCCAGACATATTTCAGATACTTTGAGGTATTTTATTGGTGAGCATCATGTTAGTTATTGCAAAAAATATGCAAAAGAGCTAGGGTATGTATTATTTTGACTGACTCAATTGTGTTTTTACAATCATAATACTGAGAACACCCAGACTCATAACAATAAACAATCATTTATAGGCTGTAATATCAATAGTAAGAAGCGACCACTTTTGATTTCCAAAAAAGGTAATAATCTGAGTCAGATAATTTGTCCCAATCCAGGGAATATATCCTATCCAAATAGCGAGAGTTTTTGAGAAGGTACTTACAAAAAGTGTTAGAATCCCGCTATACATCAGGACTGGTATTGCTGGCGCAGCCAGCATATTTGCTAGAGGGCCCACCAATGAGAAAGTCCCAAAATAAAATAGTGTGATAGGAAATGTTCAGATAGTAGCCGCGATAGTAAGTGCACTAGCCTCTGCAAAAAAATCTCATAAAAACTTCAGTGCATGAGTCAGTTTTTTTCACCAAACAATGATACAGATGACCGAGAGAAAGGAGAGCTGGAGCCCAACATCATAAAGAAGCGAGAGAGGACTCCAGAACGTTATCAGCGTCGCAACAATAATAGGGAGTATGAGCCCCGGAAAACGATATCACCAGAGCCCAGCTGTATATCCAATAGTTCCCATCAATGCTGCTCGCCATACGGGCATATCTCCGCCTACGAGTAGCGTAAAACCAAATACGATACAGAGAATGATACCGATACGTATTATTACAGGAAGACTTCGAATAAAGAGGGAGAGAAACACTATAAGCATCATAATATTACCACCACTCACTACCATAAGATGCATCAGTCCTGATGCCTTGAGTTGTTGTTTGAGTTCGGGACTCATAGCGCTTCTTTGACCGAGTAATATGCCCGAAAGAATAGAATATCCTGATGGAGGAAAGAGATCTGAGAGTTTTGCATCAAACCAATCTTGGAGACGAACTGTATAGCTGTATCTTTTTGGTGGTTGTTTAGAGCTTTGAAATGATTGAAATTCTGCAACCATTCCACGGTACCAGAGTGTTTTCTCTCCCGCATAATCTGAAGTGTCTACTGGAAAATGAAATTTTCCAAAGGCAGTGACGGTATCCCCAGGAGTAAGGGTAATATTTACAGGGACAACAATAGCAATAGAGGCATGATTTTCAGTAGTATCAATATGGTCGAGGATGATTTGATAACGCCGATTATATTCACTGACTCAGAGAAGAGAGATGACACTTCAATGTATCCGATGAGAAAAACCCTCCCAACCAATTGCTTCTCAAAGAGAATTTTTTCTATACTCCATATTTTGTATTGATTGCAAACTCCAATACCACCCTCAAAAGAGACAAAGAAGTGATAAGGGTACAATCCACCATTTCTGAAATTTCCAGATTAAAAGTATGAGACTAAAAAGACAGAGAACCCATATTCAGTTACTTTCCCAGATTGTTCCAATAATAATTCCGCCTATCCACGAGAGACATCCAAAGAGTGAGAGAGGAAAAATATGACGAGAGAAAGTCATATAAAAACTATGGTCTTTTTACAGTGAACCAAGAAATACTCAAGTATAGTAAGCAATTCCAGCAGCAATGCTTCCAAGGAGAACGGTTTGAGCTATGGCTCTCAGGAGAGACTTATGATTCATAATACCTTTTAGACATCCAATTACTATAAAAGCTACTCCCGTTATCACCCCAGAAGATATAAAATTTCCGAATGAGAAAATATATGGCAGAAGGGGCAATAATCCAAAAGCCACAAAGGCACAGAATGTGGAGATCGCAACACAAATAGCGCAAATGCTTTTTTTAGGGTCGTCTCGTGTTGAGAGATAGGCCCCAATAGACATCGATACACCGTCAGCGAAAACATTTGCAATTCCCATAATAATTACTGTTTTGGTTGAGAGTCATCCACCAGTTGCTCACGCAACGACAGCAAACGTGGTTACAAGGCCATCTAAACCGCCATAAATATATAGTCGAAGTTTTCTCATAATAGACCTAATTGAGCGTCGTGATAATCTGGTCAAGCGTAAGCGAAGTATCAGTATCGGTTGGGCTGGTTCACCACCAAACCTGTGAGTACACATGTACACAATACCCTGTACCATAGCCACCACAATCACTTAGGGTATTGGTAAAAGTTATTTTCCGTTTAAATTGTGTTTTGCAGCTTTGAGTAGTATTTATTTCGCAATAAGGGATGGTATCCGCACAACTACATTTAAAATCACTAGTAGGACTTATGCAATTACTGATAGTGGCTCATGAAGACATACTTTGTTCTTGGGAGTACCAACCATTCTCGTTGATACAGACATCATAATTTGGGGTTAGTGCCGGATTCTTTTGCCCAAGAGCTCTAGTATCTGTTAAAATATATGGTGTTTCTGTGGAGGTTGTAGTATTATATACCAGAGGGCAATTAGTATCGAGGAGTATATGTCAATCAATGCTAAAGAATGCATTAGTTCCAGCACAAGCACCAATTTCATATCCATTCAAAGCAAATGTGTCACGCAGAGTTGTGACTGATTCGAGTCATTCACGGGCTATGTTGACAGCAGTAAGTCGGGTATCCGTGAGAGAGGCAAGTTTTTTCCCACTATCCACCATAGTATAAATTCCCACTAATGATATACTCAAAATGACCATCATTACCATGACTTCTACGAGCGATGTACCCGATGTATAACGGAGAGACATGGTAAAAGTTGGAGTGAAAAATTATGCTTGAGGAGTAGGGTTTTTCTTGATAACAAAAAGTTGTTTATAGACCTCATTGCTGCTTTTATCAAAATAACGAATTGTATAGGTATTAGTGCCTTCTTGCATATTTCCAAATTCTTCATTTGCAAAGTAATACCATGATGATCCGTTGAATGAGCCAAGCTTGAAATCATTAATAGTTACAGAAGCGACATTGCTTGCCGAAATACTTCCCTCAATACGGACTTTCTTATCTGTTGTTTCATAATAATCTGCTGCAGGAGCTACTATTTTGAACCGCTTGTCCGGTTTATAGGTACTTACCTGCGCTTTACCATTACTAGGTGCTGTAGTTGATGCTGTATTACTTACAGGGGTTGCAGTAGCTGTAGCGGAAACAGTAGTAGTATAGACGGTTATAAAACCTTTTGTGAGAAGTGTCCCAGTAGCATCGTAGGTTCGGTAGACGAGATTATTCTCATGATTGGTAAGAGGGAGATTTTTAAGAACAAACGTTTGTTTTACTGGATCAAGTGTAGCTGCCAAATTGCTTATTACTATTCGAGCGACAGTTGGATTAAGGATTTTTCCAGACACTGTGATAGTTTTTGCATCGATGGTTGCCTCATCAATAGGTGACTCAAAAGCTATAAGTCCTCCTCATACCGTATTTGTTTGTGTCGTTGTTTCAGAAGTTGGGGTAGTGGAAGTGGTTTTAATTCCTGCTGTATATGTATTAGCCCCATTAAGAGACATCCATGGGCTTGTCAGAGTTTCTGGATTGATAGGAGCAACACGAGAAGATAGATCATCAAATGTCACGGTACGGAGAGTGGAATAATTCAATTGTTGTCCAGAGGCAATCTCGAGTGTTTTATTTTCCACACTTACCGTAACAGTTCCTTGTAAAACAGTGATAGTAGTAAAGAGCTCATTTTTTGCGACATTGAGAACACTCCCAGAAGATGGAAGTACTAAAACTCCCAAAAGATCCACAGAGAAATCCCCCGTATCAGCCTGTATCCAAAGATCTTTATTTTCAAGACGGAATTGTGTCTTATTATCAGTTCCTTGTCCGAGATAGCGTATTTTTGTCCCAGTATTGAGGTTAAGCGAGTTCTTGTCATTATTGAGGAATGCTATTTTTGCTGTCCCTCATTTTATCTCTACCAAATCCAGATTCGCCAAAGGAGTATTGGCCTGTATTGTTTTTTCTTTTTTACTTTCATTAACGAGAAGAGCAGAGCTAGTTTCATCAGTCATACGGAGACTCACAGGGGCTGTGGCAAGATCTGGTGCACTTCATCCACTCACAAATCGCCAAATTAAAATAATAAAAAGGAGAGCTATAACTCCAATCAGTACTGTTGTCCAAGAAGGAGTTGTTCGAGAAGAATAATTCCGGTCGCCGCGCATAAATATACATTAAAAAATAAATTTTGTACACTATAATAAAAATGCCCCTATCTACAAGGTTTTTTGTAGTAAGAGGGGAGTTTTTAAAGTTTTCTCTCTTGACGAAAAATTTTGATAGGGCAAAAAATAGAGGAATTAGTTCCTTTTATGGAACATCTATAAATAGACTTTTTACTTTTTTCCCAGTATCTTCTGTGTGATGGTGTCCCGTGTCTGCCACCCCTCACTGACCTTAACATGGAGCTCGAGATAGACTTTTTTTTCGAAAAGGTCTTGAAGATCTTTGCGCGCAAGAGAGCCAATTTCTTTTACCATCGCCCCATGACTTCCTACAAGGATTTTTTTCTGCGAATCTGTCATGCAATAAATGTAGGCGAGGATCTTTACCAGTTTTCCTTTATCTTCCATCATATCCACATCAACATAGGTACAGTGAGGAACTTCCTCATAGGTTGAGAGAAAGATTTTTTCACGAATAATTTCACTTGCACGAGTATACACATCTTGATCGGTAACATCATCTTCTGGGTAGAGCAGTGGCCCTTCAGGTAAGAGGAGAGCGAGCTGAGAAATAACTTCTTTAATTCCCTCTTTGGTAATATTGGAAACAAAAATAGTATTTTTTGGATAAAGGTGTTTCTCAAAATCATTCATCACATCGAGTTTGCTCACAATAGTGATGACTGGCACCGTTGCCTCAGCAATAATTTTATCAATCATTTCTTCTTCAAGTCCCTTTGGTCTCGCACCATCAATAACTCGTAAAATAACATCCGTATCACCAAGCGCTGATTTTGTTACCCAATTAATTGACTGATTCCAGTTGTGTGAACTCGAATGAAGCCCAGGAACATCTTGAAAAATAATCTGACAATTTTTGTCAGTATAAATTCCTCGTATAAGCCGTCGAGTTGTTTGAGGAATAGCAGAGACAATACTGATTTTATCGCCAATAGCGGCGTTTACGAAACTGGATTTACCAGAACTTGGTCGCCCTAAGAGGGTGACATATCCAACATGTCGAGGAAGAGAGGTAGTCATAACCAAAAAATACAATAATATAATGAGCCTATATTACAATAAAATGGGAGAAAGCAAGTTCTACGCTTCGCAAACTTTCTTTTTGCATTTATTACTGAGACATTCATCATCGGTATCACATGCTGCACCAGTTCCCTGGTTGGATTTAAGTCGACACGTCTTTGGTGGAGGCCCAACACAGACGCTGTTTGGCTGGCAGTCCGCTTTAGTTTTGCAAGTATCAGGAGGGGGTACACTTTCTACTGGAGGTATATCAATAGCGGTGCAATGTCCTATATTATAAGAAGATGCGGAAGAATTCCCCGGCACTGGCGTGTAATATTGTGTTTTGCCAGAGGTTTCAAACTTAGCACTGAGCAAATATCAATCCCCGTTATCACAGGTGGTATAAGTATAACCACAATAATCTACTGAATTATTAGTGGAAGAAGCGATACAAGAAACTTTACTATTAATGGGATCAAGTATGGAATGGCCATGATTAGCCGCCATCACTGCCGTGTTGAGTTCTGTATCGGAGGCTGGAGGTCTTCAGTATGAATGACGGAAATCAAAGATTATATTATCCAAAGTAGCAATGTCGGTCATGCGTGTTGTATCGCGAGTTTCCTGGAGATATCATCTATATCCCAGAACACCCATGGTTGAAAGAATAGTAATAATAGCCATTACAACCATGAGTTCTATTATAGTAAAACCATATTGTCTTTTACTGAAGAAAAATCAGAAGGAATGCAGTAGGGTATTTTTAGATAATTTTTTCATGGAAATGGATAAGATGTGACCCTATTTTTTTTAGTATAGCTTCTATTTTAGAAATACAAAATTTTAACCAGTAAAACGATTTTGTTTCGTCTTGCATATTTTACCATTTTTGATACTATGAATCTGATCGAGAGCATAGGACCTACAAGAAAAGTAGGGATATGCAAGTGTACAACGAAAAAGAGATAGATATACCAGATGTAATTGAGAGAGATTTTGGCACAAAGTGAGACGATTTATTTCTTCTATTCCACATTCTTTATACCAAAAGTCTCTTGTATTCTCAGGATAAGATATTTTGCTCTGCAATATTTTTGTTGTATCGATCATTTTAATTTTTTAATGTTTGATTATGGAACTCATACTTGGTCTTATTGTAGGCCTTCTTCTTGGTTGAGGCGGATTTTTTGCTTATCAAAATATTCAGAATAGGCGCGGGGCAGGACAGGCAAATAGTATTCTCGCTGAAGCTGAAAAATCAGCAAAAGACCTCCGAAAAAAAGCAGAGCATGAAAGTGATAAAATGCTTGAAGAAGCACGAAAACAGGCAAAAGAAGAGCGAGATCGTGCTGCAGAAATAGAGAAAAAAGCAATTGACTCGGAGAAACGTCTTGAACAAAAAGAGACAAAGTTAGACCAAAAACTTGAGGAATTAGTTAAAAAGACAGAAGATTTAAATGTTGCAAAAGAATCTCTCGCTCGAGAGGAGGAGCTCCTCGGAGAAAAGAAAAAGGAAATTGGTAAAAAACTCTCTGAAATTGCTGGACTCTCTGTTGAGGAGGCGCAGTCACGACTTTTTGCTCAGATAGAAGAGCAGTACGAAGCCGATTTTTTAAAACATATTGAAAAGAAGAAGTCAGAACTTAAAACTCGTGAGGAAGAAGTGTGTCGTGAGATTCTTGTGAACAGTATGCAACAGTATGCAAGTGCTGTAACCGCTGAAACTACTCAGACAACTATTGAACTTGAAAGTGACGATCTCAAGGGGCGCATTATTGGTAAAGAGGGACGGAATATTACAACATTTGAAAAAGAAACAGGTGTTTCTATCATCATTGATGATACTCCAAATACTATTTTTATATCAAGTTTTGATCTCTTTCGTCGGTATGTGGCAAAGAAATCCCTCGAAGATCTTCTCTGAGATAAAAGAATTCAACCAGCCCGTATCGAAGAAATCGTTCAAAATAACCAAAGAGATGCGGAAAAGCTTCTTCTCAAGCTCGGAGAACAAGTTTGTTCTGAAATGAATATTTCAGGATTTCCGGATGAAGTCGTGAGTTTAATAGGAAAACTTCGTTTCCGTACGAGTTTTGGTCAAAATATTCTCAAACATTCACAAGAGGTTGCTTACATCGCAGAAGCAATCGCTCGTGAAGTGGGAGCGGATCCAGAGATTGCGCTCAAAGGAGGTATTCTCCACGATATCGGTAAAGCTCTCGATCACGATATTGAAGGAACACATCCAGAAATTGGCGGGAAAATTCTCCGAAAATATGGATTTGATGAAAAACTCGTCAATATTACAGAAGCACACCATGGGGCCATTCCTGCAACCTGCATTGAAACAGGCATTATTATGATTGCCGATGCTATCAGCGCAGTTCGTCCTGGTGCTCGTCGTGCAAATATCGAAGAATATATCAAGCGCATGAAAGATATGGAGAATCTCGTTCTCTCATTTCCAGGTGTTGAAAAGGCATACGCCTTGTCAGCTGGACGAGAGGTTCGTGTATTCGTTAATCCACGAAATATCTCTGACATAGAGGCTGAAAAACTTTCTCGTGATATTGCTATTGGTATTCAAGATAACCTCCAATATCCCGGTGAAGTGAAAGTGATGGTGAGTCGTGAAAATCGATTTGTAGAATATGCGAGATAGTATAGAATAAGTAACAGAAAGGAGTATTTAGTTTTGTAACCCATTAAACATATTTCTTATGTACCCAGAACTTTATTCTTTTACATTTGGTGATACGGCTGTTCCAATAACTGCTTTTGGGGTTTCTCTAACTATTGCATTTTTCTTGTTTTATTGGATGCTCCGGAGACTAGGAAGAAAATATGATATTAATACTGCATTTTTCAGTGAAAATCTTCTTTCATTTTTTTTGGTGACATTCTTCATCTCTCGTTTTTTACATGTTATACTCTATGCAGGACTTCCAACAAAGTCTGCATTTTCTATTGAGTATCCTATTCTGACATTCTTTCTCATGTCTGATTATTATTTTAGTGCCGGTGGAGCTATTTTGGCATTTTTCGGGCTCTTTTGGTTTCATATGAGACATAGGGAACAAGAAGATTGTGAAGATGTTCTGGATCTTACGGTAATATCTTGGGTATTTGCATCTATTGTGGCTTATTTTGGTGCTTTCCTGGGGGGACAAGTATATGGTGTCCGTAATGAAGGGATATTTGCTGTCGATTATATCAACAATCCTATTCTTGCAGAATTTCCTCGATTTCCGCTCGCCATAGTGTATGTTCTCTGCACATTGGCTATCTTTTCACTTATCTATATTGTTCGGAAAGTCCGTCCAGAAAGGTGACTTGCTGCTTGATTAGGCGCCTTTCTGTGGGGGGTAATGTGGTTTATTGGTGAATGGTGGAATGATGCATCCTCTGATAATGTATCCTACATTTTCGGGCTTATCTCTCATTGGAAAATCATCAATTTTAATCAAATTATAGCCCTGTTGTTGATGGCATGGGGAGCGTGGAGGTTAGCTCACATTATACCAAGCCCTCTCTCAGAGTGGATTATTGATATAGGGGATAAAGTATCAGACACACTGGGGGACACATATGATGCATTTGAGAAGCTAGGACAGAGATATTTTAAGAAAGGAAAAAAATTATTCATCTCTTTTCAGAAAAAAATAAAAAAATAGAAGTCAATATATTTTCTCAGAGATTCCTCTCATAGAAAGAGAGAAATACATTCCAAACAGTTGCATTTCCAGGGAAAATGTTATATGCTGGTGGGAGTAATTGTAATTTCATTTTTTTATATGTTACACTTTTTTAATCAAAGATGGTCATTTTGTGCTAATGCAAAAAGGATAATTCTTACCGCGTTGCCAATACTGATTCTTTTTTTCTCACAAAATACACTAGCGGTCTGGTATAGTAACCAATGGACATATCGAAGCACCATTACCATCAATCATACCAAAGTATCAAATACGAGCCAATCTAATTTCCCAGTGCTTATTAGTCGAACAGACCCAAACTGGAAAACTGTTGCAAATGGTGGACATGTGGGGCAATCTGATGGTTGAGACATTCTCTTCACAGCTGCAGATGGTACAAAGCTCGATCATGAAATAGAGAAATATGTTCCCACAACCGGCCAATTGATAGCATGGGTCAGAGTGCCTGCACTTTCTGCCTCTGTCGATACCGTTATTTATATGTATTATAGTAACGCGATGGTTGCGGATCAATGGAACAAAACTGGCGTTTGGGATACTAATTTTAAATGAGTTTGGCACTTAAATGAAGCTGGTCCGACAAATGTTTACGATTCTACCGTAAATGCTAACACTGGAACACAATCAGGTGGTGTCACATTCGGGACAGCTGGCGCCATCAATGCCGCAACAAGTTTTAACGGAAGCTCGAGCTATCTCTCGATGGGTAATGGTACTACGATAAATATCCCTGGTGGCCAACTCACACAATCAGCATGGGTATATCCTACAGCTGATGTGGTCCAAGGTACCATAGCAACCATGGTTAATGGTTACTATTTTGCGAGGAATAGTAATGGGACTATCTCTACTTACCAATATGGAACGACTCCACCAGGTTGGCATTCTTCCATATGAACTGTACCACTAAATCAATGGAGCTATGTAACTAGTACCTATAACGGAAGTGTTCTTACCTTTTATATTAATGGTGTTGCATCTGGGACGACCAATAAAACTGGTAATATTACTCAAGTTACAGCATATCCATTAAGAATAGGATGGGATACTTCATGAGGAGCAAGATACTGGAATGGGCGTATTGAAGAAACTCGTGTCTCTAGTACAGCACGATCGGCTGACTGGATTAAGACAGAATATAATAATCAGAGTTCCCCTGCTGCCTTTTATACCAGTGTGTCTGAACAGACATTTTGTGGTGCAGCCACCGATGTTCCAGCTGTAGAGTGCCAAGCACTGATGAATATCTATAGTACAAACAATGGTACTAATTGGTACAATAAAGCTGGTTGGTGAACTTCCACGACTATAGGTTCTTGGTATGGTGTGACGGTAAGTGGCGGACATGTTACACAACTGAACTTGATGAATAATAATCTCCAAGGAAATTTTAATATTTCCCAGGGAAACCTCAACTCACTTAATTGACTTTATCTCGCTTACAATCAACTTATATCCTTCTCTGGCACTGGTCTCAACGGTCTTGTGAACCTCAGTATTTACTGCAATCAACTTACATCCTTCTCTGGCACCGGCCTCACTAATCTCTCTTATCTTTACGGCAATAATAATCAACTTACATCCTTCTCTGGCACCGGCCTCACTAATCTCTCTTATCTTGAACTCTCTCAAAATCAACTTACATCCTTCTCCAGCACTGGTCTCACTAATCTCCATAGTCTCGATCTCGTTAGTAATCGACTTACATCCTTCTCTGGCACTGGATTCACCAATCTCCAGTTTCTCTCTGTTAGTGGTAATCTACTTACATCCTTCTCTGGCACTGGATTCACCAACCTCTCTTATCTCTCTCTTGATAACAATCAACTCACTTCATTTTCCAGTACTGGCCTCAGCAGTCTCAACACTCTTGTTCTTAGTAGTAATCTTCTCACATCCTTCTCTGGCACCGGCCTAAGCAGTCTTGCGTATCTTTATATCGAACATAATCAACTCACATCCTTCTCTGGCACCGGCCTAAGCAGTCTTGCGTATCTCTATCTTAATACCAATCAAATCGCAACCTTTTCTAGCACTGGATTCACCAATCTCCATAGTCTCGATCTCGTTAGTAATCGACTTACATCCTTCTCTGGCACCGGCCTCACTAATCTCCAGTTTCTCTCTGTTAGTGGTAATCAGCTTACATCCTTCGATGGGAGTAACCTCTCCAATCTCCAAACTCTTTATCTCGATAGCAATCAACTCACTTCATTTTCCAGTACTGGCCTCAGTAGTCTCCTGTCTCTCTCCTTCAGCGCTAATCAACTCACATCATTTGATAGCAGTAACCTCACTAGCCTTTCTTTTCTCAATCTCAGTTCTAACTATCTCACATCATTTGATAGCAGTAACCTCTATAACCTCCAAGGGCTCTACCTTGACAGTAATCAACTCACATCATTTGATAGCAGTAACCTCTATAACCTCCAGCAGCTCAGTATCAACTCCAATCATCTCACATCATTTTCTGGCAATGGTCTCAGCAGTCTCCAAAGCCTCAATCTCGAATACAATTACATAACATCCTTCGACGGTACCTATCTTGCTGCCCTCAACTATCTTTATCTCGATAACAATCAACTCACATCCTTTTCTGGCAATGGTCTCAGCAGTCTCATGTATCTCTATCTTTATAATAATCAGCTTACATCATTTGATGCTACATGATTGGAATATCTTTCCTATATAGATGTTTCAAATAATTATTTGTTTTATCTCGCCCCTTCACTTTCAAATGTTGTCAGTAGTATGAATTATGGGAATGCCTATTTTGACAATAATTGTCTCTCCAGTGACTATATGGATTCATGAGTGTATAATTGGCTTAATAATTATACCTATGGCTGGAGCAACCAAAATCCTTCTTGTCCTAGCACTGCTCATCCTATTTGTCGGTGAAGCACAGATGTGCCCTATGATGAATGTGAAGGACTGATGAGTATCTATGATAACACGGGCGGTACGAGTTGGACTAATCAGTATAATTGGGGTACCTCGACCCAAGTCTGTACCTGGTTCGGCGTTAATTGTCTCAATGGTCACGTCGATAATCTCATTTTATGATTTAATAATTTATCAGGATCATTTAATATATCAGGAGGTAATTTGAATCTACTTACCTATCTGACTCTCAGCTGAAATCAACTCTATAGTTTTTCCCCCACAGGAATGCCAGCACTGCAATGGCTCTATATGACGAATAATCAAATCTCTTCTTTTGATGGGACTGGAATGAGTGCACTCCAATACTTGATTTTAGATAATAATCAACTCACATCATTTTCCAGCACTGGCCTCACTTCGCTTTCTCAACTCCAACTCTCTCAAAATCAACTCACATCATTTTCCGGTACAGGGCTATGATCATTAGTAACACTGTATCTTCACAGTAATCACCTCACATCGTTTTCTGGTGTATGAATGGGCGCCCTGCAACAGTTAAGTTTGAATGATAATTCTTTGACCTCATTTTCAGGTACATGACTCAGCTCTCTCGTAGCCCTGGATTTGATGATGAATCATCTCACCTCATTTTCAGGTACATGACTCAGCTCTCTTTCGTCTCTGTATCTTGATAACAATCAATTAACTAGTTTCCCAGTCTCCCTAGTTCCTCTAACAAATCTTACCTATATCAATATCGATGGGAATCTTATTAGCTCTATTCCGCAAGAGGTTAAGAGTGTTTCTCGATGGTCTACTCTCTGGATGACATATAATTGTCTTTCTTGATCTTCACTCGATACTTCAATCACTAGCTGGCTCAATACTTATTCGACTGATGATTGGACGGTTCGTAATGCAGCATGTCCAGCTGTTTCTTGAACGATGTACTTCTGTGGTACAGATGTATGAGATCCTACGAATTGGAATGATCCTGCAAACTGGAAAGGCAATGCCCTATGTGTCACAAGTGCTCCAAAACTCCTTCCAGATGCCACTGATAATGTTATAGTTCTTGCAAATGTGTCAAAGAATCAGGTAGGTCCATTAACTCCAGCTCCAAAAGCAACCGTCAACACACTTCAAGTATTAGGAGGCTCTATTGTTTCCATCCCAATTATAAATGGTTGAGGGTATAAAATCACCACCTCTCTCGATGGAGATAATAATGATATTACTTGGACTACATCAGATCCAGCTGTCACTATTACATATGCAAATCCTGTGGATAGCAATACCACTGTGAGTGTGAATGGGAAGAATATTACCATTACTCCGGGTATGAATCCAGCCATCATGGTCAGCGGTATAACCAGTCCAGACTTTTCCTATGTTAATGGACCGCTCTATCCTGCCTTTGACGGCAATGGTTATGTCAGTGATCCTGCATATCCTGCTAGTAGTGTAACTCCACTCGTAAAATTAATGGATATTAATTCTTCTCCTCCATATTGGCCACATGACAATGCTCGGTGGCAATTCTGGGCATTTACAGATGCGTACCCTTTTGGTATGGATCTTACCGATGGACCAACTGATTGTACAGATGTATCTCCAGCTTCCTGTACAACTCCTGCACTTAATCTACCATCATGGGGCATGGAAGGCACAATTCAAATTACTGACGGATGATTAGTACCAGCATCGGCCTCTCAACTTATTCAGGCTGTTGCTGATACTCCTGCTGCTGCAGCTTTGATATATGGTACGCCTGCCCCAGGTAACAATGGTGTTGGTGCCGTTACTGCGATGACAAAAAAATCAGCCTCCACATTTACCACATACCCTACACCGATGTCATTCTTAAATACTTCGACAAATGCGGCTGGTAATACACTGACAGGAAATGCTAATTTTGCTTGTACAGCACAGAATCTCGGTATTGTAACGGGCGCTTCGACATTCACACAGTGTAATGCCACAACTCCCCCTGTTACTACCTCAGCCTCAACAGACACAACCCCAACATTTACTGGTCTCTGCGCACCAAATACACTCGTAACGCTCTATAATAATGATATTGCTCTTACTCCAAGCGCACTATGTTCAGCAGGAGGTACATACAGTATTACCACTAATTTAATCCCCAGTACAACACCGTATAGTATTACTGTAAAACAGTCTAATAGGAAAGGTCCTACATTTGGCACTTCTAATGCTTCTTCGCCTGCTCTTACCGGTTTGGTAAGCTGTAATGCATGAGAAGTATGGAATGGTACCGCTTGTTCAAGCAGTTGTACCTATACTGAAGCTCCTAGTGAATTGAAGGCCAATGTAGACATACCATATATTAGCTGTACTAAGTGATGATCATTTAAGTATAGAATTTCTGATCCCAACAATCCATGATTTACACCAATAATGAGTAATATTATTCCTCAGGGAACGAGAATATTACACAGTGGAGTATTAGATGTATCAGGAGCTACATCTCAACTTGGAGATGGAAGCCTCGATACCTCATTTAATCCGGGTACAGGTGCTAACAATGTTGTTGAGAGTACATCTCTTCAATCAGATGGAAAAATAATGATAGGATGATTTTTCACTAGCTATAATGGTACATCGAGAAATTATATCGCCCGTCTGAATACAGATGGAAGCCTCGATACCTCATTTAATCCGGGTACAGGTGCCAATATGCCTGTAACAAGTACATCTCTTCAATCAGATGGACAAATAATAATAACAGGATTATTCACGACCTATAATGGTACATCAAGAAACCGTATCGCCCGTCTGAATTCAAATGGAAGCCTCGATACCTCATTTAATCCGGGTACAGGTGCCGATTTACAAATTGATGCAACATCTCTCCAATTGGATGGAAAGATATTAATAGGATGACGTTTCACTAGCTATAATGGTACATCGAGAAATTATATCGCCCGTCTGAATACAGATGGAAGCCTCGATACCTCATTTAATCCGGGTACAGGTGCTAACAATGTTGTTGAGAGTACATCTCTTCAATCAGATGGAAAAATAATGATAGGATGATTTTTCACTAGCTATAATGGTACATCGAGAAATTATATCGCCCGTCTGAATTCAAATGGAAGCCTCGATACCTCATTTAATCCTATTACGATTTCTGGTCCTGTTCAAGGACTATCACTCCAGTCGGATGGAAAAATATTAGTAGGATGAAATTTTATCACCCGTCTGAATACAGATGGAAGCCTCGATACCTCATTTAATCCTGCTGCAGTTACGGGTCAAACAATTGATGCCATTTCTCTCCAATCAGATGGAAAAATAATGATAGGATGATGAGGTTATATTGATACATCTATAAATCGTGTCGCCCGTCTGAATACAGATGGAAGCCTCGATACCTCATTTAATCCTGGTACTGCTAATCATTTAGTTAGAAGTTTCTCTCTTCAATCAGATGGAAAAATATTAATAGCATGATATTTCACGACCTATAATGGTACATCGAGAAATGGTATTATTCGTCTCAATGGAGGAAGGAAGGCAGGGTGATATAAAGTGGAATGTTTTTATAGTGGTGATAATTATACTACAGCTGACACTTGTACTAAAACGATGGTAGTTCGTGCATCAACTGCAGATAATGAAGTACAGGGGTGTAGTCGTATTACCAATAATTTTGAAAACTTTGTTGGATATGAAAAATGGATACATAACACTTCATTTAATGCAAGCGTCAGTTGTCTTGCCCGCAAAGCTGATCCAGAAATAACAACTAATGGAATAATGCCATTCTTATTACAGTATGGACCTGACTTTACAGGACTTGGATATCTGAATAATCTGGTTGATGTTGGGCGACTTACATCAGAAGTAAATGTACATACTTTTGATAATACCAGCACGACTACTACTTGTGCTGTTCGAGTAGGTGATGGATATAGCACTAATTCTCTTTGTCAGAATCTTGGTTGTGGAGGCAGTAATTGTGATGCTCCAAGCAAGTATCTGATTCAGCCATCAGCTGCCAACCTCTACTGTACCAAAGAGGATCATGCAGAATATACTATCGGCTGTGCGCCAGGGGATAGCTATGCTACATGTATTGCTCCAGAGACAATAGGTAATCTTTATAATGGTTTAGTGGCATCAGGAGGGAAGTTTACAAAAAATCTTACTTTCCGTATCAATGATGTGGTAACACCAGATAATATCCTTATGACTTGTTCATCAGCAACTCCACAAACAAATAGTAGTACTACTCCTACTTGTACTATCTCTCTTCCGACTGGTATGGATTTGGCTTTCCGTACAACTACCACCCCTATAGATCAATATCAAATAATCTATGACCCAGTACCTCGTGATATTGATCCTCCTATAGCATCCATTAGTGGATCAGCTGATGGGTTCAGTTTTAATGAAGGAACTATACTTTCAGCAGCAGATTCAAAATGGATAAATAAACCTGTTACGGCCACTATTCGTTGTACCAATAGTCCTGTTGAAAACAATGATAGTTGTACCTGCGCATGGCTTGTTAAAGCAGATGTCACATGAACACAAGATAATACTGATTGGGGGCTCACAAGTCCGTTGAAAGATATTGTTGATTATCAGCGTATTATTAGAAATGAGACTCTCCAAAATCAGGAATTCTACGTCTTCGACAATGTGGGTAATATGGATCCTGATAAAAGCAAAGTCTCTATTACACTTTGAGTTGATACACTTCTTCCAAGTGTTTCACTAAAAACTGTAACACCAACACAGGGTAGCCAGGAGAGAGTGGTTTTACAAGCGACAGATAATGCTGGAGGATCTGGGTTGTGGGGTCATGGGATTCAAACAACTCTTATTAGTAAAACGGCTACTGCGAGTGATATAAAAAATACTTTTGATGCGAATTGTAATCTTGCTTCACCCTTTTATGCTCCTTTCCCAGAGACTGGCGCCTGATTTGGTCCGATAGATTCATGAGCTATTGAATACGATACAAATTCTCAGAAAATTGCCTATTGTGTTCAGGATAACGCCAAAAATGAACTTGTTGGTACCTACCCATTTGATCCAAATCTTTTGATCTGATGTTTCTCTGATGGAAGTCAATCATCGGTACCAAATCTCGATGATACTTCAAGTACATACTATATGCCGACTCTTCTCACAAGGATAGGAGGTGGAAATTATGGTTATGAATTGACGGACTCAGTAAAAGCAACTTCTATGGCTGATTTCCGTACCAAGTTGGCCCAAAATATAGAAACACTCGTAAAACAACAGTATTGTCCTACTATGGGAAACTTCCCTAATAAAACAGTCAATCTCGAAGAAAAAAATACACAAAATAGTCCACTTGTTTATGCCGCAAAAGCAAAACTTATTGATACGTCTTGTTCGGAAACAGATTTAAATAATCTGGGCCCAAAGAATACAAAGGGTTATTATTATTTCAAAGGTGGACCAAATACTGACAATAGAATTATTACAATAGCTGGAGTGTCTCGCCTGACAGGTACCAAGGTACTTATCGTAGAAGGAGCAGATATCTATCTTCAAGGCGATATTAATTATTTCTCTCGTAATTCATCATTGGTGATTATTTCTCTCAAAGACTCAGGAGGGTATGGTGGTAATGTATATGTAGATCCACAGGTGACGAATATAGATGCTACTATTATTGCCGACTGAGCTCTTATGAATGGCATTTACACATCACAGAACGGATTAACGCCAAAAGTTTGGCTCAATGATTCAGCAGGAGAACTCCAAAATCCTCTTACTATTAATGGTCAACTTCTGACATATAATACTCGAGGAGGTTCACTGGTGGGGAACAATAACGCTCTAGAGTTTGCTAGTTCTGGTTCAGCTATGTGTGCTTCCAATACTAGCCCAACCATTACAAACGCTGTTTGTAATACATTACCAAATATTCCTGATGTTGTTATTTCTGGTTATTCCACTGATCAAGTAAGAGCAGGATTGCAGGATCTTGAGAGATTCCGGGTTGTAATGCGAGTCCCAGATGATTTGAATAATAGGTGTACACTTCATGTAACAGGCGTGATGGCACTCAATCGTCCAGATATTCTGACTCGAATCGGATTCTAATACCTGTATAGAAATATATTTTACTCACAAAGCAAGGGTTTTCCTTGCTTTTGTGTTCAGTTTGCGTATTTATTGCTTGCAAAAATACGAGGTTTTTCATATAGTTACTCACAACTATTTCATTTATGCGACGATACTTTCTTTCTCTTCTCTTTCTGGTGAGTATTGTTGCTATAATTCCACCGCTATTTGCATGGATGGTATTAGATGCTCCTACGACTATAAGTCCTTCTTCCACCATTCCACCTACAACGTCACATTTAAGCGGATTAGGTCAATCCTGTTCTCAGAAAAGTAATTGTAGTTCAGGGTTGTTTTGTGGAATAGATGCTTCCTCTAATCGAGTCTGTACTCAAGGAAGAACGGGTATAGATAAATGTGATACACATAGCCTGTCTGTATCCCAACAATGC
>Ga0194038_1000338_pt1 | contig 20505 bp, 16 predicted proteins | sample JunL226m_MetaG_FD_148630 | JGI IMG/M metagenome (GOLD analysis project Ga0194038, IMG submission 148630) | Anoxic zone freshwater microbial communities from boreal shield lake in IISD Experimental Lakes Area, Ontario, Canada - Jun2016-L227-6m | ecosystem: Environmental > Aquatic > Freshwater >... | reverse complement strand
CATCCACATTACTGGTAATGACATGATTGGGAACCATATCCTTCATCACATCAAACCAGAACAAGGATATCTGGGTTAAAACCTTTCCCTTGTCCGGAACCGGGTCCGGCATGACAACATCAAAAGCCGAAATTCGGTCCGTCGCAATCATCAACAGACTATCCCCGATGTCGTAAATATCCCTGACCTTTCCCCTTTGCAGCAGCGACAATCCGGCAAAATTGGTCTCAATTACAGAAGTTTTCATAATCATATACTCTCATAGTGGGTGGTGAAAATAACAATATATACTGCCAACTGGCATAATCTGTGCTTTTTATAAACTCCCTCTCCCAGCGGGGGAGGGTTGGGGTGGGGGATCAAAAACGTAAAATTATGCCAGTTCGCAGTATATACTTGAGACCGGATAGCCAGGGATGGCTCCCAAGTCAATGATCAAGGCCAAACTGGCAATAAACATTGGTGCCTAACACCACGTTCACTGGCGGGAGTTGAGCTTGCCCAATACAACGCCTTTGTTAGGGCTTCTTACCAGTTTTATTTGTTGTTGCAACTTCTTTTTTAGTTCGTGGAAACTGTTTTCATTAAAATCTGTGGTTTTGTAAATAAAATCCCAGGGCACACCAGCTTTTAAAAGTTTTTCGATAACTTCAATTTGTCCCTTTACCACACCTTTGTCTAAACCTTCGTTTAAACCTTCGTTAAACCATTCCTGTGCTGCGGTTATCATATTCTCACCTATACGTTCTGAGTGTTTCTTCATAATTCCCGCAAACTCCTCAACCGTCTTCCGTTCCTGAGTTGCGGCAATATATCTTATAAAAACCCTAACATACCTGGTACCGCCGCTATCCGGCAGTTCAGACATCAGTTCGGACAGTGTGCCAAATATCTCCCGTATCTTTCCATGAAAAGCGGCTTTCATCAGAAGCTGGGCGATTCTAACTTTCAGTGTACCTCTGATTTCATCATTCGAAAAACCGGACTGATCGGTCAGAAAATGACTGAAACGGGGGACAAAATCCACATCCTTCAGCGTGTCATGAAACAGGTCTGAAAACTGGGTGGAATAATTCCAGCGTGAATTTCCCTGATAAAATACCGCCGGAAGAACGGGAATCAGTTTCTTCTGTTTCGGAAATTCCTTGAACGATGCGTCCCATATCCGGCACATATATTTCAGCAATCGGAACCTTACCCATTTTTCAGGCTTGGACTGGTGCTCAAACAGCACATACAGAAAAATATCTTCTTCCAATTCTTTCAGTTTTGCCTGAAACAGTATGTCTGATTCGCTGCCATAAAATTCTTCGTCTATGAAACTATTTTCCTTGAGAACAAGAGTATTCCAGTCAATCCGTGTTGTCAGAGAATCCGGCAGATATGCCTGAAAGAAACTCACGGCTTCCACAGGATCGGAAAACACCGTTTCAAAAAGTTTGGCGTGTGGCTGATGAACAGGGTGTTCCGGAGTTTTCAATTATTTTATTCCTGGTACTCGCGCGCGGTGACAACTTTCAGTTTTTGTAACAATGTTCTCAGTTCTTTGAGGGGTTTTTCAGCCAGCTCAGCCTGGGTGTTTTGGGGATATTTCAATATTCGTTGGAGGGTTCGAATTTCACCGATCAGTTCTCCCTGTTTGATACCTTTTTCTTTTCCTTCCTTGATACCTTCTGCTTTAGCTTCTTTTTTGCTTTTTGTTATGTTAATTCGTATAAGTTGTTGTACTGCCACTGATTTTTCAAGAGGCGTTAACTGAAGCATTTGCTGTACCTCATTTAATGTCAATTTGGGAAAACGCTGGATTATCGAATATCCCAGCAGCTCTTCCAGAAGTGCTGCCTTGTTTTCGGGTAATTTCAAAGAATCGAGTTCCGATTTCCACTGGGGAACAAGTTCTGACAATTGGCTCTTTTTCTTTAGAATCAGCGGTTTTAATACCGTCAGCACGCCAGCTTTGTTTTCATTGGCTTTCAAACAATCAGACAGGTTAAACTGAAGAAATTGATTTGGTAAGACAATATCGGTAAATGGACATTTTTTCGGAATATGATTCTCATTGATGAACAATGCAATCGCTACAAACGGCTCATCGTTTTCGCTTTGTTCATACCATGTGCATATCTCCCGAAACAACCGCCAATAAAAGCCGGGATCATCATACCACTGAATCTCGATAAAAACATTCGGTCCCTGGCCATCTGCTCTTTTTAAAAAGCCGTCAAAACGCTTTTCCGTGGTTTTTACAGTGATGCTTTCAAAGACATAATCACCTTCCATGTTCATTGAAATCAAATCGAACAGGCTTCCTGGATCAAATTTGAACAGTTCATAAAACAACGCATCAGTTTTCATAGGTTCGTATTCTATGTAGTTTCAAAACCATTTTTCGGACGCTTCCATCAAGCGGCTTGTTCTATCATCATATATCAACGTGATATCATTTTCCATATTAATTTTTAATTATGCCCTCACTCGATCATTCCGAAACCAGCACCTTTTCTGTTGTCATCTTCCCTCCTGAGAGCGTGACAACGACAAAATGGTAAGAAGCATCACCGAAATACAAACGGGAAAGCGGCGCTCCGGCCCCGCCGGTAATGATGTGGCGCGTTCCGGAGAGTATATCTTCATCGTAAAGATGATAATGTCCGTAAAACACTCCAGCAATGTTCTGGCCGGAAAGTGTCTGCAAAAACGCGTCGCCCCCTTTTTTAAACGTGTGACTGTCTATCCACTTAGGGGTTTGTGGCGGAATGTGCATTAGAACAAATTTCAGGGATTGTTCCATACTCAACTGGGTTTTAAGATAGTCAATCTGGTTTGATTCCAGAGAATATCCGGAATTGTCCAGAACAATAAACCTGGAATTGATTTCGGGAATATCCATGATATAGTCCAGGGGACCGATTAATTGCTGAAACAAGGCTTTCCCCTTATCACTTTTGTCTTTATTCGTCAGTTCATGGTTGCCGGCGGCAACAAAAATTGGCATGTCCGGAATGGTTCTCTGAAGAAGCGCCAGAAAATTCAGAAACCGTTCTTCACTTCCGGTGGACACGGCATCACCCGTATGCAGAATAAACAGCGGGTGGTAACTGGCTGCAGCCTGCAGGCATTTTACGAAGACTTCATCGTTGTCGCGGCTGTCTCCCATGACCACAAATGTATAAGGCTCTTTTTGAATCCCGGCCAACCGGGCTTTAAGCTTCTGCCAGGACTGCTCATAAAGCGTGGCGGATTGAGCGCCCCCACAAACCAAGACAAAGATCAGAATCCATCCAATACAGTAAAGACAAAAACGTTTTCCATTTACCGTCCTCTGATACATCACCTACCTCCTATAACTTCCGTTATTAATAGAATTGTCATCATCGTCCAGCTTTACCCTGAAAATAACTTCTTGACAAGAGGATATTGTTACTGGTATTCAGCGCTTGACCTTTAGATAAGAACAACTTTCAACCTTTAGACAAATTTTGATTTTGAATATAATGATACCAGTTGCAATCATCGCCCTTATTATCCTTATTAACGTCCTCGTTGGGATTATCCTTCCCTACGAGGTGCCGGGTTGATAATGGCCTGATTTTTTCTTAATTATAATTTAAAAAAATCCGTTATCAGCCCTTAAAAGCTGATAACGGTTTTTTTTTGCTCAAAAACCAATTTCGACAGGAAACCAATGAAAAGCAATATCGTCAAAAACGGCATTGAAAGATCTCCCCAACGGTCGCTCTTCAAGGCAATGGGATACACGGACACCGAAATTCGCAGGCCGCTTATTGGCATTGCCAATGCCGCCAACGACATCATTCCCGGCCATATCCAACTGAACACCATCATGGAAGCGGTTAAAGCAGGTGTTTACATGGCGGGTGGAACGCCCGTTGAATTCGGCGTAATTGGTGTCTGCGACGGCATTGCCATGAACCATGTCGGCATGAAATACTCTCTGGCCAGCCGGGAGCTTATCGCCGATTCCGTAGAGATTATGGCCACCGCCCATGCCTTTGATGCCCTTGTGATGATCAGCAGTTGCGATAAGATCGTTCCCGGAATGCTGATGGCTGCGGCCCGGCTGAACATTCCGGCAATTTTCATCTGCGGCGGCCCAATGCTGGCTGGAATTCATCCGGATAGCCATTCCGCCCCGGAAAAAATCGATCTCATTTCGGTATTTGAGTCAGTCGGAGCTGTAAAATCTGGGAAAATGACAGAAGATGAACTTTCCCGGATTGAAGATGCAGCCTGTCCCACCTGCGGTTCCTGCGCCGGCATGTTTACTGCCAATTCCATGAACTGCCTGACAGAAGCCATCGGCATGGGACTTCCGGGAAATGGCACCATTCCCTCTGTCATGTCCGCCCGAATCCGTCTGGCCAAGGAAACCGGAATGAAGATCGTGGAACTTCTGGAAAAAGGCGTTACCCCTGGCAGGATTCTGACAAAAGAAGCTTTCCGCAATGCCCTCACTGTGGATATGGCGCTTGGCTGCTCAACCAATACAGTGTTGCATCTGGCAGCCATTGCACGGGAAGCCGGGGTGGACTTTGATCTGAACCTGATCAACCACATCAGCCAATCAACACCCCATTTGTGTTCTCTAAGCCCCGGCGGAAAACACCATGTTGAAGACCTGTACCGGGCAGGAGGAATACCGGCCGTGATGCGCGAGCTTTTCCGCGCTGGACTGATAAACGGCGATTGCCTGACCGTAACCGGAAAAACCATGGCGGAAACCTTCAGCCACGCCGCAATTTTAAACCCTGATGTCATCCGCACCATTGATCGCCCATACCACAAACAAGGCGGGCTGGCGGTTCTCTTTGGGAATTTGGCTCCGGATGGCTGTGTGGTCAAGCAGTCGGCAGTACGAGACGAAATGCTCCGGCATCAGGGCCCGGCCCGCGTGTTCGATTCGGAAACCAGCGCGTGTCTGGCTATTTTATCAGGTCGAATCCAAAAAGGTGATGTTGTCGTCATCCGTTACGAAGGCCCAAAAGGCGGGCCTGGAATGCAGGAAATGCTTTCCCCGACATCCGCCATTGCCGGCATGGGACTGGACGCTTATGTTGCATTGATCACGGACGGCAGATTTTCGGGTGGAACACGCGGAGCCGCCATCGGCCACATTTCGCCGGAAGCTGCCTCGGGAGGCATCATTGCCATCGTTTGCGAAGGTGACATGATTTCCATAGACATTCCCGATAAAACCATCACCCTTAACGTTAAAGAGGCTGTTATTCAGGACAGGCTTTCCGCCTGGAAGCCGCCCGAGCCCAAAATCACTTCCGGATATCTGGCAAGATACTCGCGAAATGTCTCTTCCGCCAGCACAGGTGCTGTTGTGGAATAGGTGTAAATATGAAACCAATTACCACGTTCACTGGCGGGAGTTTAGCCCGTCCAGTGCAACACCTTGGTAAAGGTTTCTTGCCAGTTTTATTTGTTGTCCCCACTTCGTTTTCAGTTCAAGGAAACTATTTTCCTTGAGAACAAGAGTATTTCAGTCAATCCGTACTGTCAGGACATCCGGCAGATATGCCTGAAAGAAAATTAGAAACAACTCCATATTTTGCAACAACAAAGCAGGTATTTCCATTAGTGGAAAAAGCTGGACTGTATTCCATATCCACCGATAAACGAGTAATTCCGTCGGCAAGCAGAAGACCGGGAATATGGATTTTAAAATCGTCGGATAGTGTTGATTCTTCTTTTTCGCACTCATATCTATAAATGGTTAGCATGGCGGTGTTGGTCAAGTTAAAAATTATCAAGGTCGGATACATCGGATTGTACTCATAAACAAAATCCGCCCAAAGCAGAAGCGTTCCATAGGTAATATAGGGAATATGTAGTGAGAAATTTTTATCTAACGTTGCCGTACAGTCTGTTTGTGGCGTTGCTGCTTGTGTAACCATGACATCCATGGGATTACCCTCTGCACCGTTTGCTGTTACACGGATGGTGGCGATTCGGGATGAAAGGCTGGTATTCGCATCGAAACTGCAAGTAATTGTTCCGGTATCCGTCCCGCTGGAACCAGATGTGATCGAAAGCCAACTGCCGCCTGATGTTACAGCGGCAGTCCACGGCATGATTCCGGTTCCTGTATTGGAAACGCTGAACGTAGTTGTGCCTGCGTCTTTAGCCACTGCCCGGCTGGTCGGATTCACGGAGAGAGTCAAATGATCCGATGGCCAAGGCTGTCCCCCACGAACGGCGCGGACGTAGTAACTGTCGCTCTTATTGCTGGTGTAGTCGCCGCCGTAGCCGTGGCTGAAGTAGAAGATCACGCTCCACGCGTAGCTCGCACCGTCCGCATGAGTAGTCGAGGACCAATAAAAGTCCAGAACGGTATCAGGAAAGTATGTGGTATTGATCGCCGGGCTATACCGGCTGTAGTCAGTTAAGCTTCGTAATTCCTTGATGTTAGGCAGTCGCCAGTCCGTAGTGCCGCCAAGACTCAGACCTTCACAATAGGCCAGAGCCTGCTCCCATGTCTTGGAAGCACTGGCTTTCTGCCACGTCAGACCTGATGATATGTCTGTAACTGTGCCGTCGCCGTTATCCGTATAACTGCTGGTAGAAGTCGAAGCATCGTCTGTTGATCCGCTGTCCATAGTATCAAGTGCTCCAGGCTGTCCCCCACGAACAGCACGGACGTGGTAATCGAGGTACTTATCTTCGTAGTCGTCGCCACCGTCGAGGAAGTACAAGCCCCACGCGTAGCCCATATAGTTTGCGCTGGGAGTAGATGACCAATAAAAGCCTGGTACCGTATTCGGAAAATATCCGGTATCTATCGTTGCCACTATATGAGTAATACTATAGTTGACAATATCCGCCAGCTCCTTAATGGTAGGAAGCCGCCAGTCGTTATTGCCACAATAGTTGGCATCGTTCAAAGCTTTAATAAAATCCTCGGTATCGGTGCCACTACCCGAGGTTCCTGGATAACCACCATTGGTAGCCGGGTTGCTGTCGTACCATGTATAGGTGTTGTCAGCATCATGCGGATCATTGTAGTTTTTGACCCCATCCTGGTTGGTTTTCATCTCCCAGACCAGTCCAGTGACATTATCCTTCACCATAACCCACGACGTGGCCGAATCCGTTAGCGCATTGCCGCTGCCGTCCAACTTGGTGAAAGACATAGGGTTAATGCTATAGTTGGCATCCTGGCCATAAAGGGCTTGACCAGGCGAGGGGCAGGTTATAACATTACCCGCAACATCATAGCATTTCGTCTGCCCGGTATCCGGAACCGGCGCGGCCAATGCAACCACTGCAAACATCAAAATAATAAAGCAGAAAGCGTTTACCCGTGTTTTGTTCATGCTGTTTTTCCTTTGTTTTGGTGTTTGCAGGATTTATGGCTTACGTTGCAGTGATTTTAATACCGTAAGTACGCCAGCCTCGTTACATTAATCTGTGTTTATCTGTGTCTATCTGTGGTTCAAAAAGTATTCGCATGTTAAACGGCCATGAATCTCATGGGCATTCACCCCCATATATGAAAATGAAAACTTCATATATCAACGCGATATCATTTTCAATACCAATTTTAAAGATGCCCACGCACGATCATTCCTGTTGTGACCTTCTCAGCCAGCCAGTAATGATGTAGCGGGTTCCGGAGAGCATATCTTCATCGTGAAGGTGGTAATGTCCGTAAAATACTCCAGCAATGTTCCGGCCGGAAAGCGTCTGCAAGACTCACCAGCCTTGCCCTGAAAATAACTTCTTGACAAGAGGATATTGTTACTGGTATTCAACCTCTAACCTTAAATTTGATACTGGTTTTAGATATTATGATACCTGTTGCAATCACCGTCCTTATTAGCTTTATTAACGTCCTCGTTGGGATTATCCTTCCCTACGAGGCTCCGGGTTGATAATGGCCTGATTTTTTTTAATTCCAGTTTTAAAAAATCCGTTATCAGCCCTCAAAAGCTGATAATGGATTTTTTTTTGCTCAAAAAACAATTTCCACAGGAAACCAATAAAAAGCAATATCGTCAAAAACGGCATTGAAATATCCCCCCCAAAGGTCGCTCTTCAAAGCCATGGGATACACAGACTGCGAAATTCACAGGCCGCTTACTGGCAAGATACTCGCGAAATGTCTCGTCCGCCAGCACAGGTGCTGTTGTGGAATAGGAGTAGATATGAAACCAATTGAAAACATTTTGACCGGAGCGCAAATCCTGATGACAATTCTTCAGGAAGAAGGTGTGGACACCTTGTTCGGTTTTCCCGGAGGCGCTGTAATAGACATCTATGACGAACTGGCCAGAACGCCCATTCAGCATATTCTGGTGCGACACGAACAGGGCGCAGTTCACGCCGCGGACGGATATGCGCGAGCAAGCGGAAAAGTGGGAGTCTGTCTGGTGACTTCCGGCCCTGGAGCCACCAATACCGTAACCGGCATTGCCTCTGCCTATATGGATTCCATACCTCTGGTGATCATTACCGGGCAAGTCCCGACACAGTTGATTGGCAATGATGCATTTCAGGAAGTGGATATTGTCGGCATCACCAGACCTTGCACCAAGCACAATTACCTGGTGAAAAGAATTGAGGATCTGGCGCAAATACTGAAGGAAGCCTTCTATATCGCCCGATCCGGCAGGCCCGGCCCGGTATTGGTGGATATTCCCAAAGACATCACAAAAAAACAGATTGCCTATACTCCAGTAGAACCGGTACGACTGAAATCCTACAACCCAACCTATCAGCCCAACTTATGGCAACTGGAAAAAGTGATCACCTTGATTCGGGAAGCGCGGCATCCAATGATTTTTGCCGGCGGCGGCGTCATCCTGTCAAAAGGTTCATCGGAGCTGACGGCCTTCGCCCGCAAAACCCTGATGCCGGTTACCACATCACTCATGGGCATGGGTGCGTTTCCTGGAACAGATCCCCTCTGCCTGGGAATGATTGGAATGCACGGAACCTACCGGGCCAACATGGCCACAGGCGCCTGCGATCTTCTGATTGCAGTCGGGGTGCGCTTTGATGACCGGGTTACCGGCAGGACAGATGCCTTTGCGGCTCAGGCCAAGATTGTCCACATCGACATTGATCCAACATCAATACGCAAAAATGTTCAGGTATCGCTTCCGCTTGTTGGCGATTGCCGAATCACGCTGTCAGAGTTGAACCGGTTGATCGAATCCATTGATTTTGGCGATCTGGCGGAACAACGGCGCAGTTGGCTGGATCAAATTGATCAGTGGAAGCAGACCGGCACCCTTAATTATGATCAGACCACCGTGATCAAACCCCAATATGTGGTTGAAACGCTATACCGCCTGACACAGGGTAAGGCCATCATCACCACTGAGGTGGGTCAGAATCAGATGTGGGCCGCCCAGTATTATCACTTTGACCACCCGGATCATTTCATCACCTCGGGCGGCCTTGGTGTCATGGGTTTTGGCCTTCCGGCGGCTATCGGCGCGCAGGTGGCGCAACCCGGAAAGCTGGTGGTGGATATTGCCGGAGATGGCAGCATTCAGATGAATATTCAGGAAATGGCGACTGCCATTCAGTATGGTCTTCCGGTTAAAGTGGTGATTCTGAACAACCGATACCTGGGTATGGTCCGGCAATGGCAGGAATTGTTTTACGACAAGCGCTATGCTTGCACCAACATGGAGTATGCCCCTGATTTTGTGAAACTGGCCGAGGCTTACGGCGCCCTTGGTCTGAGAGCGACCACCCCGGATCAAGTTGAATCGGTGCTGAAGCAGGGTCTGTCCTCACCTCAGGCGGCTATCATGGATTTCTGGGTAGATCGGGAAGAATGTGTGTATCCGATGGTTCCTGCCGGAGCGACTCTCACCGAAATGCTGCTGATTTAACACCGGAAGAGCCGAATGGCTGAAAAGTCGAAGAGCATCAGCTCTACAGAATATGGGCGAATAATTATCAGCCCATACTCTCTTTATGTGTGTATGGAGGATTTTAAAAGTGACGGATACAAAACATGTCATTACTATGCTGGTGGATAACCAGCCAGGTGTTCTGGCCCGGGTTGTCGGGCTTTTTAGTGGAAGAGGCTTTAATATTGAAAGCCTCTGTGTGGCTGAAACCGTCAACCCGGAAATATCCCGGATTACCCTGGTGACCCGCGCTGACCCACTGGTGATGGAACAGATTCAAAAACAGCTTCGAAAACTGATCAATGTCATCAAGGTTCGGGACATGGACAAGTCCAAGGCTGTGCAGCGGGAAATGGCGCTGATTTGCGTCAAGGCCAAACCCGAACACCGGGCTGAAGTCTTGAGGATCGTGGATATTTTTCGATGCAAGGTCGTGGATACGGGTATCGAGCATTTTATCATTGAGGTCACTGGCGACGAAGGCAAACTTGCTGCAATTATCAATCTACTGAAGCCTATCGGCATCAAAAAAATCGCCAGAACCGGCATTGTAGCGCTGTTCAGGGAACCTAAATAGCATAGGGGGCGAATAATTATTCGCTCCTATCAACTAAAATTTTTAACCAATCACCCAATAACAAGGAGATATAAATCACAATGGCACAAATCAATTTTGGCGGCGTTATGGAAGAAGTAATTACCGCTTCGGAATTTACCCTGGAGCATGCAAAAGCAGTACTGAAGAATGAAACCATTGCCATTCTGGGATATGGCGTTCAGGGGCCAGGACAAGCCCTGAATATGAAAGATAACGGATTGCAGGTAATTGTCGGCCAACGAGAAAACAGCGATTCCTGGGACAAGGCCGTTGCTGACGGCTTTATTCCTGGAGAGACGCTATTTCCCCTGGAAGCAGCAGCCAAGAAAGGAACTATTATCCAGTATCTGCTTTCCGATGCCGGCCAGATGGTGACATGGCCAAAGATCAAACCCTACTTGGATCCCGGAAACGCCTTGTATTTTTCTCATGGGTTCGGCATTGTCTTCAGTGATCAGACTGGCATTATTCCGCCGAATTTTGTGGATGTAATTCTGGCGGCACCAAAAGGCTCCGGCAGAACGGTTCGAACCAATTTTCTGGCTGGAAGCGGCATCAACTCCAGCTTTGCCGTTCATCAGGACTACACGGGCAAAGCCAGGGAACGCGCCATTGCTCTTGGAATCGCCATCGGGTCCGGCTATTTGTTTCCCACTACATTTGAAAAAGAAGTTCACAGCGACCTTACCGGTGAGAGAGGCGTTCTCATGGGATGTCTGGCAGGGGTCATGGAGGCTCAGTACACCCTTCTTAGGAAACACGGTCACAGCCCCAGCGAGGCATTTAATGAAACCGTTGAAGAACTCACACAGAGTCTGATTCGCCTTGTCGCCGAAAACGGCATGGACTGGATGTTCGCCAATTGCAGCACCACCGCGCAAAGGGGAGCACTGGACTGGTCGCCACGATTCAGGGATGCGGTCAAGCCGGTTTTTGATCAACTCTATGAAAGCGTGTTATCTGGCGAAGAAACCCGCAGAACCCTGGAGAAAAACAGCGATCGGGATTACCGAGAAAAACTCCAAAAAGAGCTTGATGTTATCCGCTTGTCTGAAATGTGGCAGGCAGGCGCTGCAGTCCGCTCGCTGCGACCGGAGAACCGGAAGTAGGCGTTTATAGGCGTAAGCATTCAGCCCCTCCCCCCAGCGGGGGGAGGTTGGGAGGGGGGAAAATGCTCCTATGCCAACCACTTGCCCTTCCCACTGCCCCTCCCGCTGAGAGGGGCGTGACGGTTACGTTTAGTCTGAAGCCTTACACCTTCAGCCTGTTTTCACGAAAGGATTTTTCCTTATGGAACCAATTCACCTTTACGACACCACCCTGAGAGACGGAACACAAGGGGAAGACGTCAATTTTTCGGCTGAAGAAAAAATCATGATCGCCCAGCGACTGGATGACTTTGGCATTCACTATATTGAAGGCGGATGGCCAGGGTCCAATCCCAGGGATATGCAGTTTTTCGAGCTGGCTCAGCAGATTGATTTCAAGCATGCAAAGCTTGCTGCTTTTGGTTCCACCCGAAAACCAGGTTTCGCTACTGGCGATGATCCCAATGTCAAGGCTCTTCTGGCGGCCCGGACCCCTGTTGTCACCATTTTTGGAAAAAGCTGGGATCTTCATGTCGGAAAAATCATGGGCAATACCCTGGAAGAAAATCTGGCCATGATCCACGATACGGTGGCATATCTGAAATACCATTCGCGTGAAGTGATTTATGATGCCGAGCATTTTTTTGACGGCTACAAATCAAACCCGGATTATGCCCTTTATACCCTAGATGCGGCTTTAAGAGGTGGAGCGGACTGCATCGTACTCTGCGACACCAATGGCGGAACGCTGACACATGAAATCGAGCCGATAATCGCCAAAGTGCGCCAGTTAATAGCAGAAAAAGTGAATCCATCAAAGCCTGCTGTCAGAATCGGTATTCATACTCACAATGACTCCGGCCTTGCCGTAGCCAACAGCATCAGTGCGATAAACGCCGGTGCGGTTCTGGTTCAGGGAACCATCAACGGATACGGGGAGCGATGCGGGAATGCGGACCTTACCAGCATCATTCCCATATTATGCCTGAAAATGAATCGGCCCTGTGTATCTACCGAAAACCTTTCGAGGCTGAAGAAACTATCCCGGTTCGTCAGCGAAATCGCTAACATGATTCCGCAGAACACCATGCCTTTTGTAGGAAAAAGCGCCTTTGCCCACAAGGGCGGAGTTCATGTTAGCGCTATCATGAAACTTCCCATGGCGTATGAACACCTTGACCCTGGCCTAGTCGGAAACAAGCGCAAGGTGCTGATTTCTGATCTTTCCGGCAAAAGCAATGTGGAATACAAGGCCAGAGAACTCGGAGTGGAGCTGAATGGGTCTGATCGGCAGAAAGTCGTCTCTGAAATCAAGCGCATGGAACAGGAGGGCTATCAGTTTGATGTGGCCGATGGATCTTTCAAGATTCTGCTGGAAAAACTGACAGATCAGTTCAAACCACTGTTCGAACTGGAGTCGTTCCGGGTAACCATTGAAAAAGACAAAAACCAGCCCTGTTCCGCCCATGCAACCATAAAAATATCGGTTGACGGCAAACAGGAAATAACGGCAGCCGAAGGAAGCGGCCCGGTCAGCGCCCTGGATAACGCGCTTCGAAAAGCACTGGACAATTTTTTCCCGAATATGGATCACATGCGGTTGGTGGATTTCAAGGTCCGCGTAATTGACGGCCGGGCGGGAACTGCAGCCAGAGTGCGCGTTTTTATCGAATCCAGGGATGAAGACCATGTCTGGAGTACCATCGGCGTGTCCGAAGATATCATTGAAGCCAGTTGGCATGCACTTGCAGACAGTTTTCAGTATAAATTATCGCGGTAAGTACTCAGGCAAAAAGGAGCAATATCATGACCGAGCGAGTAATTATTTTTGACACCACTTTACGAGACGGCGAGCAGTCCCCCGGCGCCAGCATGAATACCGGCGAAAAACTGCGTCTGGCCACTCAACTGGAAAAACTGGGTGTGGATGTGCTGGAAGCCGGATTTCCAGCAGCCTCGGATGGCGATTTCGAGGCTGTATCCCGAATCTCCGGGCAGTTAAAACGCACAGAGGTTGCAGCTCTGGCGCGTACCTCCAAAAAAGACATCGACAGGGCCTGGGGCGCCATTCAGCATGCCGCCTTTCCCCGTATCCACACCTTTATCGCTACATCAGACATCCACCTGACATACAAGCTGCGTATGACCCGCGATGAAGTGGTGGCGGCCGCTGTGGAGGCCGTGAAATACGCCAGGTCTTTGACCGAACGGGTTGAGTTTTCAGCCGAAGATGGATCACGAAGCGACCGGGATTTTTTATGCCGTGTCTTTGAAGCCGCCATTGAAGCGGGCGCAACCACCGTCAATCTGCCGGATACCGTTGGGTACGCCATTCCGCAGGAATATGCCGAGCTGGTTAAGTATGTCATGTCCCATACGCCCAACATCCACAAGGCCATATTAAGCGTCCACTGTCATAACGATCTGGGACTTGCGACAGCTAATACCCTGGCTGCCATCAGCGCAGGCGCCAGGCAGGCGGAGGTCACCATCAACGGCATCGGCGAGCGGGCAGGCAACACCTCTCTTGAGGAAGTCGTAATGTCGCTTCACACCCGGCCCAATTATTTTGCATTCACATCTGGTGTCAAGACTGAATTCATCTATCCCACCAGTCGCTTAGTCAGTATGATTACAGGCATTCCGGTTCAGCCAAACAAGGCTATTGTCGGGGCCAACGCCTTTGCCCATGAAGCCGGAATTCACCAGGACGGGGTTTTGAAAAACCCTATGACTTATGAAATCATGAAACCCGAAGACATCGGTCTGAATACCAACAAACTGGTTCTGGGAAAGCATTCTGGACGCCACGCCCTTAGGACGCATTTAAAGGACATGGGTTATGATTTGTCGGATGAAGAGCTTCAACTGGTTTTTACCAAGTTCAAGGAACTGGCCGACAAGAAAAAGCATGTGGTGGATGAGGATCTGGAAGTTCTGATCACCGAGGGACTTCTGCAAAGTCATGATGTCTTTACACTGGATTATCTTCATGTAATCAGCGGCACAACGGTTCTTCCCATGGCCAGCGTTCGAATGATGATAAACGGAAGGCCGGTGCAGGGTGCGGAGTATGGCAACGGCCCCATTGACGCCGTTTATAAAACTCTTGCAAGTCTTACCGGAACCGGATCAGAGCTGCTGCGTTTTTCGATTAACGCCCTCACCGGCGGTACAGATGCCCAGGGCGAGGTAACGGTACGGCTTCGGGAAAACGGCCTTGAGGCCATGGGAAGAGGCGCTGACCCTGATGTAATCACGGCCAGCGCCAAAGCTTACGTCAATGGCCTGAACCGTCTGGAGTATTTAAAGGCGCATCCGGTAACGCAGATGGAATAAAACAGAGAACAGGGGGCAGGGGCCGGGGGCGATAAGCAGACATTTTGTTCTTGTCTTACGACTGAAACCTGCCCCTGATTCCCTTTTTTATTATTCTTTCTGCAGATCAATAGCCATCTGAACGATAGACGCTACTTCGCTTTGCGGAACTTTTCCACGGACGATCATCCGGACAGTCCGGTTTTTGTCCAGAAGAATGGCATTGGCAGTGTCAACCTCCAGGCCCCAGGCATTTCGGAGTGTTGCATCATAATCAAACAGAATGACCGTGTTGAATTTTTTGGCTTTTTTTCCGGCGATCGTCCTTATGAGGGCATCGGGTTTCCATGTGGCCTTGCAATCTGCGATCCCGATTCCCTTGTAGGTTTCTTCCTTCAGAAGTCCCTGGTCTTTGGCCTTTTTCATGGCATCGGTAAAATGATCGTTCAGGTCGGATTCGTCCGGATCAACATAATTGACAAGCAGCACCTTTCCAGCCCAAGATGCCATCGAAAATACATTTCCTTCTGAATCCTTGAATGACCAGTCCGATGCCTTCATGCCGGCCATAAGCACTTCTGCGCTCCCCATGGAACTCCACAACAGCACAGCCCCCATCAAACCCAAGACCATAATCAACTTTCGACTCATACCCAAAATTCCTTTCTGTTAGGTTGTTATTAGCAAATAAATTGCGATGACTTTGTAAACAGCCCCTCCATCAATCCCCCATTTGCGCCATATACTCATCATAAAGCGTTTCCAGCCCCAGCTTATGCCGAGCTTCTTCCTGGCAGAGAATTTTAAAGATATTTTTGGCGGTTTCGGTTTCAGACTGCTGACGCAGTTCGTTATAAAGCACCAAGGCCTTTTCTTCCCGTTTCATGGCAAGGAGAAGAATATCCCGGTAGAGCATCCCTTTCCGCCAGACAATATCCACCATCAGATCGCTGCGTTTGATATCTCCGATCCATTTGAATTTGTAATCCTGTGTGACCAAGCTGCATTCGCCTTTGCAGTCAAGGTTTTCCAGAAGATATTGATGCTTTCGCTCCTCCTTGGCGAAGTCGAGAAACATTTTCCGGGTTTCCTTCTGTACTTCAGTCCCGGCTACTTCCTCATAAAAAGAGGCTGCTTCAATTTCCTTTTCAATGGCAAAATCTATAATAGCCTGATAGCTCTTGAATTCCATAACCCTATCCTTTCTTGATAAAGGCCCGTTATCCGGTTTTCAGGGTACCGGTGATATCGGACAGTTTTTCTATATGGTGCTGAACCATAAACGCCTCAATACCTTCGATGATATCCAGCGTAGCTCGATGATTGACAAAATTGGCGGTTCCAACTTGAACGGCCGAAGCGCCGGCAATGATAAATTCCAGAGCATCAGAGGCCGTCATTATACCGCCAATGCCAATAATCGGAACAGATACGGCCTGTGCAACCTGCCAGACCATTCGAACTGCTACCGGCCGAATGGCAGGGCCTGACAAGCCGCCGGTGATATTCGCCAGCTTTGGGCGCCTGGTTTCGATATCAATGACCATGCCGGTCAATGTATTGATCAGTGACAGGCAATCCGCTCCAGCATCCACAACGCTTCGAGCGATCTGGGTGATATCTGTGACATTCGGGGAAAGCTTGACAATCATGGTTTTTGAAATGCAATTTCGAACGGCGCTGATCACATCAAAGGCGGCCTGCGGATCCACGCCAAAGGCGATGCCGCCTGATTTGACATTGGGACAGGAAATATTGACCTCAATTGCTGCAATGCCTTCAACGTCCTCGATACGCCGTGCAAGCTCACAATATTCTTCGATGCATTTTCCGTAAATATTGACGATCAGAGGCGGAGACAAGGTCCGCAAAAATGGAAGCTTTTCGTTAATAAATGCCTTGATTCCCACATTCTCAAGACCAATGGCATTTAACATCCCGCACGGGGTTTCCACGATTCGGGGTGGCGGGTTGCCGATGGAAGGCTCAAGGGAAAGGCCCTTCACCACAATGGCTCCGAGACGGTTCAGATCCACCAGATCGACAAATTCGCCGGCATAACCGAAGGTTCCTGACGCAGTCATGACCGGATTTTTCAGGCTAAGTCCGGCAATTGACACCTGAAGATCAACAGTTGATTTTTTCATCTAAAAGCGCCTTGCGTTTACCCACGGCATTGATGCGGGCTTCAAGATTGAGAAGGTATGCAGGTTCCGGCTGCTTTGGCTCCTGCTTGAGGTCATACTCAACAGCCCTGATCCTTGTCATGACACGCGGAATATCGCCATGTTCCTCCGCCAGACAAGTTTCTACCAGATTTCTGAATTCATCGCAATATTTCAGGGATCGGGGTATGTAGTTTCTTGCATCCTGACCGGTAAAGGCATACCGGTGCGCCAGACATATCGCTTCCGAATCCAGAAGCTCCAGTTTTTTCATGGAATCCACATACTGATCATAATCCACCAGACAGTCGGAAACAATATATCCGGTGGAATCTGCAATTCCGGCGGCTTCCGAACAAATTAGTGTTCTAATCTCCGGAACGTAATAACTTAAACAGTCCCTTGTATGGCCTGGAGTTTCAATAACCTGAAGGGTTCGATCCGGGGATATCTTTAACAGGTCGCCTTCTTTCACTGTCATGTCGATTTCAAAGGGGGTAAACTCTATCGAGGCATCACCTATAAAACCATTTCTCTGGAACACTTTCACCGACGCGCGGTTCAACTCTCGAATCAGCTCAATAGCATTTGGCCTGGCCAATGTAGCCTTAGCCTGTTCGGAGGAGATAATCTTCATTTCCGGAAAATGCGATTTTAGCACCGAAACCGATCCGCAATGGTCAAAATGCGAATGGGTCAACAGACAATAGGCAGGGGTCCGGCTTCCCAACACCTCAGAAATGGCGGAAGCATAATGGTGTCCCAAAAATGAGAACCCAGCATCTATAACGGCTGGATGTTCGCCATCCAGCAGATAAACCGGGACAGCAGGGTTTCCCAGCATATAAATTCTGTCAACAACACGTCCGGTTTGCTGGATAATCAAATTAATTTCCTTTGTTTGCTTATATTCCTGTGGTTATTTTCAATAAATAACTGTATATTAATCGCCATGATAAGGGGTGAATGTCCGGATGATTAATGGCCATTTTCTTTGTTTTTATAGACTATATGGCGCTTTTGATCAAGGTGATATCTCATCATACGAAAATCAAATGCAACCCGTTCATGAGGAAAACCTTTGAATGCCTGCAAGACTCAACTTAAATTAGCCCAAGATGCTTTAAAGGCCAGTGAGGAACGATTTCGGCTGATGTACGAAAAAGCCCCGGTACCTTACCTGACGCTGGATGAAAACAGATGTATTTTGTCGGTAAATCCGGCATGTGAGAGACTTCTGGGTTATGTGAAGGCGGATGTGCTGGGTATATCAATTTACGATATGTTGCCGCCTTCAGAATCGGAAAAACTCCGATCCTATTTTTCATACATCAACGTCCCTGAACAAATCCAGGACATTGGGCTGAATGTTCGCCGAAAAAATGGATCTCTATCCCGAGTTTTGTTTAACTGCTTTCAAGAAACTGACACCCGCAACAATACCCATGCAACGTTTTGTATAATGTATGATATAACGGAAAGATTAAAAATTCAGAAAAGTTTTTTACAAGCTCAGCAACTTGAATTCACGTCCACCCTTGCCGGCGGAATCGCCCACGATTTTAACAACCTGTTGATGGCTATCATGGGCAACATTTCTCTGGCCCAACTTTTCCTAAACCCCGAAGAAAAAGCCAACAAGATTCTTGAAAGGGCTGAATCAACCTGTAACCAGGCCAAAGAGCTTACCCAGCAATTCATCATCCTGTCCAAATCCGGATATCCTTCAAAAAAACCATCTTCAATCACAAAGCTGCTCAAGGAGTCCTCAGCCATTGTGGTTTCCGACCCAAGGGTTGATGTTGACTTTGATTTGCCCGATGACATCTGGAAGATTGAAGTGGATGAGCAACAGATGCGGTATGCCCTCACCCATCTGATGACCAATGCGGTTGAAGCCATGCCAGACGGAGGAAAGGTTCAAGTAAAAATCAGAAATACAGTGGCTTCCAGCGACTCACCTCTTCCCGCCCACCCTATTTCTTCGGGCCATTATCTGCACATAATAATCGAGGACCAAGGCAAGGGAATTTCTTCCGAGCATCTTCCCCGAATATTTGAACCCTACTACACCACCAAAGAGCTGGGGCCAAAAAAAGGCATGGGATTGGGACTGACCACTGTGTATTCCATCATCCATAAACATGATGGATTCATTTTTATCGAATCCGAAGTCAATCAGGGCACGACCGTGGACATATACCTTCCGGTGATTCCGGGATAATCATCAACTATCAGCCTTTAATCCTCCAGCCTATCCCTACGGCGACATGCCAAATCTAAGCCATTTGAATTGGGTCTGAACCTCTTTTGCAATGGAATTGCCAACTCTTGCCATGAAAATATTTTCCGGTTTCAGGCAGATGTTAGGCTCGTTGGTCTGAAATTCCTGAAATCCGAATGGTCCAAACAGACGGATGAGCATGGTACGATATTCCTGCGCGGTTTTAAGTGCGCCGTCCAGATCCCAGGTCCAGGAATATCCCACCATATAGGCTATCATGTCTTCAATACGGGGATGATTCACCAGTAGCTGAACTATGCCGATAGCGACTCCCGTGGATCGCCAATCCCTGCAAACCTCAATAGCCTTGATCTCAATCATGATACCAGCACCCAGCTCCGCCCACCGTTCCTCCGGCTCCGGATGCACCAGCACCCCGAACCCGATGATGTGCTGATAGTCGATCAAGGCCAGGACAACATTGGCATCCGGCATTCCGGCGATCTTTTCAAGCGTCTCTTTCCGGGTATAAAGTGATTTATAATGAGGATGAATTCCGAATTGACTATCGAAACTGCACATCCGGATTTCATCCCTGCTACAGAACGACCGGATCAGAATCTTTCCGACAGGTGTTTCCCAAACGATTGTTTTTGACGCTGATTCATCCATTCATCCACACCCCCGCACGCGCAGACACTCACTATAAATTCAAAAATCGCCCCAGTTTTTGTGCAGCCGTTTGGTCATTATGACCATGTTGTGTAAATTGCCGCAAGAATCCTTGACATAATTTTTCAATTCACCCCGTTCGAAAAAGTCCAGTTTGTGTGCAGCCTCAATGGCCGGATCTTCAACCCCGACAACCAGATCGGTACGAAGCTCTTCAAGGCCCTTGTCCATGCCCAGTTGAATCAGATCCAGAAGCATCCAGGTTCCCAGGCGAATATGGCGGTATTGGGGCAGAATCATCACCCGTATTCGCCCCACATGTCGGGTACAGCCAAAACCCCGAAGGTGAAGACTGGCATGTCCCACGATTTTATCTTCCGTAACCGCAATCATGGAAAAAACCGTTGCGGAATCAATGCCATCAATCCACTTTCGTATCACTTTCGAATCAAGGACATCATATCGCATAAACCACCGGTCCGAATCCGGCAGTTCAGCATAGAACTGACCCAGCAGACCCTCATCCTGCTTTTCCAGCGGACGA
>Ga0194038_1000337_pt1 | contig 20511 bp, 23 predicted proteins | sample JunL226m_MetaG_FD_148630 | JGI IMG/M metagenome (GOLD analysis project Ga0194038, IMG submission 148630) | Anoxic zone freshwater microbial communities from boreal shield lake in IISD Experimental Lakes Area, Ontario, Canada - Jun2016-L227-6m | ecosystem: Environmental > Aquatic > Freshwater >... | reverse complement strand
CTTCAGGACAGTTTGTCACTCCAGAACAGTTGGCGGCTTTAGCGGTATTTCTTTGCGGGCCAGACGCTTCTGAGGTAAGGGGTGCGGCTTGGAATATGGATGGTGGCTGGGCTGCTCAATAAAGTTGAATGCAAGCTAATCGTCGGTGATTTTTCTTTCAGAAATAATTTTTCCCCAGGTGACAGATTGGCTTGCAATGTATTTGGCTAGATCTTCTCGGCTTCCAGGATTTGGGGTTAAGCCATGATCTGCTAACTGCGCATTAGTGGCTTTGTCTTTTAGAACAGCTACTAAGGCTTTATTCCATTTTTCCAAAATAATATCTGGTGTTTTTCCTGGTGCTACAAAGGCATACCAATTACTAGCATCAAATCCGGGATAGCCTGACTCTGCAATGGTGGGCACATTGGGAAGCGTGGGCGCACGCTTCAACCCAGTCGTTGCAATCGGAATCAATTTACCATTTTTGATGTAAGGATCAGCAGTAGCTAGAGCGGAGTAGTAGGAAGAGACTCTGCCACCAAGCAGATCAACCATCGCGGGACTCCCGCCCTTATAAGGGATATGCACTGTGTCAATCTCCGCACGTACATTCAAGAGCTCACCTTGCAAGTGGGATGCGGAACCACTGCCTGTTGAAGCAAAAGTAATCTTCCCTGGATTCTTTTTAGCGAGAGCAATATATTCTTTGAAATTCTTTACTCCTAGCTCTGGAATGACTACTAAGACATTTGGGAAAGTAACACCCATTGTCAGAGGGGCTAAATCTTTTTGTGGGTCATACGGTAATTTCATGAGATGTGGCGCTATCGCTAGCGGCCCGATTGATCCAAATAGGATGACGGATCCATCAGCAGGTGCAGTAGCAGTATAGGCATGTGCAATATTGCCGCCTGCACCTGGCTTGTTATCAACAATGACGTTTTGTCCTAGATCTTCACTGAGTTTTTTAGCGATGATGCGTGCTGCACTATCCGCCGATCCGCCTGCTGCGAAGCCAACAACAATAGTGATGGTTTTCTTTGGGGGAAATTCTTGTGCGTTTACATTTGATAAAAATAAGCCGCCAAGAATGAATGGAACGATTACAGCTTTAATTAACTGGAGCATGACTTTTATCCTTTAGTGGATCTATTTTTTTGGCCATTATTTGCACCTAAGAGAATCCTTGTGCCCCAAAATGGGCCAAGGGGGTATTTTAGGTATGATTTCTATCATTTCTCTAGATGAAACAAAATTAGCAGAATCGTTTATAGTTACACTCATTATTACTCATAGGAGCTCCTATCATGGCATCAATCTTGACCTCTTTGGGACGTACTGTTTTAGCTGGTTTTGTACTTCTCATTCTCATCATTTTCGCTTTAGGCGGTAACTTTAGCTCTGCTGAATTGCCTTTCTTATTCCGCTGGCTACACGTGATGTGTGGTGTGATGTGGATCGGTTTGCTCTGGTACTTCAATTTTGTGCAAATTCCTTCTATGCCAAAAATCCCTGATGAGCAAAAACCAGCGATTGGTAAAGTGATTGCACCTACTGCATTATTTTGGTTTCGTTGGGCAGCCCTCTTCACGGTACTTACTGGTTTGATCGTAGCAATCCTCAATGGCTATGCACATCAAGCTTTCACATTACAAGCCCCATTCCGCGCAATCGGTTTAGGCATGTGGATTGCTTTGGTAATGGCTTTCAACGTATGGTTCATCATTTGGCCAAATCAAAAACGTGCTCTTGGTATCGTTGCTGTTGAGCCAGATGTCAAAGCAAAGTCAGCTCGCGTTGCAATGCTAACCTCACGCATTAATACAATACTTTCAGTGCCAATGTTGTTCTTGATGAGCGCTCAGTCACACAACACTACTTGGTTTGTAGTCGTTTCTTAGTCATCTTCCTAGTATTAAAGAAAAGGCCCGCATTGCGGGCCTTTTTTATTTCATCAGCATTCAAGCTTAAGCGAGGATTGGAGGTAATTCCTTCGTGAAGGTAGCCCGTTGAGTTGTGGCAGATCCCATTAAGGCAAAGCCCAATAGATTGCCATCAGCAGATTCAAAGCGAGCCTCAATACCGCCTTCAATAGAGCTTGTTTTCCATTGCCCCTCGGCGCCTTTGGCTGGAGGAGAGACGACTGTTGGTAGTGCAGGAGTTTTCACCATCACAGGCATTGCTGGATAGCTCAAGGCTGTGGGTTGCCCAATCAATGTTGGCGCCAATGCTCGCGCTGCTTGCATGATGGGCATCACGTAAGGAAGCACTAAACCTTCTACTTCAGCACAATCACCAAGAGAGTAGATATTCTTTAAGTTCGTTTCCAGTTCACGATTGACCTGAATGCCAACCCCAGTTTTTACGCCTGCAGTTTTAGCTAAATCTAGTCTAGGCTTCAAGCCAACAGCGGAGAGTGTCACATCGCAGGTAATTGAGTCACCATTAGCTAAACTAATCTCCAGGGCATCACCATTGCGATTAACGGTTTGGACAGTAGTAGAGAAATGCCAGCGTACGCCGGCTTCACTCAGTTTGCTTTGAAGTGCTAAAGCTGCGGCTTGGGGTAATAGGCGCCCAAGTACTTGTGGTGCAAGGTCGATCACATCAACCTCATAGCCGCCCAATACTAAATCATTTGCAAATTCACAGCCAATTAAGCCAGCACCAAGGATAGCCACCTTTTTTTTCCCAGCAATGGCAGTGCGGAACTCTGCATAATCTTCTAGATCATTCACTGTAAGAACTTCTTTTACCGCATTACCCTCTAAAGGAATCCGAATTTGATCTGCGCCCAAAGCCAACACTAGCTTTCCATAAGAAACGTCACCTTTGTTTGTCTGTAAGATTTGGGTAGCTCCATCTATGGCATTGACCTCTGTTTCTGACATGACGGTGATTGCCAACTGTGATGCCATACCCTCAACTGGGGTAGTAATGAGTTGATCAGCCTCTTTCTTATTCGCAAGAGCGGTAGAGAGCATCGGTTTAGAGTAAAAATAGCCAGGATCGCGGGTAATTAATGTGACTGGAACTTCTTTATTGAGTTTGCGGATCTCTCGCACAAGAGTGTAGCCAGCAAGTCCACTGCCAATAATGACGATAGTGGAGGACGGAGATAAGTTTTGGGTCAAAGCTGGGTTCCTAAGTAAATGGATTCAAGTTCAGAATGACTTAGCTTACCTGAACCATTTCAAAGTCAGATTTTGATACGCCGCAATCTGGGCATTCCCAGTTATCTGGAACATCAGCCCAAGCAGTGCCTGGAGCGATACCATCCTCTGGTAAGCCTTGCTCCTCTACATAGGTAAAGCCACATACGATACATTGCCACGTTTTCATATTGATTCCTTATATGTCAGATGATAGTGTTAGATGAAGATTTTAAATTTAATCTGACTTTTTTTCTTGCGACCCATTATTGGGGCTTATTCGGCAAAATTGAGTAATTCTTGTTAGAGTGATCGTCCTCATTACTTATTTATAAAAAGGCAACAGATGTCAGGCAACGAAATCATGTTCACCCCAGTCAATCTTGGCTCAATTTGGTTAAAGAACCGCCTTGTAATGGCACCATTAACTAGAATGCGCGCACTATCTGGCGATATTCCGAATCCTTTAGCGAAGACTTACTATGCACAGCGGGCAAGTGCTGGCTTAATTATTACAGAGGCTACACAAATTTCACCTTTAGGAAAAGGTTATCCAGGAACCCCGGGCATTTATTCACCAGAACAGACCGCTGCCTGGAAAGAGATTGTTGAGGCAGTTCATGCCAAGGGTGGATCCATCGTAGCGCAGTTGTGGCATGTGGGCCGTATTTCACACTCCTCTTTGCATCCTGAGCAAGAACCTCCTGAGGCTCCCTCAGCAATTACACCCACAGGTCAAACCTATGGAGCTGATTGGAAGTTACATGACTATGAAACGCCCAAAGCAATGAGCCTTGATGATATTGCTCGCTTACTGAAAGAATATGAATTAGCGGCCCAAAATGCAAAAGCAGCAGGCTTTGATGGGATTGAAATTCATTCGGCCAATGGGTATTTACTTGATCAGTTCTTGCAAGATAAAACCAATCACCGAAGTGACCAATACGGCGGTTCAGTTGAAAATCGTTTACGCCTTTTGGCTGAAGTGATTGAGACAGTAAGCAAAGTGTTTGCTAGTGATCGAGTGGGTGTGCGCCTTTCGCCTTATGGAACGTTCAATGATATTGGCGATAGTGATCCCATCGGTTTATTTACTGCAGTAATTCAAAAGTTAAATACGTATCATTTAGCCTATGTTCATATGATTGAGCCACGCTCAACTAATGCTGGTGGCGGAGATCAAGCGAATGAAGAAGCGCCAATTACTTCAGAGCTATTCCGAGCGATGTATGAAGGTAAATTTATTACTGCTGGCGGCTACAATCAGGCTCTTGGCGAAAAGGTTTTGGAAGAAGGTTTGGCTGATGCAGTTGCTTATGGTCGAATCTATATCTCTAATCCAGACCTAGTCGAGCGCTTTCAACAGAATGCGACATTAAATCCTTATAACCGCGCTACTTTTTATGGTGGTGAAGAGGAAGGCTATACCGATTATCCAACTCTTTGATCAATAAGAAACCGGCTTTATCAATAAACCCCGCAACTTAAAAGCGGGGTTTATTTTTTGTCCTCGGGATCTTTGAGTAGGTCGTAATGGTTAGCAACCAGAAGCATTGCAATAGAGGCGCAGCCCATGGCAAAGAATTGCCATTGATGCAATATTGCTGTTCCTACTACTGTCATTAATATTGTCCAGCCAACTGCCATCTTAGCTTTTTTGGAAAGCGGTTTCATGATTGATTTACCTCTACGCGTGAGCTTTAATCTTATTGAGCATGCGACGAAGTGTATCGTCTTTTACGATGTAATGTTGCCATAAACCAGCCAATGCATGAGCACCTATTAAAAAGTAAAGAGTATTGCCTAAAAACTCATGAATGCCTTCAACGAGTTTTTTCATCTCTGGATTTGGGGTAAGTAGTTGAGGCCAGACCAAGCCAAAGAAATGGATTTCCTTGCCACCATATTGAAAATAGAGGATGCCAAAGATCGGGGATATCAAGAGTAAGGCATACATTAGCCAATGCATAGCCTGAGCTAAAGAGACGAACACAGCTTTTGGGTTAGTGGGCTTTGGAACACCATAAACAAAGCGGAATATTAGGCGAAGAGCCATGGCTATAAAAATAAGCTGTCCAATGACGCCGTGGACAGTTTTACAAAGCTCACGCGGCTCGCTTCCCTTAGGAAATTGACCTTTTAGCTCTATGGCAATAAACGCTGCTATGACCAGTAGGAATACAAACCAGTGAAGAAAGATAGAAACGGGGTGATAACGGCTTGTTGACATATTGAGTTGTTAAAAATAAAGATTCATCTTAAATGATAATGAATCTCATTAAGAATAGCAATATCAATATTATGGCTAATTTCCCTATTTCAGACCTCTAAATAGGGTTTTAAAAGCTAGTTAAGCCGCACTTTGGCGCTTAATTCGTTAGCCAGACCTCTTTTATCGATTTGGGAGAGTCTTAGTGCTTCTGCTTCGAAGTCGAGCTGACCAGGATGAAACTCATCATCATTTCTGAGATGGATGACATAAGTCCAGACCAATTCGCGCCCGCGGTTTTTAAAAACATCTACAACACGTTTCATATGTACCGCCTTTGTGGTGAAGCTTACTTAGTGCCCTGGGATGAAGTTTGCACTTCTGTCTGAGGACGTAATGAATTCTTTAATACAAGCAGATTGCGTGGCTCAATACGTATTACGCCACCTCTTGGGCTATCAATATCAGAAATTAAGAAAAATGATATTGCTATAACGAATGGAAAGATCATGAATAGAGCAATATTCCCTTTGAAATTTCGCGCGCCAAAGCCAACTATCAGATTGGCGCAAATGGCGATAGCCGCCATGAGAACCCAAGCAGTAGACGGAATACGAGCCCACCATGAAGCCTGAACGAAACCTTGCGCATTAAATACATCATTCATACCCGATACTACGAGGGCTATTGTGGTCGATTGATTTATACGTGCAATTGGCAAAACTTCATTCCAAAGCGCTTGTTTAGTTTTGTCAGACTTCAGACTCTCCTTCCTCACTTCTGCGTCACTTTGCTCAGAGTAAAAGAAGATACGTTGATCTAAGTATTCATTTAATAGAGCTTTGGTAGCTGTAGCTGATGAAATCGGCAATAAATCAGCCCTTAAATACTCAGTGCCAATTGCATTTGCCTCAGCCTCTTCAAGGGTCTCACGTTGATCGTGCCGATCAATCGCCATAGAGAAGGTAAAGCCAATAATCAAGGCAAGCAGGGTAAGGGTTGCTGTTTGAATGATTCCAAGATCTTCTGAAGTTTCCGTGTCCTTAGTGCGATAGCGGCTAAGGGCTGCATTGCCGAACCAAACGGAAAATGCAAATACTAGGAATGACATTCCAAATACAAGGAGAGGGTTATCGAGTATGTAAGTAATTTAAAAAGTTCCTGGATACAAAATATCTTTAGTCACGTTCTGTATATCGCGATGTCCAGTAAATGCCATTGTGATATCCAATTCATTTTGGATAATCTCTAAGCATTTAGTAACGCCTGCTTCACCCATAGCACCAAGGCCATAAAGGAAAGGACGACCAATCATTGTGCCGCGTGCACCCAAGGCCCAGGCTTTTAAAACATCTTGACCCGAACGGATGCCACCATCCATCCAAACCTCGATGTCTTTACCAACAGCTTCCACAATTCCCGGTAGTGCTTCGATACTTGAAATAGCACCATCTAATTGCCGACCACCATGGTTAGAAACAATTAAGGCATCAGCCCCGGAATTTGCTGCCAAGCGTGCATCTTCTGGGTCCAAAATTCCTTTAATGATGAGTTTTCCGCCCCAGAGTTTCTTGATCCACTCCACATCGTCCCAGCTTAATCCAGGATCGAATTGCTCAGCAGTCCAAGAGGAGAGGGAGGACATATTACCTACGCCGGTAGCATGTCCAACGATGTTACGAAAGGTTCGGCGGGGCGTCATTGCCATACCCATGCACCAGCGGGGCTTGGTCGCCATATTAATCATATTGGCTATCGTGAGCTTGGGAGGAGCAGAGAGACCGTTCTTTAAGTCTTTATGACGCTGGCCTAAGATCTGAAGATCCAATGTAAGAACGAGTGCAGAACATTTTGCTGATCTGGCACGCTCAATTAAACGCTCAATAAAGCCGCGATCCTTCATCACATACAGTTGAAACCAAAATGGCTTAGTAGTATGTTTTGCTACATCTTCAATGGAACAAATACTCATAGTGGATAGGCAAAAAGGTACGCCAAATTTTTCAGCTGCTCTTGCAGCCAGAATTTCGCCATCAGCACATTGCATACCAGTGAGCCCAGTTGGCGCAAGCGCTACCGGCATAGTGACCTCTTCGCCTACCATCGTAGTTTTAGTAGTGCGGTTTGTCATATCAACTGCTACACGTTGACGCAGTTTTATTTTCTGAAACTCAGTTTCATTGGCGCGATAAGTAGACTCAGTCCAAGATCCTGAATCGGCATAGTCATAAAACATCTTTGGGGTACGTTTTTTGTGGAGTATCCGTAAGTCTTCAATATTGGTAATGATTGCCACAATGTATCCTTCTATTTAATGCCTTTTATGTGAGACATATAACTAATTAAGCTCTATCTTAGCAATACCTGGGATTTGTTTCTACAATGATAGGGTAACCCTCTTGGGGCCCTTGAATGCCTGCTTATTTTTAATCCTGCTGAATGCCTCAACTAAACCTCGTAACAACTGTATATTTATTGATAGCTACCGCTTTATGGGCTGGTAATGCGATTACGGGTCGGTTATTGGTTGCTAGCGGGGCAGTTTCTCCAATTACCTTAAGCACAGTACGTTGGGGCCTAGCAGCATTGCTACTTCTTCCTTTGGGTTGGCGGGTTTTTTTGCCTAGCAGTGCTTTATGGCGTAATAAGAAACGTCTTCTGCTCTTAGGTTTATTTGGTGTCGGAAGTTATAACGGCCTACTTTATCTCGCGCTAGAAACCTCAACCGCTATCAATGTCACTTTAATTGGCGCAAGCATGCCGATTTGGATGCTATTGATTGGCGCTGCTTTTTATCAAGCTAAACCTACCTTATTAAAAATGGTTGGCGCAGTTGTTTCGCTGGTGGGTGTTGCGGTTGTGTTGACAAGAGGTGACTTGAGTACCTTGTTATCAATGCAAATGGTGCTTGGCGACTTTTTAATTATGCTGGCCACTATCACATGGGCATTTTACAGTTGGATGTTAACTAGGCCTGGCTCAAGTAACGAGCGTCAGTGGCCATGGGCACAATTTTTAATGGCGCAGGTATTTGCGGGATTATTGTGGACAGGATTTTTTGATAGTTTTGAGATCGCCACAGGTCAGGCTTATTTAGACCTGAACCTCTGGACTGCTTCCCTCATTCTGTTTGTAGCCATTGGTCCTTCATTGATTGCTTATCGTTGCTGGGGCTTGGGTGTTAATAATGCAGGACCCACCGTTGCTGCTTTCTTTTCTAATTTCATTCCATTATTTACGGCACTTTTATCTGCCGCCATATTGGGTGAGCCTCCGCAGCTATTTCACGGGCTTGCATTTTTATTTATTGTGACGGGAATCTGGGTTTCATCAACGCCTAGTCGATCGGCTAGATCTTGATATGCGTCTTGGTAAAAAAACTAAAAAAACAGTAAAGTGTTTTCTTTTCTATCGAAGTCTGAGCCATGGTTGATGTATTGGTGATTGGCGGTGGTAATGCTGCCTTATGCGCTGCCCTGATGGCTAGGGAGGCAGGTGCTAGCGTTTTACTTCTAGAGGCTGCTCCTAAAGATTGGCGCGGTGGAAATTCTTCCCATACTCGTAACATTCGTGCGATGCATGATGAGCCGCAAGATGTCATGCTTGAGGCTTACTCTGAAGAGGAGTATTGGCAGGATGTTTTGAAAGTCACTAGCGGAATTACCGACGAGCCATTGGCAAGATTGGTTATTCGTGCCTCTTCACAATGTCGAGATTGGATGCATCATCATGGGGTGCGCTTTCAGGCGCCTTTATCAGGTACCTTGAATCTCTCTCGAACGAATGCTTTCTTCATGGGCGGTGGTAAAGCCTTGGTTAACGCCTACTACCGCAGCGCAGAAAAGTTGGGTATTCACATTCGATATGAATCTCCCGTTTCCTCAATTGAAATCAAGGATGAAAAATTTATAGCTGCTTATGTTGGTGACGAGCGTATTGAAGCGAAGACCTGCGTCTTAGCCGCAGGTGGTTTTGAGTCAAATCGTGAGTGGCTTAAAGAGGCTTGGGGCGTAAATCAATATGGCGAATCCCCAGCGGATCATTTTTTAATTCGTGGCACCAGATATAACAATGGCGTTTTACTGAAGCAACTCATTTCATTAGGCGCAGATTCAGTAAGTGATCCAACGCAAGCGCATATGGTTGCAGTAGATGCGCGTGCACCTTTATATGATGGCGGTATCTGCACTCGCATTGATGCGGTTTCCTTTGGGATTGTGGTGAATAAAAATGCACAGCGTTTTTCTGATGAAGGTGAAGACTTTTGGCCCAAGCGCTATGCCTTTTGGGGGCGCTTAGTTGCTCAACAACCCTCCCAGATTGCCTACTCCATTATTGATTCGAAGGTATTGGGACGATTCATGCCTCCAGTATTCCCCGGTGATAAGGCAGATACTGTAGATGAGCTCGCGATCAAGTTAGGCCTAGATCCAAAAGCGCTACAAGAAACTATCAAGTCTTATAACTCCTCTTGCCGCGTAGGCAGTTTTGATCACACCATCTTGGATGATTGTCATACTGAAGGTATTGAGCCCGCTAAAACGCACTGGGCTTTACCAATCGATACGGGCCCGTTTTATGGGTATACCGTTCGCCCTGGAGTGACATTTACCTACTTAGGCTTGAAGACTGATGAGACTGCTGCTGTTCGTTTCAGTGGCATATCTAGTCCCAATTTATTTGTTGCAGGAGAAATGATGGCTGGCAATGTGTTAGGTAAAGGATATGCTGCTGGCATTGGTATGGCAATCGGTACTGTTTTTGGCCGCATTGCAGGAACGCAAGCAGCTAAAGCTGCGCAGGCTGCCCAAGCATCGAATAGTCTAAATACGGAAACCCAGAATGCAAGAGCTTAAGCTGCTGATTAAAGAGGCAGGAGATTTAGCTATGGGAACACCCGAGGCTGAAGCGGATCGCATGCTGCAAATCTGTAATGCATGTCGTTATTGCGAAGGATTTTGTGCGGTCTTCCCAGCAATGACTCGTCGGATTGAATTTACTCCGAGTGTTGTTAATTATTTAGCCAATTTGTGCCACAACTGCGGCGCCTGCCTGCATGCTTGCCAATACGCGCCGCCACATGAGTTTGGGGTCAATATTCCCCGCATCATGGCCCAAGTTCGTAAAGAGACTTACATTACTTATGCATGGCCCAAGTCATTTGGAGCTTTATATAAAAGTAATGGACTTAGTGTTTCACTAGCAGTTTCATTATCGATTGCTTTTTTCTTATTGTTAAGCGCGCAGTTAAATGGCTCCTTGTTTTCAGGGCCATCCAACGGAAATTTCTATGCAATCTTTTCCCACAACACCTTGGTAGTGATGTTTGGTGCTGTCTTTGGCTTCTCATTAGTGGCTATTTTGATTGGCATAGTCCAGTTTTGGAAAGGCATTTCTACTGGAGTCATCTCTGCTAGCGCTGCTGCAGAGGCAACCCATGATGCGCTGACTCTGAAATATCTTGGAGGGGGGCACGGTGATGGTTGTAATAATGAGGATGATGCTTTTTCCCTCTGGAGAAAACGTTTCCACCATTTCACTTTTTATGGTTTCATGCTCTGCCTTGCTTCTACTAGCGTTGCAACCATTTATCACTACTTCTTAGGTTGGCATGCACCTTATGCCCTGAGTAGTCTGCCGGTAATATTGGGAACGCTTGGGGGCATAGGATTACTCATTGGTCCAGTAGGTTTACTGTATTTAAATTTACAAAGAAATTCTGCGCACGGTGATGCAAGTCAAAAACCGATGGATAGAGCGTTTATCGTGCTCTTATTTCTGATTAGCGCTTCGGGCTTGCTCTTGCTAGCTTATCGAGACTCTGCTGCTATGGCTTTTCTGCTCGCAGTTCACTTAGGCTTCGTCATGGGGTTCTTCTTGACTATGCCTTATGGCAAATTTGCCCATGGCTTATATAGAGTGGCAGCTTTGTTAAAGAATTCCATCGAAAAGCGTGAAAAGAACCACTCGCAGTTTGGTGCCAATTAATGAATTATTGGCAATAAGTGTTAGTAAAAAAGTAACCATAAGAAAGCAAAATGAGACTAATTACCTTTACCCGCGCTGGCTCAAGCCATCCTGAAATCGGCGCCCGCTTACCCAATCCCGCTGGCGATCAAATCCTACCCTTTGCTGATGTTGCTAAGAAATTAGGAATGTTGGATTTCCCAGCTGATATGAAATCGTTTTTACGTGCAGGTAATGATGTGATGCAACAGGCAAAGTCTTGGGTTGCTGCTTCAGATGAATACTTAGCCTTATGCATTAGTCCAAAAACAATTACCTATCTACCGCCAATTACCGATGCTGAAAAGTTTCTCTGTGTTGGTAAAAACTACCGGAAGCATTTAGAAGAACTTAAGCGTACTAATTTGATTAAAGAAATTCCACAAGAACCCACTTCCTTTATTAAGCTCAATTCTTGTTTATCAGGTCATGAAGCTAAAGTAGTTCGCCCAAAAGGAATTACACGCTTGGATTACGAGCCTGAGCTGGTATTTGTCATGGGCAAAAGAGCCTTGGGAGCAAAGAAGTCCGAAGCAATGGATTACGTTGCTGGCGTCACGATTCTGAATGACTTGACTTGTCGAGACCTACAGTTGCGTGAGGTTGCTTCAGGATCGCGTTTCTGGACTGGTAAAAATATTCCAGGCTTTGGTCCCTTAGGCCCTGAGATTGTGACGATGGATGAGATCCCCGATGTTTACGATCTATGGATGACTTGTTCAGTAAATGGGCAGGAGCGTATGCGCGTCAATACTCAAGATCAAATTTGGAAAATCTCCGACATTCTGGAGCACTTTTCACGCTTCATTCCGATCGAGGCTGGTGATATGTTTTCTACAGGAGCTCCTGGTGGGGTTGCGGTTGGTAAAGAGAACGCAGAGGAGCTCTATTTAAAGCCAGGTGATGTTGTTGAATGCTCTATTGATGGTATTACTACCTTACGTACGACCATTATTGAGTAAGTGACATGAAGCGAAGCCCCATTTGCTTACTGGTAGCGCTCTGTTTACTATTTGCGCCGCAGATTTCTATTGGTGCTGAGCCGTACCCAACTAAACCAATCAAAATCGTTGTGCCTTTTCCACCTGGGGGCGGTGCGGATACTCTGATCCGTCTACTTGCACCCACGATTAGCGAATTATGGAAGCAGCCTGTGATTGTTGAAAATCGACCTGGAGCTAGTGGGTTCATTGGTGCTGAGTTGGTTGCACAGGCTCCTGCTGATGGCTATACCTTACTGATGGGAACGACCGCTGCAGTGACTGAAAAAAATATCCAGCAGTTTTCTCCCGTCGCCTTAGTTTCTGCTTCTCCTTATATCGTGACTGTGAACCCTGCCTTAAATATTCATTCTGTGCGCGGACTGATAGCGTATGCCAAAGCTAACCCTGGTAAGCTTAAATATGGTTCCTCGGGACCCGGTTCTGCCTCTCATTTAGCAGGGGAGTTATTTGTATCCATGGCGAACATCTCGTTATTGCATGTTCCGTATAAAGGTACAGGGCAGGCTTTAACGGATTTATTGGCTGGGCATATTGATGTGATGTTCGCGCCAGCTCAAACAGTGCTGCCTCAAATTGAAGCTGGAAAACTAATAGCGTTGGCACAGACAGGGGTCAAGCGTTCGGAGGCTCTGCCAAATATTCCAACCGTAGCGGAGTCAGGTTTACCTGGCTATAGCGCGGTAGGTTGGTTTGGGCTCTTTGCTCCTGCCAATACGCCCAAAATAGTGCTCCAGAAGATCAATCAGACAATAATGTTCGTCATGGGCCAGGATCGGGTCCGCAAGGCAATGTTGGAGCGGGGAAGTGACCCTGCTAGTGGAACGGCCGAGGAATTTGCTGCATTTCTGCGCTTGGATCAGTCAAAATGGGAAAAATTGATCAAAGATAACAAGTTTGCAGTGCAATAAGTTCCTAAATCAGTATCATTTAGGGCTAATCACTGAAATCCCTAGGAAATTACTATGCCAGGCTTGCTTCCCAACGTTGATCCAGATGGACTATTAGAGTTCTCGGTTGTTTATACCGATCGATCTTTAAACCACATGTCTGAAGAATTTAAACGCGTGATGGTGGATATTTCCAGCGTTCTTAAAGATGCTTATAACGCCAGTTCAGCAGTCATCGTTCCTGGTAGCGGCACATTTGGTATGGAGGCTGTAGCGCGCCAATTTGGGAATAATAAAAAATGCTTAGTGTTGCGTAATGGTTATTTTAGTTATCGCTGGACACAGATTTTTGATTTAGATACTTCTTTCAAAGATATTGCCATCTTAAAAGGTCGACAAGTTGAAAATACTTCTCAGAGTCCTTTTGAACCCGCTCCTATTGATGAAGTAGTTGCCTACATCAAGAAGGAAAAGCCAGCAGTCGTATTTGCACCTCACGTTGAAACTTCGGCGGGCATCATTCTTCCAGATGATTACCTTAAGGCAGTGGGTGAAGCAGTACGCTCCGTTGATGGCATTTTCGTTTTGGATTGCATTGCCTCTGGCGCAATGTGGGTGGATATGAAAGCTTGCAATGTGGATGTCTTGATTTCAGCACCGCAAAAAGGCTGGAGCAGCTCACCTTGTTGTGCTTTGATTGCGCTTGGCGAGAGAGGTCGCGAGCGCATTGATTCAACCCAAAGTACTAGCTTCTCGATGGATCTGAAAAAGTGGTTGCAGATTATGGAGGCCTATGAAAAGGGCGGCCATGTGTATCACACCACTATGCCTACTGATGCCTTGAAGATTTTGCGTAATGTGATGAAAGAAACACAGTCACTTGGTTTTGCAGCGCTGAAGGCCAAGCAAATTGAATTGGGCACTAAGGTTCGCAATCTCCTGGTATCTAAAGGCTACCCTTCCGTGGCTGCAAAAGGTTTCCAATCTCCAGGCGTTGTAGTGAGCTTTACAAAAGATCCAGAGATTCAATCAGGTAAAAAGTTCATTGCCTTAGGTTTGCAAACTGCAGCAGGCGTTCCTTTGCAGTGCGATGAGCGTTCAGACTTCCGTACCTTCCGCCTTGGCTTATTTGGCCTTGAGAAGTTAGCCCACGTTGATCGTACCGTTGGTCACTTTGCTACAGCATTAGAAAAAATTACTGAGGCAGAAGCTCAGCCCGCTTAGTAGTGACTTAGAAAAGATAAAGGCCATCATGCGATGGCCTTTTCTTTTTTAGACGTAGTTCTTCTTTCAAAGTCTAGCGAGCTTCCAGATACTCTCCTAAATAGCTTAACTCGTTCAATAAGAGTGCATTTTTGTTCAATTTTTGAGTATTATTAAATTATCAATAAATACTTTTGGAGAATGACATGATTTCTCGTATTGCGCGTTTTAGCCTAGCTACCCTTATTGCTGCCGCAATTGGTTTTTCTCCTATAGCGGTAATGGCTGCTGATCCGGCTCCCGTAGCTCCAGCAGCAGCTCCAGCTGATAAAGCGGTAGAGAAAAAAGCAAATAAGAAGGCTAAGAAAGAAAAGAAAGCTGAGAAAAAAACGAAGAAGAAATCAAAGAAAAAATCTAAGGCAGCTACAAATACAGCTACTCAGTAATCTCTGTCACGTTAATCCCATATTAATTGAGGGCGTCAGCTCCATCAAAGTCATCGGGTCGTTTAATATCCGATGACTTTTTTCTTGGGCCGTCATTACGTACCAAGAGCCACATAGCAGCCATCACTAGACTCATGCCACTAATTTGAACCCAGGTAATGGGTTCAGACAAAATAAAATAACCCATAAAAATAGTAGAGACTGGCCCTAAGATTCCAGCTTGCGCTACTAGCGGAGAACCGATGCGGTTGATAGCAATCATAATCAGCAGCATTGGAATCACAGTACATAAGCTTGCGTTGAGTAGGCTTAACCAATAAATTTCCTGAACTTGCTCGAAAATAGCGCTGGGGTTGTAGATAGTCGATTGCAATATGCTAAAAACGGCAGATGCAGTGCTTGCGTAGACTACTAAGCGCACGCTACCAATACGTTGGACCATCTCTCCTGAGCCAATCATATAGATGGCGTAAGAACAAGCGCTGCCAAATACGAGAGCCATGCCTAGCCAGGCACTTGCTCCAGTAGAACTAGCATCCTGAATGAAGACAATCAATACGCCAAGATAGCCAACTACTAGTGCATACCACTGAAAGCGTGATATTGGCTTTTGTAAAACAAAGTAAGAGATCATTAAAACAATCGTTGGCGTGAGATATAAAACAATTCTCTCTAGTCCTACGGAGATATATTGCAATCCTAGAAAATCAATATAACTCGATAAGAAGTAGCCTAAAAAGCCTAGTAAAAATAATTTAGCCCGATCAAGCCAGGTAATTTGGCTCATTGTTTTGCGACGAGATTCCCACCAGTAGATCCCCCAAAATAAAGGTAAGGCCATTAGCATGCGTAAAGCAAGAAGTGTTTCTGCATCGGCGCCATAAGCAAAGGCAAGTTTAACCAGAATGGCTTTGCCTGAGAACAGCATAGAGCCTACGCCGGCCATCAAAATACAATAGAGATAGCGTCTATGTTGGTGTGCTGTACTTACTGAATGCATATCGATTTATAACAGCTTATTGAGTAAGCTTCTCATTTCTAAAATGGTTTCTGAAGGAGTTAGGCCAATTGGTCCAATTCCTTTATGCATCAAACTATCAGCTGCGCTTGCATGAAGTTGTACAGCAATACATGAGGACTCCCATAGATCAAGCTGATGGCGCACACCTTGTGCTGCAATGGCGGCGATGCTGCCTGTAAGGATATCTCCCATGCCTCCAGTCCCCATACCAGGATTACCTTCTTGGCACTGGAGTGCTAGGTTTTGGGGAGAGGCAATTAAGGTGTGCTGACCTTTTAGGACCACTATAGATTGTGTCAAGACTATTAGCTTTTCTAGCGAGCCCAAGCGATCTGCTTGCACTTCTTCAGTAGTGCTGTTGAGTAAGGTGGCGGCCTCTCCAGGATGGGGGGTGATCACACTCTGCCCAGGAAATTGTTGATTACGTTTTTGTAATGCACTTAAAAGTTCATGAGATTCTGAAATTAGGTTCAAGGCATCAGCATCTAATATCAAAGGAATAGCTGGATAGGAAATTACATCCCTAAGCCAGTCATAGGCTTGCTGAGACTTTCCAAGTCCAGGTCCAATCGCAATGACATCGGGCTGATTCTGTTGAAGGATATCGCTAGATGCAATATTCGCCTCACGAATCATCAACTCTGGATGATCCATAGAAGCAATTGCCGAAGCAGAATCGAGCATTTCTAAAATTGTCCAGCCAGCCCCTAGATGTAAACAGGCATTTCCAGCAAGCAAGAGGGCACCAGCCATACCAGGAGCGCCACCAATCAGAACTACTTTCCCAGCATTGCCTTTATGTTCAGCAGGCGCACGCTTTAAGCGTCTCGCCAATTCAAGGACATTCAGTTTTGCTGCAGGCATGGTCATAACAATAGTATCGCTTCTATTTCAGCTAAATAGAAGCTTATGATTACTCGGCTACTTTTGCACCTTGGATATTATGGCGCTTCATAGACTGCGCAATAAACCCAGACTGTTTGAGTTGGGTAATCACATCACTTAAATAGGTTGAAGTATTTTCGTAGTTTACTCTCGCTTTCGGTATTCCAATGGCCTGATGAATGACCATGAAGCGTCCTGGCAGCATGCGTAAATCTTGATAGCGTTTGGCATCACTTTCTAATTGCTGCTTAACACCTGCTGCCACATTTCCAGTTCCTCCCATAAAGTCATCAATTACAGTCTGAGAGCTAGTGGCCCTCAAAAGTTTTGCATTCTTGATTTCACGTGTGAGAAAGAGATCGTAGGCGCTGCCTTTACCAACGACAATTTCTGAACTAGCCACATCAACCTCTTCATTACTTTTTAGAGGAGAAGAGGCTTTCACCATATAGGCTCCCTCAATTTGTATGTAAGCTGGCGTGTAACTGATGTCTGCACCACGGACAGGATCAATGGCAACAAACACCATATCAATTTCACCACTCTTTACTCCATCGACAGTAGAGGCTGCAGTTTTAAAAGGAATGAGCTTGACTGGTAAGTTGATGCGTTTGCCGATTTCATCGGCGATATCAATGGTCACACCACTTAATTTTTTAGTGGAAGTGTCTTCATTAGCTAGAACGGGGTTTCCTAAGTTAATGCCCACGCGCAGAGTACCAGTGGGTGCAAAAGATTTTAGGGTTGCTGGGTCGATAGTTTTCATTGCTGGCAATGGCTGGCTAAAAATAGATTGTGATAAACACAGAAAGACGATGGTGATGAGATATTTCATCGAAAATAAGAGATAAAAAAACCGCGGAGGACCGCGGTTCTATATTGCATCAGAGTAATTACTTTTTAGCGTCGGCTGCAGGAGCTGCAGCTGGTGCTGCTGGCGCTGCTGCAGGTGCAACTTTCTTTGCATCTTCAATATGAACCGCTTCAGCACCATGCTTTTCACCACCCATATCAATATCGCCGTCGCCTTTGATTAGTAAATAGGCGGTGGCACCAACCAATACTAGTACCATGATGATGATTGAACGATTGCTCATTGCTTTTCCTTCGATTTGGTTGTAATTAGTTCAATATTAACCCTTCTTGAGAGCGGGGTAAACCCAAGCAATTTCCTAGGGTTCTATAGCTAGGTGTTAATACTAGTCTTTTAAACTACTAAATAAGACCCATGCCGCTTTTACGCAAGGTTTAAGATGAAATGACTGTGATGTATAAGGAAGCTATATGAGCCCAAGGCTCCCCATTAATAACTCTCAAACAATTACAGACTTTTTAAACCTCAAAGAGAGTCAAATCTCCGAGGAAACTTCAGAGGAGTCTTATAAATTTGCTTTTGATGATGAAGCCTTTTTAGCCCGTAGAGAAACGATAGGTATTCGTTTTGAATTAGAGTTATTAAAACCAGAAATTCTATTGAACGAACATGGTATAGATCACACGATTACCGTTTTTGGTTCTACTCGTTTTGTGAGTCGTGAAAAAGCCCTCAAAATGCAAAGCGAAGCTAAAACACCAGAGACCATTGCATTAGCAAACAAGGCTTTGCTCCATAGTGAGTATTACGAGTCAGCACGTGAGTTTGGTGGATTAGTAGCAAAGTACAACGCCACGCAAAATGAGGGCGCTAATAAGCTGCATATCTGTACTGGCGGCGGTCCTGGAATTATGGAGGCGGCAAATCGGGGTGCTTTCGAGGCAGGTGATCAAACAATTGGTTTTAATGTCAGTCTGCCAAGAGAACAACATCCTAACCCCTACATTAGTCCAGGCCTGAGTTTCCGTTTTCATTACTTTGCTTTACGCAAGATGCACTTTATGTTGCGGGCAAGAGCAATCGTTGTCTTTCCTGGAGGCTTTGGTTCGTTTGATGAGTTCTTCGAAGTGCTCACGCTGATGCAGACTAAAAAAGTGACCCGTTTTCCAGTCATCCTTGTCGGTAAAGCTTTTTGGACTGAAATGATCAATTTCGATCAGATGCTGAAGTTTGGGGTCATTGATGAGGGCGATATGCAAGTGATTCACTTTGCAGAGACAGCTAAAGAGGCCTGGGGGATTATCAAAAACCACTACCAATTGAGTTAAAAATGAACTAAGCCCACTGTAAAATGGCCTAAAGGCTTATTTATGACTCCACAAGATATCAGCATTGCAACCTCCTTAGACCTTCCTGGCTACCTCATGGGTACCTTCATGCTCTTATTGGTGATGGTTTTTCATGGTTTGGTTCTGCTGCAAATTGCGAAGCGTTACGAGGTGAAAAGCTTTCTCTATTTAGCAGAGAAAAAATATTCAGAAGTAGCGTTTTGCTTTTACATCAGCATATTCTGTTTATTCTTAACCCATATTGCTGAAATCATTTTTTGGGGCATTGCAATTTATGCCCTGAAATTAGTTCCAGGACTTGGACAAAGCATCTTGTTTAGCGGCAGCACTTATACAGCCATGGGATTCATGGAGGATACATTGCCTGCTGGATGGAAAATGTTAGCCATTATTATTGCTTTCTCAGGCATGTTTGCATTTGCCTGGACTGCTTCTGTAATGATATCAATGACGAGAAATTTTCGTCAGGCTTATACCAAACTCCATATGAAAAAACTCAATATTTCCTCTGACATCATCGATCGCTTTAAATAAAGTATGAGTAAAACTTGGGATGTCATCATTATTGGCGCTGGTGCAGCTGGCCTGTTTTGCGCTGGCATTGCAGGCCAACGAGGTAAAAAGGTATTGCTCCTAGATCATGCCCCAGTACTAGGTGAAAAGATTCGGATTAGTGGTGGGGGGCGTTGCAATTTCACTAATCTTCATAGTACCCCTGCTAATTTCTTATCGCTAAATCCCCATTTTGTAAAAAGTGCGCTCGCAAGATATCCCTCTAAAGAATTTATTAAGTTGGTGAGCTCATATGGCATCGATTATCACGAAAAGCATCAGGGGCAACTATTTTGTGATGACTCTGCTAAGCAGATTATTGAGATGTTAATGTCAGAGTGCGCTAAAGGTAATGTTACTGTTCGTAATCCAGTTACTGTCGAATCGATTGGGCAAGATAGCCAAGGCTGGATTGTTCATACCAATGCTGGCATTGAAAAAGCTAAAGCAGTTGTCATGGCTACAGGCGGCTTACCCGTGCCTGCGATTGGCGCAACTGCCTATTCTTTGGATATTGCTAAGCAATTTGGTTTAAGAGTAGTAGACCCAAGGCCTGGCTTAGTGCCACTTTCATTTACTGCAGAAACTTTTGGCCACTTAAATGATTTGGCTGGCTTAAGCGTTCCTATCAGAATTGCAGCAGGATCAAAAGGTCAGCGCTATGGCGCCTGTCGATTTAATGAGGATCTCTTGTTAACTCATAAAGGCTTATCTGGCCCAGCTGTATTGCAGGCCAGCAGCTATTGGGTCGAGGGCGAGCCCATTCATATTGATTGGCTAGGTGCGATTGAAGTCGCTGGTGGATTTAATTGCGATGAACTCTTTAATGATGAAGAAAACCGTCTTAAACTGACCGAGACCATTCTTGCATCTGTTTTGCCTCAACGATTAGCAAAAGCTTTTACGGAGCAAAAGAATTTAATAGGCCGTAAATGGGCAGAAGTTTCTAAAAAAGATCGCCAGGCCTTAAAAGAATTGATTACGAATTGGTCGGTGAAGCC
>Ga0194038_1000330_pt1 | contig 20681 bp, 22 predicted proteins | sample JunL226m_MetaG_FD_148630 | JGI IMG/M metagenome (GOLD analysis project Ga0194038, IMG submission 148630) | Anoxic zone freshwater microbial communities from boreal shield lake in IISD Experimental Lakes Area, Ontario, Canada - Jun2016-L227-6m | ecosystem: Environmental > Aquatic > Freshwater >... | reverse complement strand
CTTTTTCATCTTATTTCCTTAGTTTGTGACCACAAGTAGGACAGCAGCCAAGGTCTTTGGCCTTGGTTTTACGTAATGCGGCATAGACCCCAGACTCCGAGATCTCCAGCTTGCGAGCTGCCTGAGCAGCACTCATCCCCTTCCCGATGTACTCCAAAGCCAGTTGTGTTTTCGGTATCGTGCGCTTCATTTCCGCTACTATACTACAGAAGTACTGAAGTTCACAACTAGAATAAAATGAGTGAAAATACTTAGGCAATAGCTCGCTAAGCATGAGAGTTGAATGATGAAGGGGGAAAGAAAAACCACCCGTAGGTGGTTTTGCGAGAGCTATACGTATTTGGCGGAAGAGGTGCCATAAGCTTGCATTGTATAGATTTAGACAGTGCTGTATTAGATTAATAGTCGTTGGACACCCTAAACCTCTGATTAATTTAAATAAATATTCATCACTTAAGTGATGAATTCCAACAAATTGTCTAAATCCTTACAGTCGTATCCAAGCGTTTCCATTCTGTTATGGGGGCTAATTTTGGTAACAAAACTTGGTAACTAAAGGATAAATAATGACAATCAAGCTCGATATAAAAACTGTAACAAACTTAAAAACTCCGGGTCGATATACGGATGCACTGGTCAAAGGTCTACATATTTGGGTAAAGTCCAATAAGCGAAAATATTGGATCTTTCGGTTCAGTCATGCAGGTAAGCAGCACAATATCAGCCTAGGAGTGTTCCCTGCCCTTGGAATTGCTGATGCAAGACTTAAGGCTCAACAAGAACGAGATCGTCTTGATAATGGTGTGAACCCAGCAAAAGAGCGAAAACTGACCAATTTGATGGCAATGCCAAAGAGCCACAGTGAGCAAATCCTATTTAGGGACTTTGCACTTAAGTTTGTGGAAACTCGGCGCGCTGAATGGCGAAATCAAAAACATGGCGATCAATGGGTATATACGCTAGAAGAGTTTGCATTTCCACATATTGGCAACAAGCAGCTTGATGAGATTGAAACTGAAGATATCTTGAATGTATTGGAGCCTATTTGGCTCACAAAAACAGAGACTGCAGCAAGACTTAGGGGTCGGATTGAGCTAATCCTAGCCGCAGCAACTACAAGAAAATTGCGCTCAGGAATGAATCCAGCCCTTTGGCGCGGACACCTTCAGACAATTCTCTCAGCCCCCGGCAGACTTAAGACTGTAAAGCACCACGAAGCCCTACCCTATAAAGACATTCCAAGTTTCATAGAGGAACTGGGGGAAATAGGAACCATTGGAGCATGCGCGCTTGAATTCCTTATTCTCAATGCCTCCAGAACAGGGGAAGTCATCTTTGGCTTAAGAGAAGAGGTTGTGGATGATATTTGGACTATCCCCGCAAAACGAATGAAAGCCAAAAAAGAGCATCGGGTGCCGTTATGTAAGCGATCGTTAGAGCTTCTTGCTATCGCTAAAGCAATGGATCCAGATAGCAAATATCTATTCTCCAGAAACGGAAAGCACCTGTCCAATATGGCTATGCCTATGCTTCTTAGAAAACTGGGAAAGGAAGCAACAGTTCATGGGTTTAGATCAAGCTTTAGGGATTGGGTATCAGAAGAGACCGATTACTCACCAGAGGTCGCGGAAATGGCTTTAGCCCACACTATTGGTAGCAAGGTTGAGGCAGCCTACCGCAGGAAAGACCTACTTGAAAGACGGCGCATTTTGATGAATGCTTGGGAAGAATACTTGAGATAAGAATACAAAATGCCTAGAGACTTAACAAACGAACCAATCATCATCAAGCTTATAGATGACATCGGTCTTTCTATTGACCATTGGAAAAAGAAGCTGGGAAAGGGCTATAGAGACAGTGAGGAAGTTAAGTGGCTTGAACAGTTTAGAGAGCGAGTTATTTCAGGAAATTCAGCGGCAATATTCGAAGATCAATTTATCGCCCTTAAGGGAGAACTAGTTGAGTCATCCAAAAAAACTCGAGGCCTGAAGCTTGAGGAAAAATTAGCTAATATTCAAAAACAGTGGGAAATCTCAAAGATACTCAATGATCATCGTAAAAATAAACCCAAAAAGCTTTACGAAACCGAAGAGAAAATAGAGGCTAGGATCCAAGAGCTAAAACTCCGGTACATCAATCTCCCCCAAGATACCCTTGCTGAAGAGGTAGCTAAATTAGTACTGGTTTTAGAAGTAAGGCATCAGGATATTGAAACCCTGACAGAAGAAAGAGATTTTTTGGCTGACAAATTTAAAGAGTCCCTTGGCAAAAGGAGATCTGATGTCTTAAGTCAAAATACTAAAAAATCAGAGTTATATAGCCCTAATGATCAATGCCTGCTTGAATGCATTAGCGAGATTGAAGCTACAAATAAGGACTTTCCAAGAAAGATCCATTACCGTAGATTTCGCGAATTGGTAATTAATAGGTACCCCACTAAGCCTTTTCAACAGAATGGCTCTCTGTCTAACGATGAAAAATTACAGCCTAAAGCGCTTCAAGCAGTAAACCGTCAATCTAATAAGAATGAAAAGTGGTCTGAAACTAAATTAAGAAATTTTTTTGAAAGGTATATCGGTAGAAAAATTACTTCTCTAGAAAAATAGTTTCATCACTGCAGTGATGAAATGACTGTCTAAGTATGAGCTTCTAAAGTTAGTTATGGCCAAAACAATAGTGTTTAGCCTAATTTAACTTAAGGAGTAATAAATGGAAACTAAACTCGATATCAGAGATAAGTTGTTCCGCATTGAAGATGTATCTGCATTAACGACTTTTGCCAAAAGTACTATCTGGGTCAAAGTCTCACAAGGCAAATTCCCCAAGCCTTTCAAACTTCCTTCCTCTTCTATATGTTTGTGGAGAGGTTCTGACCTATTTAACTGGATTGACGTCCAATCAACTGGAGCCAGTAAGGAGAGTCAAAATGGTTAAGCCAAATCAACCTGCAAATATCGAAGTGCTAGAAGACTTGGAAGATTACGATCCTAGGGATGATCAGATCCTTGAGCTATCGGGAGCCGTTTCAGAGCTTGCTGAAGAAAATAAGCTTCTAAGAGATGGGATTATGGCTAGGATCAAGCCCAGTCCAGAAGATGGCTCTATTTCTATCAGTCAAGTTGTTAGCGCGCTTGAAAAAGAAATTCATATCTTGCGCGAAAACAATCGCGTAGTAAGCGTCAGTAGGGATCATTTCATGAATGAAGTTTCAGTAAGACAAAGAGCTGCGATGTATTGGAGAGCAAGAGCAAAGAAGGTTGAGAAACAGTTAGTGGAGGCACAGAAAAATGCATAAGCTACAACTCCGCGGTCAACTTCTCTACCTAAATGGAACTAAGCAAACTCTACTTAAGACTGAAGCCCACAACACTAGAAACATTCCTATCGAGCTAGATACTTTTGGACATATTGACCCCAATAAAACGCATTTGAATCACGAGATCGTCTCCTTGCATGGCGAAAGCTTAGAAGGATGCGTACTGCGTCATATTAGTGAGGCAGGTATAGACATCACAAAAGGTCCCTATAAGCGGTCTGATAAAGGTGTTGCGATTGAATGGGTCTTTTCTGTCACACCGGGATATGCAGGCGACTTTCTTGGCCTATATACAAAATGTGTACATTGGCTTGGAGTATTGCATCCTACATGCCCTATAGTTCACGCAATCATGCATGTTGATGAGGGTGATCCCCACATTCACGTAATTATAGTGCCTATAGTTGGTAATAAGATGCCCTCAAGTCGCATTCTTGGTTTTAAGGGAATTAGTCGCAAGAGAATCTACGACCTTTATGAGCAAGTTGGAAAAGAGTACAACCTTTCCTTTCCACTAAATCTCAAGGGCGCGGTAAAGAGGCATGCTAGCGAAGTAGCCATTAGGGCTTGCGAGAAACTCGCCTATCGTAAGATATTAGGTCCACTGTGGAAACCCTTTGTTATGTCTATCAAAGCGCGTCCTGAGCCGTTTCTAGAGGCCTTGGGAATTGACATAGATCCTCATAACATTCCGCGACATTGAAATGGAGTTTGGACTGCAATGACATCCTGTGTTGTCATTCGATTTCGTTGCGGTCCACTCAACCACGATGGTTACAAACAGCTAATGCTATTGACTGAAAATGCATCTAATGAAATCAGATAGTTACAGCGTTCGTGTGTACGGTACACACCAACCTCGAAATATGACCATCATCTGTCGCTATTCCTATGTAGCTACTACTAGGTACCATTTTCAAAATTAGGGTGGTGCCGTACCGGTGGGGTCAGCATATTGCCGTTTGTTGAAGGGTACCCCTACTCCATAATTTGATGTCTAGTTTGGTAACCAATCTTGGTAACAACTACAAGACTGTCGTCTAAGCACGGTTGTATATAGCGGGCTGGCGGATATTAACTCTGCATACACATGGGAACAAAACGGGAATATGGTTTAGGTAGATATACCGCTGTAATTCGACTGCTTCATGACAAGCGTTAACGAGTGCCAAAATATATCGCCATTTGCTCTAACGTCATATTAGGGCCTACCGCTTCTTACGGATCATTCCCAGATCAATTGCTATCGCTGTAAGTAACCTGATACGGGCATTTGCCTCAACCGATCTTTGACGCTCATCAATGGTACAGCCTTTGCCTTGGAAATTCCAATGCTGATTTCCACGAAGACTCATGCCCCCATGAAATTTACAGCGAGATCTACCGCTGATGGCATGGTTCTGACACAGACCTCCGGAGTGTTTTTTGGCTAAGCATTTGGGCATATGCCAATTTTAAAAGCTCGCTTAAGACTCTACAAGTGTTAACTCATGTGCGCGCAGCACTGATCAAGCCAACCCCTAACTCTTGCTCTTTGATATGCAGAAGCAGATTTACTTTTAAATTCAGCCCTTGTAGCGCAGGTTTTGGCTAGCTCCAAACACTTGTCTAAAGTCCACAATCTTTGCTTTGAAACAGTGCGCAGATCTGGCTGCATATGTGAAGTACATTGGTCCATCCAACCGTTCTTAGAGGCAATTGTGTATCCGCTACGCTTGGCTGCACTCCACTTAGCCTTGCTTTCAAACTGCTTAGCCTGCTCTAAGCATCTCTCTAGCGTCCAATATCTTTTAGGGTGCAGCTTTCGCTCCATGTGGACAGTGCATTCATCTAACCATCCTTTAGCAAATGCGGCGTTATAGCTTGAAGCACTACCTACTTGCCATTTCTTGATACCGGAATACTTGGATGCCTCTTTTTTGCATGCAGCTAAAGTCCACTTAACCCTGCTTTTTGCTAACTCTTGTTCTCTGGAGGTTAATGGCCGCCTCTTTAAATTTAATATCAGACCATCACTACTAGAAATTTGAACCAGCTTTTCAAGGACAAGCTTCCCAATCTCTTCTTTGGATGTCACATCCGATTGACCAATTTCAAGAAAATGATATCCCTTGCTTAACGCCCAATCTTTTTTAAAAGCATCACGTTCTTGGATTGATTTTGCATCTCCGGTTCGCCGACCCCATCCTATTTTGTGCTGCTCTCCATGAAACTCAATCAATAAGTTGTACTCAGGTAAATAGAAGTCATAAGGCCTTCTCGTAATGGCGGACGACCCTTTGAGCCTGTATTCCATTTCATAAGCAATGTCATGACTTAATAGCGCCTCGACTATAGATGCAGGCCCAAACCATAGTCCACCAGTTTGCATGTGACTACAACACTCTGGAACCCAACCCCTTCTATTGGCCGCGGAGAATGATGCCCTATCACCAGCCCTCCACTCAACTTTGGTTTGATATTTCGAAGCGGCCTGTTTGCAGCGCTCAAAGGTCCAATAACCATCGGGCTTTCTAGTTAAAGTCATATGACTAGAACATTCATCTACCCACCCATTCTTTGAAGCCCAACGATAGCTAAGAGGACTTTTGTCCTGCCATTCTGCTTTAGTTTTATATTTGCGCGCCTCTTCCAGACAATGATCTTGATTGTTCCAGTATCCATTGGGAAGTTTCTTTCGTCGTTCCATATAGAAAGAATAATAGATTTCAAATATGGATTTGGTAACAAATTAGCCGTTACACATAAAAGACTCAAAACATAGGGCTAATAAGCGGAGATACCCTCCTCCAATAAAAATGCCACCCGAAGGTGGCAGAAGTATTGAGATAGACAAATTATTATTCGGCACTAATACTCGCGTTCTTGATAACATTGCCCCAATAATCCAACTCTTTTTTGGTAAAGGTGCCAAGCTGTGCAGGCGTCATTTGCTCTACAAATGTTCCAGATTCTTCAGCCTTTTTCTGAATCTCTGGGTTAGCAAGAATCTTGTTAACTTCAGCATTCAGCTTTTTAACGATACTTTCAGGCGTACCCTTTGGCGCATACAAGGCAAACCATGAGTCAATATTAAAATCTTTCACCCCCTGCTCGCTTGCGGTAGCCACATTAGGCAGTGATGTAAGTCTTTTTTGACTTGTTACAGCAAGGGCTTTCAACTTCCCACCTTTTATCTGACCTATTACAGATGCCGGTGTGGTTATGAATAAATCCACCTGACCAGCCATAAGATCTTGTACCGCAGGTCCTGCCCCTTTATACGGAATATGGGCCATTTTTGTACCAGTGATCTGCTTAAATAACTCAGCTGCAATGTGTTGAATAGATCCATTTCCAGAAGAAGCGTAATTTAATTTGCCCGGATTAGCCTTTGCATAAGCAATTAATTCTTTCAGATCATTTACAGGCAAAGAAGGATTGACAACAATAACTTGCGGCGCTTTAGTTAAGAAAGCTACAGGAACAAAATCCTTAATTGGGTCCCATGTGAGGCCTTTAAACAAATGGGGGTTGCCAACTTGGTAACCACTGTATGCAACCAATAAGGTATATCCATCAGGCTTGGCATTTGCAACCGCCTGACCGCCAATATTCCCAGATGCTCCACCCTTATTGTCAACAATAACTGCCTGACCTAATGCTTTGGTGAGAGGCTCAGATATCAAGCGAGCCGTGAAATCAGTCGTTCCGCCAGCGGAACTGGGAACTATCAATGTAATCGGTCTACTTGGGTATGCATCTTGAGCAAATCCATTAAAAGAAATACCCACAGTAAACAGTATGCCGAGTGCTTTTATCAATAAATTCTTCATCATTTTCTCCATTTATAGCGTTTTAAATTAATTCTGAAATTTCAATTAGGTTCTGATCGGGATCTCTTACATATACCGAGTTGATTTTTTGGGTTGCTCCCGTCCTAACAACCGGTCCTTCAATAATTGGCCATTTAGCCGCAGCAAGCCCGTCGATAACCTTTTCCAATGGACGGTCAGCGATAAAACAAAGGTCGAGAGAGCCAGGAGTTGGAATGTCTGCCTTTGGCTCAAATTCTTTGCCCTTAATGTGTAAATTAATTTTCTGGTTCCCGAACTTAAATGCTTTGCGCTCTACTGGAGGCGTACCTCCAATAAAGGATTCAAACTTCATCCCTAGAACGCGGGTATAGAAATCTACACACTCCGATTCCTTTGCAGTTGTAAGTACTAAATGATCCAAATGGTCAATCATGCAAATCTCCTTAAATACCATTAATTAAGTTTGGTGGTTTTTCCCCTGACAACGCCGCTACTACATTCTCGATCGCTAAATCCACCATCGCACGACGTGTCTTTTCTGTGGCGCTGGCAATGTGTGGAGCAAGCACGACATTACTCAACTTCAGTAACTCAGGGTGCACTTTAGGCTCACCTTCAAATACATCTAGACCCGCAGCAAAAATTTTCTTTTCTTTCAAAGCTTGAGCCAAGGCCGCATCATCAACAATGCCACCACGGGCAATATTAATCAGGGTTGCAGTCGGTTTCATGAGCGCGATTTCTTTGGCGCCAATCGTATGATGACTCTCAGCTGAGTATGGCAATACAAGAACGACATGATCAGCAGTTCGTAGCAACTCTTCTTTAGAAACATACTTTGCACCACAGGCTTTTTCATCAGCATCAGATAGATGACTGCGGTTGTGATAAATCACATTCATGCCAAAACCTAATGCGCGCTTTGCAATACCTTGCCCGATGCGACCCATACCGATAATGCCGATGGTGCTGTGATATAAATCCATGCCAAGAGGATTATTCACAATCGACCATTTATCCCAATGCCCTGCCCTTATCCAATGCTCGGATTCAGTAATGCGACGTGCAGTTGCCATCAATAAAGCAAAACCAAAATCTGCGGTTGTGTCAGTTAGCACATCAGGAGTATTGGTTGCCATGACGCCAGCTGCGGTAATTGCCGGAACATCAAAATTGTTATAGCCCACAGATATATTGGCCACAATCTTGAGGTCTTTTGCATTCGCTAGGGCACTTGCATCAATTCGTTCGCTACCAGCCACTAGTGCGCCTACTACCCCAGACAATTCTTTTTGGAGCTCTTGGGGTGTGAATATCCGATCCTCCTGATTGGATCGAACCTCAAAAGACTCCTTCAATTTGGCCAAAGCCTCGGGGAAAATCGCTCTAGCAACCAGAATTTTGGGTTTTTGGGCTGTATTAGTCATAAGTCTAGATAATTAAGATTGCTCTGAAGTCATTAACATTGGTGCGTGTTGGGCCGGTTAACAATAGATCTCCTGTAGCACCAAAAAACTTATAGGAATCATTGCAATTAAGGCGCTCTACAAGATCCATCCCAAAGTCTTTTCCCTTTTGAATTGTTTTGGGACTGTATGTAGCGCCGGCATTATCTTCAGAGCCATCGATACCATCTGTATCAGCTGCTATTGCGTAAATACCATTTGCGCCATTAACAGCGTGGGCGAAGCTTAAGAGGAACTCAGTATTCCTTCCGCCACGGCCAGTGCCCTTAACAGTGACAGTTGTCTCCCCACCGCTAATCAGTAAGATCGGTTTTTTAAAAATGGAATCAGACTCATTTCTGGCGATCCACTTTGACATTGCGCCAAATACAGATCCAACCTCCTGGGCTTCACCCTCAATGCAGTCAGACAAAATTTCAACATTCAACTCATTAGCCTGTGCATATTTTTTCGCCGCATCTAGCGATTTCTCCGCCGTAGTAAGAATGACGGGAGGTAAAACAGATGCAAATAATGCATTACTCTCTTTTGGAGTCTCCAATGCACCAGATTTCAGACCTTGAAGTATGAAATCAGAAACTTTAAGACTGTATTTGTCTATTACTCGTAATGCATCTTTACAGGTGCTGGCATCTGGCAATGTTGGGCCGCTTGCAATAATGGAAGGATCGTCCCCAGGGATATCTGATATCGCATAAGTCAGCACTTTTGCGGGGTGACATAATTGCGCCAAACGGCCGCCTTTAATTTTTGATAAATGCTTTCTTACGCAATTAATCTCAAATATAGTAGCTCCGCACTGCAGTAGCTGCTTATTAATATCTCGCTTTTCATCAAGGGTGACCCCATCTACTGGGATAGTCAGCAATGCTGACCCACCGCCTGAAGCTAAAAACACAACCAAATCATCAGAACAAAGATTGTCAATTAACCCAAGTATTCTCTGCGCGGCTTCTTGGCCTGCATTATCGGGAACTGGGTGTGAAGCTTCAATAACTTCAACTTTTTCACAATCGATGCTATGACCGTATCGCGTTACTACTAAACCCTGAATCCGCTCATAGTCGGCAGCAGACCAAAACTCTTTAGCGGCTTGTTCGAATGACTTGGCCATCGAAGCAGCGCCTTTACCGGCACCAATAACAATTATTTTTCCTGGCATTGGACTTGGAAAAGCTAATCCCAATTCTTTAAAGTTCGGCATTGCCGCAGCAACAGCAACTTTAAATAGACTTCTAAGAAAACTAACTGGATCGTCTTTATAAGTTTTTTTCATAGTTGTTAACCAGTATTCCGCAATCCTGCGGCGATTCCGTTAATTGCAATATGGATACCTCTTTGTACACGCTCATCCTGCTTCCCAGAGCGGTAGCGTCTAACTAGCTCAACTTGTAGGTGATGCAATGGGTCAATGTAAGGAAAGCGATTGCGAATAGATCTAGCAAGCGCTGGGTTATTTGCCAACCTAGTTCGCTCCCCTGTAATAATGTTTAATGCATTTACAGTCTTATTCCACTCCGCCTCTATGGCGCCAAATATTCTCTTGCGCAACTTGGCATCAGGAACAAGATCGCTGTAACGAGCGGCTAATGCCAGGTCGCTTTTAGCTAAAACCATATCCATATTTGAGAGCAAAGTTCTAAAAAATGGCCACTGCTGGTACATCTTTTGAAGTATCTGTAATGCCTGCTTCTTTTCAACTGCGGTTGATCTATCTAAAAACTTCTCAATTGCAGAGCCGAACCCATACCACCCAGGCAAAGTTAATCTTGACTGACCCCAGCTAAATCCCCAAGGAATAGCCCTTAAATCTTCAATTTTTTGATTTGCTTTTCGGCTAGCCGGACGTGATCCAATATTTAATTTGGCAATTTCTCTAATAGGTGTTGCATCAAAGAAATATTCAGCAAACCCGGGAGTTTCGTATACAAGACCTCGATAAGCATCCATGCTCGCCTGAGATAGTTGAGCAGCAGCAGATAGGAAATCTTTTGTGGCAGGTTTAGTAGGCTTCAGTAATGTAGCTTCTAGAGTTGCTGCAACTAAAGTCTCTAAATTTCTTCTGCCAATTTCTGGATTCGCGTATTTAGAACCAATTACCTCACCTTGCTCCGTCAATCGAATCTGACCACGAACAGTCCCAGGAGGCTGCGCAAGAATTGCATCATAACTAGGGCCCCCACCTCGACCAACAGTGCCACCCCTGCCATGAAATAAGCGTAACTTGATCCCATGCTCTAAACCTAATTGCTCAAATACATCCACTAGAGCAATTTCAGCTCGGTACAACTCCCAATTACTGGTAACGATGCCTCCATCCTTATTGGAGTCAGAGTAGCCCAGCATAATGTCTTGTTCAGCACCAGATCTTTTGATTAAGGAAGTTATCCCTGGTAGCGCATAAAAATCACGCATGATTGGCGCGGCATTTCGTAGATCTTCAATAGTTTCAAATAAGGGCACAACAATGAGGTCAGCGCTAGGCTTTTTACCTAGCACCCCAGACATCAAACCAACTTCTTTCTGTAATAGCAGCACTTCCAGTAAGTCACTTACCGTTTCAGTGTGGCTGATGATGTAGTGACGAATCGCATCGGCGCCAAATTGAGAGCGCAATTTCTTTGCCATTTCAAAAATTGCAATTTCTGACACCGAAAAATCAGAATATTGATGCGCCATTACCCTCAAAGGACGAGGATCTTTTAGTAATGACAATAGTAGTTTTTGTTTGGCCGCCTCAGATAGATCTGAATAATTATTTTCAGTACCCGCAACCTCAAGTAATTCAGCTAAAACTGTTTCATGCATGTCTGAACTTTGGCGCAAATCAACCGTTGCCAAATGAAACCCAAATACATCAACCGCCCTAATTAATCCATGCAAACGTTTATTTGCTAAAGCTTCAGCATTTTGTGAGATCAATGAGGCTTCTATAGTCTTAAGGTCATCTAAAAATTCTTGTGCACTTGAATATGGATTTTGTGGAACTAAAGCATGGCGTGCAGCATCAGCGCCTGTTAAAGACTTTAGCGAAGCCGCCAACCGTGCATACATGCCTGTTAAAGCTCTTCTGTATGGCTCATCTTGGCGGTGCTCATTTGTATCAGGTGATAGCGCAGCAAGATCTTGCATCTTTTTAGGGAACCTTACAAGCAACGCCGATACAGAGAGTTCTTTACCTAGCTTATGTATTTCCGTTAAGTAATGACGTAAAACCATTTCTGCCTGACGTTTGATTGCATATTCAAGAGTATCGGAACTGACATTAGGATTCCCATCTCTATCTCCGCCAATCCACTGACCCATTTTGAAAAAGTTTGCAACTGAATGCCCGTCAAGCGATTCCTCTACCTGAGCATAGATTTTCGGTAATTCCCTTAGGAAAGTTGTTTCGTAATAGCTAAGGGCATTCTCAATTTCATCAGCAACCGTTAACTTAGTAAAGCGCAATAACCTGGTGTGCCATAACTGCAGAACACGTGCCCGTATTAGCTGTTCATTTATCTTCAGCTCCTTAATTAATAGAGCATCTTTAGCGGGATTACTCGCTTTTGATGATTCTTTGATTTGGTCTCTAGCTGTTAATAAATTGGCAATTTCACGCTCTGCCTCCAAAATGCTCGTTCTCTGAACTTCTGTTGGATGAGCCGTTAGAACTGGTGATATCAAGCTACCTTCTAAGGTTTTTGAGATCTGCTTGGTAGTAACCCCTGCGGCACTTAACTTTTTCATCGCCGCAGGAATACTTCCATCCCTAAAGCTGCCTTCGCGCTCATGTGCAATACGGCGACGAATATGGTGCCTATCCTCGGCCAAATTTGCTAAGTGACTAAAGTATGTAAATGCTCTAAGCACCTTCATGGCGCTCTCACTACTAAGACTCTTGAGAAGCCTTGTTAGCTCTTGATTGGCCTTTTGATTTGAGTCTCTATGAAAGGATACCGAAAGCTTTCTAATTTGCTCAACCAGTCCATAAACAGCTTTACCTTCTTGCTCTCGAACAATGTCTCCCAATATCTTTCCCAGAAGACGAATATCTTCAAGAAGAGGCTCTTCCCTATCATTTATTGGGAGTTGTTTTTTCATGTATAGATTTTTCTTGGGTCTTAGGTATTACTGTGCGCGTCGTAATTCATCAACATAGCTTGGCTCAGGGTGCAATGTGTACGTACTTCCTGCTTTAGCTACCTGACCTGGAACTTCATGCCCCACAATCTTTGGCAACTCTTTAGCAAGCTGTAAAAGCTTGGGTATATTGATGCCCGTGTCGTAGCCCATCGAATCGAGCATATGAATTGCATCTTCACTAGAAATATTGCCGCTTGCTCCAGGCGCATATGGGCAACCACCTAAACCACCCAAAGATCCATCAAAGCGCACAATGCCAGATTGAACGGCAGCCAAAATATTAGCCAAGCCCATACCTCTAGTGTTATGAAAGTGCAAAGTCAGTTGCAAATTAGGAAAGCGTTTTTGTAGGGCATCGCACATCCTCTTCACTTGATCTGGATTGGCCATGCCAGTTGTATCGCAAATTGTTAGACCTCTCACTCCAAGATCTGCAAATCGCTGCGAAAAATCCTCAACAACTACCTGAGGAACTTCACCCTCCATAGGGCAACCAAAACAGGTTGAAAGTGAAACGTTAATCGGCGTTCTGCCATTAACAAACTTGATGACCTCTGCCAAGCCAGCAAAGCTCTTTTCTCGGCCCATTCTGAGATTGGCTAAGTTATGAGTTTCTGAAGTAGACATCACCAAGTTGAATTCATCAGCCTTGGATTCAAAAGCACGCTCGGCACCACGTAAATTAGGCACTAATACAGTGTATTCAACACCCGGAACCCTTTTGATTCTGCCCATCACCTCTTCTGCATCTCTAAGCATTGGAATTGACTTTGGCGAAGTGAATGAAGTCACTTCAATTTTGGCAAAGCCGCAGTCACTAAGCTCATCTACCAACTTCACCTTATCGTCTGTTGGAATAAAGTTAGGCTCAATCTGAAAACCATCTCTGGTCACAACATCGTTGAAATATATTCTTTTCATAGTATTTTTCTCTTTAGTTTTTTGTAAAGGCAATGCCGCGTTCTTTTAGGGAGGCGACCTGAATATCAGATAAACCAATACCTTTTAATATCTCATCCGTGTTCTCACCAATATTTGGGGCCAGAGTTTTAATGGATCCTGGTGTACGAGATAGTTTTGGAATAACGCCTGGAACGTCTAATTTTGAGCCGTCCTGCATCTGAATCGTTTGGATATTTTCCCGAGCTTTATAGTGCGGATCGTTTGCGATATCAGCCACCGTATAAATACGACCTGCTGGTACAGCAACAGAATCTAAGGTTTCTAATGCTTTATCAGTGCTTACTGTTTTAGTCCACGCACCAATTGCCCTATCAAGCTCTGCCACTCGTTTAACACGCCCATCATTTCCAGCCAGTTCTGGGTCATTGCCCAAATCATCTCGGCCAATCATCGACATGAGTCGTTTAAATATACTGTCGCCATTGCCTGCAATTAATACATACCCACCATCATTGCACTCATATGCATTTGAGGGAGCGATACCGGGTAATGCACTGCCAGCAGCCTGTCTTACTTCACCAAATGCACTGTATTCAGGGAGCAAGCTTTCCATGCAATTAAAGACGGCCTCATAAAGTGCAATATCAATAACCTGTCCTTTGCCACTGTTATGTCGCTCCTGCAGCGCCAATAAAACCCCAATCACACCGTGCAATGAAGCCAAGGTATCGCCGATACTGATTCCGACTCGGACTGGCACCCTGCCAGGCTCAGCAGTTAAATGACGTAAACCACCCATTGCCTCCGCAACAACACCGAAACCAGGCTTATCCCTGTATGGACCCGTCTGACCGTAACCACTGATACGAAGAACAATCAGCTTTGGATTAAGCTCCAGCAATTTTTGTGGATCAAGACCCCAACCCTCTAATGTTCCTGGGCGAAAGTTTTCAATTAGTACATCGGCCTCTTTAACTAAGGTCCTTACGATTTCTTGAGCCTCTGCTTGCTTTAGATCCAGAGAGAGTGAGCGCTTGTTGCGCGACTGAACTTGCCACCAGACGGAAGTTCCATCCTTAAGTAATCGCCACTTACGAAGTGCATCACCAACTTTTGGCGGCTCGATCTTGATAACGTCGGCACCAAAATCAGCCAGTGTTTTTGCGGCAAATGGCCCGGCAATGAGCTGGCCCATTTCGACTACTTTTATGTTTGCTAATGGCTCCATGCGATCCTCTGAATATTCTTTTAAGCAAAGTTACGCCCCTTCATTGGTCTTGAAAATTGCTATTTTGAGACGACTCCTTCTCGTTTTGCGAAGGTATGAGTAGAATTAGCTCATGAAAACACAGCTAAACCCCGCCAGAGTCGATTTTGTTACCCTCAAATTGTTCTGCGCCATAGTGCAATCCGGCAGCATTACAAAGGGAGCAAGCGCATGCAACTTAGCCCTGTCAGCAGCTAGCAGACGAATTTCTGACTTTGAGGAAACGGTAGGCGTCCCATTATTGGATCGCTCTGTTAAAGGGGTTACCGTGACCCCCGCTGGTCACACCGTAATGCAGCACGCCTTAAGACTATTTCAAGGCTTTGAGCAATTAAGCAATGAATTAGGCGAATACTCAAAAGGAGTGAAGGGGCACGTCAGGCTTTGGGCAAATATGTCAGCCTTAACTGAATTTCTACCTTCAGCGCTAGCAAGCTTTTTGAAAGTCCATCCCGAGATACAGGTAGAGGTGGAGGAGCAATTAAGTGGCGACATCGTTAAGGCCCTAATGGATGGAATTGCAGATATTGGCGTATTTGCTGAGGGACCCGTCACATCCGGGTTGGATACTCAAGTCATGGGTAGAGATCAGCTTGTCGTTGCCTGCAGCAAAGAGCATGAATTAAGTAAAAGAAGAGTTATCTCTTTTGAAGATTGTCTTCAGTATGATTTCGTGGGATTAAATAGGGGCAGCTCACTACTTGAACTCACCTCTCGAAGCGCGGAGAAGCTTGGTAAGCGAATGAGGCTGAGGATCCAAGTTAGAAGCTACGATGCAATGTGCCAGATGATCGCGGTCAATCTTGGTATCGGAGTCTTGCCCTACCAAGCCTGTGCAGCCCAGATTGAGGCTATGAACCTTAAAGTCGTCCAGCTAGATGATCATTGGGCAAAACGGAATCTTCTACTGGCAATGAAATCAAATACAAACCAACTGCCTGCCTCAACATTGCTTAGCCAGCATCTTCTCGGAATAAACCATAAATCCTAAAAGAAAAGCCGCCCCGAAGGTGGCTTTGGTAACGATTTTGGTAACAAGGGTGTTGTATCTCTAAAAACCCTTGTAATAACTATTGACTTGGCGGAAGAGGTGTCCAGATTTTGCCCCTCCAATGCGCTCTACCATTACCCATAAACCCTTTAAATATATGGCTTTCAAGGTTGACCCTATTCCCGAGTAGCCCACTCTACCCCATTAAAATCTAAGCTTTGGTGGTGGGTAGAGCGGTGGGTACAAAACATGGGATATAACGTTGCAAGAAGGTAAAAAAAACAGCTTCACAGCACGAGGTCTTGGATCAATCATAACGCCTGGATATCACGCTGATCCTGAATCAAAGGGACTATATATTCAAGTTTTTAAAGGTATCAACAGCTACAAGCGTAGTTGGATCTTTCGCTATACCAGCCCCACCCTACTTAAACGACGTGAAATGGGTTTAGGCTCTCTCGATGCTCGATCCTTGGCCGATGCCCGTAAGGCATGCCTTGAACTTAGAAGAATGGTTATAGAGGGAATAGACCCGGCTGAAGAGCGCTCAAAAACACGCAGCAAGGCCACAAACGCTATCAATAGCGGTATTACCTTTGCCAAAGCTGCTGAGCTATGTATTAAGGGCAAACGATCTGAATGGAAGAATGCCAAGCATGCCGATCAATGGGAAAACACAATAGCCACTTTCGTTAATCCAAGAATTGGAAAGATGCGGGTTGAGCAAATTAATACTGGGCACATTGCCAAACTACTTGAACAAGAAATTAAAAAGAGGTCCGGTGAAGTTGAGGGCCCCTTCTGGAATGTCCGCACTGAAACTGCGACCCGAGTACGACAACGAATTGAGGTGATCTTTGACTGGTGCAAAGCTCATGAATATATCAAGGGGGATAATCCCGCTCGCCTTAAAGGCGCTCTAGCCCATCTACTGCCTAAAGCCAATAAGATCCAGAAGAAGAGTCATCACCCTGCTCTGCCATTTCAGCAAATCGGTGAGTTCATGAGAGAGCTCAGAACAAAGAGTGGTTTCTCTGTGCTCGCTCTTGAGTTCTTAATTCTTACGGCTACACGTACGGGTGAAGTGCTTAATGCCAAATGGGATGAGTTTGATATTGAAAATAAGGTTTGGACTATTCCGGCCGAAAGAATGAAGGCAGGTAAAGCGCATCGGGTTCCACTAAATATCCGAGCTGTTGAGATATACGACTACCTCTCTAAGCATCGCGTGAATGAATCCTTGTTTCCGAGCAAACGTTACAACAAAGACAACATGTCGAATATGTCTCTAATTGCAATCATGAAGAGAATGCCTGCATATGCTCAATATGTTCCCCACGGATTTAGATCTACATTTAGGGACTGGGCTGCAGAAACTACTGACTATTCAAACGAGACTGTTGAGCTTGCGTTGGCTCACACTATTAAAAATAAGTCTGAAGCTGCCTATAGGAGGCAGGATCAATTAGAGAGGCGGGCGAGACTGATGGAGGATTGGCTAAAATTTATTGGAATTCAAATGATCTGAAATTACATTAGCCACTATTGAGCCTCGTCTCAGACTAAGAAAGTAGGATTACTTAACAACACTTAGGTAATTATCTAGGCATTCAATTACTGTTGAATAATTAAAAACAATGCCCAAGTCAATCATTTGCTTATATTCAGTGTATGGCTGATGTGTAGTTGGTACTTTTTTTACTCTAATGTCGCCATCATCAGTTCTGTGGAAAACTTCCGCCAATATACCTAAAAAAAACGTCCGACTTCCAGCGTAAAGATTTCCGAGTTTATCTGGATAGCTTCCAGCGTAATAAATAAAAACAGGACTTCCACTTGATCCTTGGAATACAGAAGCATCAATTAAAAATTTTGGCTCTCCTTGAAATCTCGCATAGCAGGGGGTAGCCGTAATTCCTTTCCTAACAATAGGGAATAAATTTTTGTCATCCCAAATACCGCTTGGATACCCAATGAAGATAATATCTTCTATCGGCCCAATGTATTTCTCAAAATCATCAGCGGTTGGATTGGATTCTATGCCAATATTCCTCCAATAAACAAGATTCCCAGCCTGCTCCAGATTAAGAATATATTGAGAAATATTCATAGCAGCTACATCTATCTTTGGATCAGGATGGCCAATAAAGTTAGCCTCAGAAAAATCAATTTCATACCCCTCTCCCGGCAGCCTTATTTTTTCACCTGCATTATCAATAACGCCTTTCCGAAGAATGAAGTGCCCACGAATTACATTTTTTATTACATGTTTGTTCGTAATAACAAATAGTCTATCTTTATGTATATATAAGAAGCCAGTACCAACAGACATCCCTGTATTTGTATGCCCCTCAAGTCTTACTGTAATATTTTGTAACTGCTCTGCTAGAGATTCCAACTTTGCCCCTATTAAGTTAATGGCGAGTTCAGTTTGCCGTCAGGCATTATAAAATTTGCATGGTGAATTAAAATAATTTCACCCAGAGAGTTAGTAGCATCATATATGACCCCAGAAAATTCCCAACTAACTATTCCAGCCGGAGACTCTTTAAATCTAAAAGCAGGCCCTCCACTCATTCCACCCAAGTCATACCCTGCAGCAGGCAAACCTTTTCCTATAGTATCAATCCAGGAACTCCTATTAAATACACAACCAAAATGTCGATGACTTGAAGATGACACTGGAGTCAAGGCAACATAAAGTCCAAATTCATACTCCTGATTACCCAACTGAGCCCTTTCAATACCAGGAAAACCGCAAAGTATCACACCATCAAATTCATTAACAGGTTGGCTAATATGATCGGTATTGGCATATGCAACTTGCTTTCCTAATTGTCTAATCTGTAAATCGCTAATACTGAAGATAGCTATATCAAGAGTCTTAGACCCTAGAGTACATCTTAGGTTTTTTTCAAAATCAAACTCCAGATCTCCCAATGTTGAGCGAAAAAATATCTCTCGCTCTTTTGCCTCTAGGTACCCCTCGTAAACATGGGCGGCAGTTACTAAAAATGGTCCCTGACCTAAATTTAATATAAAGGCTGTGCCACTGCTGAAAACCTCGTAAATTCCATCATTAAACCGGCCCCATGTAATCGAAGTGACATATGACATCATGCCCTCTAATAAATACTTCCCTATAGAGCCAGATATAAAATTAATTGCTTGTTCTTGATTCATATCCTTGATGTTCGCACATATATAAATAAGGTTAAACCCAAATGGGTTGTGTACCTAAACTGATCGCTCAAAATGTGGTACATCCACAAACCCTTTGAAATTCCCACCCCACCTATTTTTAGGGCCTAGGCTTTCCCAATAATCACCCAACGTACGGATCAGCTCCTTGTCCCAGACTAGCTTTCCATTCCAGAAGAAATTGAGATCAATAGCGCAACGTCTTAGGTGATTGCTATTCATAGTCTTTGATCTGCCGGTCTTGAAGTAGATTTCTTGTTGCTCTGGAGAACGCCAAAGCTCACCGCCGGTAATCACCCACCCTTCCGCAGTAGCAAAATGAATAAGCCTGCTGACATCAATTAGAAAGGCAGCTTGTTCTGCTACTAGGCCACTCACCTTTGTATTCACGTAGCTTCTTCTTTTTTATTTGAGCAATGCATACGCATCTCAAAGATCTTCTCGACTGATCTACCGCCAAAATAGGCCAGCATGACTAACTGGCCCCATTCGCCAAGAAGCCTTACATAGGCTTCATTGATATCTATGCCCATGGCTGAGAGCAGGGCAAACAATAAATAGGCTGTCAGGATGTAAACCAGCGTTCCTGGTCTGATGTTCTTAGATAACCTTGAGTCACTGCCCATATCGGATTGCCAGCGGTTAGTGGCATTCTCTTGTGAGGCACGATGCATCTCAGCTAGAAGTTTGGATTCCTCTATTTCAAGTTCTTTTTGCTTAAGCGTGTATTGCAATAAGAGTTGCTCTTGCTCAATCTCTAACTGCTTAAGTTTGATGAGATCTTCCTGACTAGGGTTGTCCGGAATGCGGGCACCAATCTTACTTTCAATGAATTCCTTGCCTTTGGCTTGAACCGCGCCCGCAAGCAGACCAAGGCCATTGACGGCCAAGGTTTGCACTAGAGTGGTGATGATTGGAAGCATGTCATTAGTTCTTTTCTTGATGCTCGAAGGTATGAATAAGTATGGAAGTCCACCGCCCCACTACCGCCTAAGGTTTTTTGGTGTTGGCAGTGGGGCGCAGTTACGCGCGCCCACACACCATGGTTACTTCAACACCCGCAGCCGCACCCAAACACCTGCCGCTAGCGGTGGCTTTCCCTTCTGCTAGCGTTTCTTAGCTCCTTTGGTTTCTGGTGGCTCTTGCTCAAGAGTTCCTTCCAATGCCTTCTCTTGTGCTGGGAGCTGACCTTCTTTCATCAAACCTTCTACGATCTCCATAAGACGATCACCATCATCCTCACCAAAGACTTTGGCTACGACTTCATGTCCGTACTTGGCGCACAGGCGGTCGTACTCTTGTTCTGGAGTAATGGTGGTTTTATTGGGTCGCTCAAATACCGTGACGTTCTCGCGCCCAAAGAGATTACGAAGAATATTGGTTTCATACGGAGGTACATGCACATGAATTGTTGTAAACGCGTCCCTGCGCACCACCGCTTCCACTTCTCGTATTTGATAATCACTATGAACTAGCTCCTTATGACTTATTTGATTGTTTTGCATGTCTTCCTCCTTATTGAATAGCTAATACCGCATGGGCATTTGCTCTTGAGATGGATAAAGCACAACGTAAGTTCACCATGGCGTACATAGCGAGCGTGTCGTGCGGA
>Ga0194038_1000328_pt1 | contig 20774 bp, 7 predicted proteins | sample JunL226m_MetaG_FD_148630 | JGI IMG/M metagenome (GOLD analysis project Ga0194038, IMG submission 148630) | Anoxic zone freshwater microbial communities from boreal shield lake in IISD Experimental Lakes Area, Ontario, Canada - Jun2016-L227-6m | ecosystem: Environmental > Aquatic > Freshwater >... | reverse complement strand
CCATTGTATATCGACCCAGCAGCGCCTGCGGCTATGATGTTGTATGTTCCAGTGGTGGACACTGTCCAGACCTGCACCCCGCGGGGAATCACATAGCCATTCAGCAGTGTTGTACCATCCCCGACAAATACAGATCCAAGCGGAGGAGCTGGGGAGGTGTATGACCCCCCGAGGGGACCAAGCTGGTAATGGCCTCCCAGCGTGTGAAACTTGAAAGAGATGATTAAGGTTATGCAATATTCTGCCCCTGTTGCGGTCTGGTATGATCCAGCAGTGCAGCTGGGGCATATAGAAGTCCCAGTTCCGCTTTGGTACGTCCCCGCAGCACAAGAGGAACAAAAAGATGATGCAGCACCGCTCTGGTACGTTCCAGCGGCGCATAACAGGCAGGTACTACTTCCTGCATAGGTCGTGTAGCTGCCTGTGCTGCATAGCGTGCATATTGTCGTCCCTGACTGCATGAACCCCCCTGTAGCGCATGCTGTGCAGTAGGAGTATTGGCCAGTGCTAAATGTTCCTGTGCTGCACGCCTGGCACGTCGAGCTGGTCCCTTCTATGAAGTAGGTGTTGGTGCCGCAACACAATACGTTGCCATTGTTGTCGCAGTACCCGTAGGTCCCTGGGCATACAGGCCAGCAGTTGAGAGCATGGAATGAGGTGCGGGTGTCGCCTCTGAAGTCGTAGATGGCAGTCACTTCGGTAGCTGTCAGTGTCCTGTTGTATATTCGAAATTCATCTATCATGCCTTGGAAGCAATTTGTGGTTCCACATAGTAGATAAACGAACCCCCTTGATACTGGGTTTTGTGTTGCTGCTAAAGTCTGACTGTCTGCTTGGGCTCCATTGACGTAGGTGGTGCCCACTGTTGATGTGAATGTGACGCATACATGATACCATGTATTGGAATTAAAATATTTGGCTGGGTTATCAGTGTTGTACATCATGTATATCCATGATGGTGAAGTTACCCATGCTGACACTGACAGGCTTGAGTATGTGCCATATCTTGATAGTTGAAACCCATTTGAGGTCGTTGTTGATGCAGAAGCAGCGTCCATGTAGAATAGACCTTCAAATGAATTTGCACCGCTAACAGGCATGGGTTTATACCATAAACATACAGAATATGCAGATGGTAAAGTTAATGGCGTTGAAAATGTGAAATATTGGGATAGCGAACCGGCTCTGCCGCCTGCTGTATTGCCTTGATTTGCATATATGCAATAGGACGGGGTTGCTCCCCAAGGACTAGTACTGGAAGTAGTGCAATCTTGCTGCACAGCGTTTGCCGTTGGGGTGAGACTCACATAATTGCCTGATACTTCCGTGAGTATGTTCTCTTGATTGAAGGGGTAGTATGCTTTCAGGCTGGAACCAAGGTTGTAGTAGCCTGTGTTTGCAGTGCAGATGTTAGAAATAGCACGAGAATTTGGTGGGCACGCAGAGCATACTCCATTTGAGTTTTTGTATTGTTCAGGCTGACATGCGCCCGACGCAGGCAGCACTGCGCGTAGCAAAAACATAAGGCGTGTGACCCCGCGCGCTGTCGTCACCATCTGTGTCGCGCAGAACTGCCAAATGGGCCGCTTGCGCATATAAATATCACTGGGGGCTGGCATGAATGAATCTGTCATTATTTTATTGCCGCGGGGGCGTCTGGCGCCACGTGGATGTGGTCGATCAGGGCCCACCGCGCGCGGGCGTGGCGGAGCGGAAACGGCAGCAGCGCGAGGCGCTGGGAGAGGTCGCGGGGGGGTCTGCCACGGGTGATGGAGGCGCTCAGGAGGGTGTACTCCGTGGCGCCTGGCGGCTGCATCCTCATCAGCAGGCGGCGCTTCCGCGTGGCGCTCGCCTGCGGGTGCGGCAGCGCGTGGTCGATCACGACGCTCGACGGCAGCACCCCCGCGGAGGCCGTGATGGCGGCGATGAGGGCCTGCTGGAGCGAGGCGTTGTGGAGCCAGGTCTTGAGCGAGACGGGCACCAGGATCTTCACGCTGATCTGCTTCCTGTACACGCAGCTGTAGCCTGAGACGCACTGGCAGTCGAGCTTGGAGACCCCCCCTGGGTTGGAGACGGTGTACTGCGGGCACGGCTGCGCCCAGCCGGGGTCCGTGCAGAAGAAGTTTTGGGGGCATAAGTCGGCGCACTCGGACTGCCGCCCGGTTTCGTTCGAGAAGGTCCCCTCCGGGCACGCCAGCGGGAATGAGGTGTTGCCAGGGCAGTATCGCCCGGCGGGGCAGCGCACGGAGCGCACGGAGAGCACGTCCGACAGCAGCGTGGCCGTCCAGTTTTCAGGCAGCAGGATCTGGGCGCCCGGGGGCAGCCCGGAGAAGGTCACATTCACGCGCGCGATCGAGGTGGCGCCCGCCGACGCCATGGACGCGGCGAGCCAGCACAGCACGGCCCCGCACGCGAGCGCGAGAGGCATGGTGTCGATTCGTTTTTTATTCGTTTTTTAGGGTTAAATACGCGTGTTTCTCGGTCATTACGTGCTAGCCTGGGGCGGCGGCGCTTGCTCGTCACATTTTTTTCGCTTTTTGTAGCTGTCACATCTTCCACGCCTTGATTTCGTGGCAATGTGCTGGAGCTCACATCTTCCACGCCTTGATTTCGTGGCAATGTGCTGGAGCTCACATCTTCCACGCCTTGACCTCGTGGGGCGTGTACCACCCGTGGTCGACGCTCGCGGCCAGGCCCTGGCGCTGGAGGTGCATGTCCAGCTCGTGCAGCCGCTCGGCGTCCTGCACGCCGACCAGCACGTGGATCCGGATCCTGCCCTCGGCGGCCAGCAGGCGGCGCGCGGGGCCCGTGGGGGACATGTCCTCGATCTGGATGATGATGACGTTCTTCGCGGGTACTCCGGCCGACGCCGCGACGGCGGCGATGAACGCGTCGCGCACGTCGCACTGCCCCATCACGCAGTCGAAGCGCGACGCGGGGATGTTCAGCGTGATCACCGCCTCGAGGAACTTGGAGTAGTCGCAGGCGTACCCCGGCTTGCACGCGCACTGCATCTGCGAGGTCGCTCCGCCGGGGGCCGGCGACGCGGTGCCGGTGGGGCACTGGCTCCTGACGCTGGGCATGGGGCAGTAGTACCCCGGGGGGCACAGGAGGCACTGCGAGGCCATCGAGTTGCCCGTGCGGTTGGTGTAGGTTCCCTGCGGGCACGCCACGAGGCTGCCCAGCCCCGGGCAGTAGGAGCCCAGGAGGCAGGTATTGCACTTGAATATCGTCGCTATGGGCGTGAGCGAGTAGGTGCCCGCTGGGCACGGGAGGCAGGTTGTGGCGTTCACCTGCAGGTTGGCGTAGTATCCCATCTGGCACTGGGTGCATTGCGAAGCCCCTGCGCCTGATATTGTGGTGGACGCGCAGGATGCGCATGCCGCCGCGCCGCTTGCGGACCAGCGTCCTGCGGCGCACGTCTGGCAGGCCAGCTGGGTCTTCTGCCCAGGCAGCGGCTGGGCTGTCCCTGCGGCGCACAGCGTGCAGACTGTGCTTGCGGCCGCTGCCCAGGTGCCAGCGCCGCAGATGTCGCAGGTGCCAGTGACTGCGTTTTTCGTGAACCCCGCGGCGCATGTGCAGCCGGATGCGCCCGAGCCCGCTGAGGACGTGGAGTTTGCAGGGCAGGCGAGGCAGGCCTGGCTGGCCTCCTCTGCGAACGTGTTGGCTGCACACTGGATGCAGCTGCTGGCGCCTAGCGAGGAGTAGGTTCCCGCGGGGCAGCGCAGGCACGCGTCGGACGACGTCGCGGCCGTGAGGTTGGAGTACTTGCCCGCCACGCACGGGATGCACGCCTGCAGGTAGGTGGTGAAGCCTGGCAGCCCGTAGGTCCCCGCGGGGCACTGCTGGCAGGCCCCCGCCGCCTGGTTGGACCAGCTCCCTGCAGCGCACTGGGTGCAGTCGGCGGCCGCGGCCTGCGCGAAGTAGCCCGCCTGGCACTGCGAGCAGGCCACGGCGCCGGCGGTGGACGCCGTGGAGTAGCCCGCGGGGCACGCGGCGCACCGGGTGCCGTTGCCGAGGGCCTGGACGGACGAGTTCGTCCCGGCGGGGCACGGCAGGCAGGCGCCGTCGCCCAGGCCCTCCTTGAACGCGCCGGCGGGGCACGCGACGCACGCGTTGGAGTCTGACGACGTGTATCCCGGCTTGCAGGCGCACTGGGCGGCCTGGGTGGCGAGGGGGGGCGCCAGCGAGTTCAGCCTGCAGCTGAAGGCGATGCCGCTGGCGCAGTAGGTGGCGCCCCCGCAGGCGGCGCAGGCGGCGTTGCGGATGCCGCTGTACCCGTCGGCGCAGTGGCAGGCCTCGGACGAGATGCTCTGCGGGAGCGACACCGCGTTCTGCGTGCACTGGAGGATGGCGTTGCCGCTGCTGCCCCCGTCGCAGTAGTAGTTGTCCTGGCAGATGGCGCAGGACTTGGTCTGCGGCGCGCCGGAGGAGTGCAGGACGTCATATGGAAGCGGCACCAGCGTCATGTTGCTGGAGTTGAAGCCAATGTTCGCCTGCAGCAGCCTTCGTCTGGGCATCTGGCCTACGCTGTCGCTGTAATCCATTGCCAGCAGGCTTCGTCGAGACACCCCAGGAACAGCCCTGCCCAGCTGGCCCAGGCTGTCGCTGCCCCAGCACACCGCCTTGTAGTTGCTCAGCACGGCGCAGGTGGCGGCGCCGCGGCCGCTCAGCTGCAGCACCCCGCGGTTCTCCTGCAGCTGCAGCGTGGGGAGGTACTCCGTCATCTGGATGAGCTGGCCGCCGACGAGGCCCCAGCACTTGACGTGGTTGTTCGACAGCAGCGCGCAGGTCTCCACGGCGTTGACGTTGACGTCCATGGCGAGGGTGTTGACGCCCAGCTCGACGTAGGGCAGGTTGGCGCCCATGGAGGACGCGGTGCTGCCGATGTTGAAGAGCCCCGTGCCCAGGCGGCCGTCGCCGCCGCGGCCCCAGCACTGCACGCCCAGGCTCTTGAGGACGGCGCAGCACACCCCCGTGTAGCAGCTGACCGTCTTGGCGGCCTCCGGGAGGTTCACCGGCGTGGCGGAGCCGGCGCCGGTGGGCAGCGTGACGGTGGCGGCGACGCTCCCTATGCCCGCCTGCCCGTACTGGTTGTCGCCCCAGCACACCACGTTGCCCACGAAGATGCCCGTCGCGGGATTCGACTGCACGGCGCAGGCGTGCGACCCGCCGTGCGCGAGCCACACCGTGGGGTAGACCGAGACGGCGAGGAACGGCATGCCGTCGTCGACGTTGCTCGCGATGTAGCCCTTGCCCCAGCACTTGACGCCGCTGGTGGGTTGCCCGCCCAGCCCCGGGGGGAAGCTGGTGACGTAGGCGCAGCACGAGTAGTCGGCGCAGGCCATCGCCGGGGACACGGAGTAGTCCGTGCCAAGCTTTGCATCCGGGATCTCGGTCTCCATCCACAGTTGGCTCGTGCCCTGATTCACGTCGCCGTGCGCCAGCTGCCCGTACTGGTTGTTTCCCCAGCAGCGCGTCTTGTTGCGGTTGCCCACCGTGTGCACTGCGCAGGTGAAGTCCACGCCCAGCGCCACGGAGATCACGTTGTTGATCCCGTTGACGAGGGTCGGGGGCTCCTGCGTAGAGCCCCTGGGCAGGCCGAGCTGGGAGGCCTCGTTGGCGCCCCAGCAGTAGAGCAGGTTGCCCTCCGTGATGGCGCAGGAGTGCCTGCCGCCGGTGTCGATGTTCTGCCCGTTGGCGTAGGCCAGCAGGTCGGTCGTGGCGGTGTAGAAGCCCGGCTGGCACAGGCAGCCCGAGATGTCCGACGCCATGGAGCCGGCCGCGGCCAGCGAGTTCGCGGGGCAGGCGAGCACGTTGCCCTGGTAGCATATCTCGGTCGACTGGCACTGCACGCAGGTGATGCCCACGGGGCGGGGCATGAGGTAGATCCTCCCCTTTGGCGCCGTGGGCGCCGACTGCAGCGCGTAGTAGTAGACGCCCGCTGGCGCGTTGCTGGTGTCCCAGGTGACCTGCTGGGAGCGCGAGCCGACCAGGCCAAAGGCGCCGTCGGCGAGCGCCGCGTACCCCGCGGTGGCGTTGCCGATCACCATGTAGTTGGCCTGCGTCAGCCACGTGAAGGACAGCTTGTCGCCTATCGTGGGGTGCAGGTCGGGGTTCGTGCCCGTCGCGTCGCCGGCAAACACCAAGGATATCACGCCGGTCCCCACCGGCGTCACCTGCATATTCCACGTGGTGGGCTCCAGGGGCGAGACGACGAAGGTCCTGCTCCTCGCGGGGTACTGCGAGTCCGTCAGCGTGAACACGCCCGGCGTCGGCAGCTGGGTCAGGATCTGCGAGGCCATCGTGGCGATGGCGCCGGATCCGTCGGCCTTGGCGAGGCTGATGTACAGCGGACCGCTCACGGTGATGTCCACGACGTCGCCCGCCCAGGCGCGCAGCGGCATGGAGGCGGCGAGCCCCGGGACGACCCAGCTCCCCGTCTGCGCGATCTGCATCGGGGTGCAGGCGCGCGTGGAGGTGTACGTGAGCTGGAAGCCGTTCGAGTTCAGCGTGCCGTCCGTGTGCCACCAGAGCTTCACGATGCCGGAACTGATCGTCATCGTGGGCGGCAGGCTGGATCCATATTTCTTGACGCCGTTGCCGCAGACGAGCGAGCTGTCGCACGTGTAGATCATGAGGTAGTCGTTGGCGTCGTAGGTCTTGAAGCTGACAAAGGTCAGGATGATGCCCGCGGCGCCGGGCGGGGCTATGAGCCAGTACTGGTTCCAGTTGATGTAGTAGTAGCTGGCGCCCGGGTACCACAGCTGCACCGCGCCCTGGGCGCAGGTCAGGTTCGACGTCCGCCCGTTGGACTGGCCCATGCACACGTAGGTGTTGTCGGTGGCGACGGAGAGGTCCTGGCAGCAGTTCGTCGGCGTGACGCCCTCCAGGCCGCAGGGGGTGTCGAGGCTGCAGATGCACTGGTCGGCGGACACCGCGAACGAGCGCGGGCTGGAGTCTATCGCGTTGCCGTACGTGAGCTGCTTGTAGCCGGGCTGGCACTGGCAGCCCCCGATCGCGGATGCGCCGCTCGCCGAGGCGGCGCCGTTGGGGCACAGGATGGGCATCACCCCCTGCCCGCCGGGGCAGTAGAAGGTCGGCTGGCACAGGCTGCAGAAGATGGTGGGGGAGTAGGTGCTGTCGTAGTAGTACCCCGCCCTGCAGTAGCACTGCGAGACGCTCGACGAGCCTGCGTTCGACGTCTGTGTGCCGTCCTGCGAGCAGACGTTGCGCACCCCGGAGGCGCAGAAGGACCCCTGCGGGCAGAGGAGGCACGTCCCGTCGCCGGGGTCGTAGTATCCGGCGACGCACCCGCACGCCGCGATGGAGGTGGAGCCCTGGTTCGACTGGGCGTTTGGCGTGCACGGGGTGCAGGCCGCGATGGAGCTGCTTCGCGTGGCGGGCTGGTAGGTGTTCGCGGGGCAGAGGATGCACGCGGCCTGGCTGATGCTGGCGGGCAGCAGCCCGTACGACCCCGCGGGGCAGGCGGCGCACGTGTCCGCGTTGGAGGCGAGGTAGACGCTGGAGTAGGTCCCGGCAGGGCAGGCAATGCACGTGGACAGCGCCGAATCGGAGTAGTACCCCTGGCCGCACAGCTTCACGTTCACGCTGGCGCCGTTGGCGAGGTTGACGACGCGGTCCAGCGTCACCCCGGCAAAAAAGGCGGGGTCGTTGAGCTGCAGCAGCTGGAGCTGCTGCATGAGGACCGTCACGTTGATGGAGCCGCCGCTGATCATCAGCGCGCCGAGGTTGTCAAACGTCACGTTGACGTATACATCCGTGGGCTGCGCGTTGGCGCACGTGGCGATGGATAGGAGGAACATACCAAGCGCAGAGAAGACGCTACAGCGCATCCTACACTCCCGATTGCGGAGAGATTAAATTTAAATAAGGCCCACGACGCTGTCAATTCTGCGATACGTTGATATTAATGAGGCTGTTTTCCGTGGCTGGATCCAGCGTTGATGCCAAACCCTCTCAAGACCTGGTCGGTTGGGCTGGGGCTGGGGCAGCTGGCGCTGCTGGGGGCGACCTATAGCGCGCATCAGACTGACCTGGTCTCCACCAACCTCATGGAGTTTCCCCAGTTCAACCTCTGGCTGACCATGATGGTCACCGCCCAGATCGTCACGTCTGGGCTCTACATGGCCGTGCTGCGCGACAAGAGCATGCCAGCCTTTGTCATGGCGGTGCTGGCGTGCATCCTGTCGCTCGTGGGGTGGGCCATGCTGTGCGTCTATGGAATCCACACCGCCACGCACCAGCAGGGCGCTGGCATCTTCATCGTCGGTTCGGGAATCTACTCCATGCTCATGATCTACCTCACCTACCTAGACGAGCGCAACACCGCATTCATCGCCACGCCGGCGCTGGTTATCTTCGCGCTGCTATACACGGTGACCGCGGGTTTGCTAATAGGCTTCATTGTCAACGGCCTCGTGGGCAACCAAACGGCCGCAGCCACATGCGAGTGGGGGGCCTTCATGTCCCAGGCGGCCAACTTCAGCCTCTTCTTCGCCACACATTCATTCGCAGACACGCGAGGGGGGCTCATGGTGGAGCAGCGCCCCCTGCAGTACTCCCTCCTGCTCTCCGTTGCTTGAGCCGAAAAAATCGCGCCTGTTTGCGGGAAAATGAATTAGAAAAGGAGGAGATGGGGTATAGAATAGGACTAGGTTCTCACCTCCTTGGCACGTCCCTTCTAGTTTGTGTCAGACTCCGAGCTCGACAGCTCAAACACACCAGTGGCAACGTATCTCGACTTCTTCCGCTCCACCTTCGCGTTGGCGTCTTCTCCGTTGGACTCCATTTTTTTGCGCTTCTGTGATTTGGCGCGTTCCATCTCGGCATCGGCTTCGTTGTCGTCCTCTGTGGTGTCCCAGTACGTGTCCATCAGCTCGTTATAGGCCCCGTCGAAGGGATCCGTTTTTTTACCGACAATGCGGGGCCTGGTCTTGTCTGCGCGTCCGTTCTCCTGGATGGCCTCGTCCGCGCCCCCATCGCCTTGGATGCTCTCGTCCGCGCCCCCGTCTCCCTTGATGGCCTCGTCCGCGCCCCCATCGCCTTGGATGCTCATATCCGCGCCCCCGTCTCCCTGGATGGCCTCGTCTGCGCCCCCGTCTCCCTGGATGGCCTCGTCTGCGCCCCCGTCTCCTTGGATGCTCTCGTCCTCCTGACCGGTCTCGCCGGTGGCCCATCTCTTCACAGCCGTCTTTGCGGCAGACGGGCGCTTTCCCTGGCGGGGCAGCTGTGAGATGAAATACTTCCACTTTGCGCCCCCGTTGCCAGCCACAACCTCGCTGTACCTGAACACGACCGAGCCCGCCGACTCAGTGCTGGACATGACGTCAAGTCGTACAGACTTCTCCTTGGCGTCGTTGCGCAAGACCGCGTGATCCACGCACCCCCCCCTGCGGAGCGCCACGAGCTCCATGGTCTTCATGTTGAGCGCAAGGCGACTCTGATATTGCGCAAAATGCTCCTGGACCAGCGGGGCAATGTTGTCCAGTTTGAACAGGTTCCATCCCAGGCTCTCGGGCTGCTGCAGCGCCCTGCCGAGCAAAACACATAGCGTCAGATGGTTTCACGCGCGTGAAAACAATGCAGACTCACCTCGGGCTCGTCTGCACCTCGATATCGAGGCTGGGCGCGTTGGTCTCGTTCCACACGTGGTTGAGCGGGAGATACCACAGGCCGTGGCTGCTGACAAACGTAATGTTGGGCTGCGAAAAGAACGAGATAATGAACCCGCTGCTGCTCGTTTTGAGGCGAATCGTCATGAGGTTGCGCTCCGTCTCCACCGTATGGTACCCCCCCTGCTCAAAGGTGGGATCCGACGCGTAAAGAATGTGGGCGGCAAGCAGCTTCTCGACCGACTTGTTGATCGCGGCCTCCTCCATCGGTCCGAAAATGGGCGCAGAAAACGACGCGCTGTCCATACGAATCAAAAAATCACACGGAGAGAGGGTGGCCCCTGGCAGGTTGATGGTTCCAGCGCTGGATATGTGCACCGTGTCGGGAACCCACGCCGGTGTGCATTTGTTCGGTCTGCCTCTCGCCTCGGCCACCTTGCTTCGCCTGGCGGCTCCCGCGGCGGCCGTCTTGCGCACGGCGCCGCTCGCGGAGATATCCTTGACCAGGGTGTGGAGCGGCTGGTTCTTGATGAGCTTGGCCAGCTTCAGGCCCGCCGTGTGGATGGCGAGGAGCTCGGGGGTGCTCGGGCCAATCTCCGACGTGTTCACCTTGTAAAACAGATCCAGATCGCGGACAATCCTCTTGATCCTGGCGTGATTCTTGGGGACATCGTCACCGTCGTCGAGCCGGCGGAACGAATGCAAGAGCGCGCAGATGGCGCCGTCGCCCTTCTTGCGCGACTCGCATTGCGCCAGACACCTGCAAATCTCCACCAGGGCATCCTCCGAGATCTGCCGAAACGTGGCCTGCAGGGTGTAGAGCTGCAAGGCCGCAGCGGCGGCGCGGTGGGCCTCCTGTGAAATCGACTTGAGCTCCAGCCGCTGGATCGGAATCTCAGACCCCAGGTCCGCATTGTCCAATAAGATGGTGCACGCCCCGCCCTCAATCTCCACGTACTTCTTCTCGCCGTGCAATACAGTGTGCATGACCATCTTCCTCACCTCGTACGTGAAGCTGAAAAGGAGGGAGACAGAGCTCCTGCGCTGCTGCATGTCGAGAAAAAAGCTGTAAACGAGCCTGTGCCGACGCTTCTCGTTCGGCATGTGGCTGTCGTCCGCGCCATTGTGCACGGACGCATAGTCGTAGGAGCGGACCAGCATCTCATTGTCCTCCACGGCGCGCACGGCAAAGAAAACGGCCTGCAGCTTCTCGTAGACGGAGGGCAGCGACGCAATGTGCATACCCGCGGATACGCTCTTGCGGATCTCAGCGAGCGTCTTGCGAATGAACTCCCACGCCCTGCCGTTGTGTTTTTTTACGCAGGCGAACACGTCCGCGAGCCCCGTGACAGACTCGTTCAGGGCCACCGAGGCGAGGTAGTCATTGTCCCGGTTGCAGAAGTCCACCACCAGATTCTTTCGGTCGCGCGAGGGCGTGCTGCAGTCAATCTCCATGACAAAAAGGAGGGTGCCCACCTTCTCGATAAACTGCAGGATCCAAAAAGCCAGCGTGGTGGACTGTCTGGTGGACATGGTGGTGAGCAGCTCAAATTGCGACAGGTCCAGCTCCAGCAGCAGGTTCTGGCGCTGCTCGTCGTGTGCCGTGCCAAACAGCTTGGTGCGCGTCGTGGTGAGCACGACATCCTTGTCAAAGAGGCTCACCGGCATCCCGCCCCAGACCAGCAGGAGCGCCATGTAGAGCTCCTGAAAGTGCACCAGAAAGGCGCCAATTTCCTCGGCGTGGTTGATGCGTGCGGCCGCGAGGAAGCGCTCGTAGAGACTCTTGAGGCGGGGGTCGGCCGACGCCGTCTGCGCCGCCTTGAGCTGGGCCTCCAGGTCGTGGCTGAACAGCCGCTTGCGCCCCTCGAAAAAGTAGCCATACGTGGAGTCGAAGATCATCGAGATGAACTTGAGGTCGTTCGACCAGTGCGACTGTATCTCGCACTCCTCGCACAGCAGCTGAAACGAGACATTCACGGAGAAACAGTTCGACCTGCGCTCCGTATGGGTGATGTGTCCGTTTCCATTGTCGTGGATGCTGAGGTGGAAGTACTTGTACAGATACGAGGAGCCGCCCATCAGCTGGCGGGAAACACGCACGGCGTCAGCGAAGCAAACGGAGCGATAATAGACGTGAACGGGGACTTACCTTGAGCGAGTTCGAGAGCATCTGGATCAGCTCCACCATGAAGAACGGCTTCTTGTGGCTCCTGATCATGCAAGTCACCGTGGTGAACGTCGAGGAAAGGTACACGACGTCCAAATCCGTAAAGAGGGGGTCGAGCGCGATGATGGCGCGCCGCAGCTCGGTGCACAGCCGGCTGAAGTCGGTTCCCTTGACGTTTCCGCCCCTCGCAAATTCAAAGGTGACGACGGCGGCCATGCGCATGGCGTGTTCGTCCAGGAAGTTCCGGTTGTAGAACGTATACGGCTTGCTCGTCACCTCGGGGTGCTGCTGGAGCCGCTGCAGCTTCCGCTCGTACAGCGTCGCAAAGTCGTAGTCTGAAGGTATGAGCTCGGTCTAAAACAGGGCGCGTGTCAGCGTATAGAATACACGAGAAGCGAATGAAAAAAACTACTCACCGTATACGCGGGAAGCCCAAAGAGCGCGCCGGCGTCGGGCATGAAGCGCTGGGCGCCCCGGGCGTACAGGAGAGACGACGACCAAGGGGCCTCCACAGGAGACGAAGGCGTCCCGGGGCGTGGGGGTGCGGCGACCACGGGGTCCTTGCCGAGGATGCGGGCGAGGAAGTACTCGTAGGAGGTCTGTTATCAAAGGAACGAATCAGCGACAGCATGAGGAGCGATCGTAAAAAAATGCAAGTGTTTGACCGTTGTCGAAGGTGAATCCGGGGAGACGGGCCCGTCGGGGGAAGAAGGAACGCTGGTAGTGCGTGGCATGGCGTGGAAAAGAGACGAATGAATGGTTTTTTTGCCTTATATTGAGCGAGAAACGGATCTTGACATCAAAATTGTAGGGGGTGTATTTTTGATATCAAGAATGACTTATCTTGACGTCAAAATTGTAGGGGGTGTATTTTTGATATCAAGATGGACTTATCTTGACGTCAAAATTGTAGGGGGTGTATTTTTGATATCAAGAATGACTTATCTTGACGTCAAAATTGTAGGGGGTGTATTTTTGATATCAAGAATGACTTATCTTGACGTCAAAATTGTAGGGGGTGTATTTTTGTTATCAAGAAGGGATTATCTTGATATCAAGATTACATCCTACCATTCATGATCAATTTTTTCCCTACATTATTGTTGGTAGCGAAACGCGGCATGCGCTGGGACTCTGCGCCCGCGCTATTAAACGCACGGCACGGCCTGCATCCACCCATGATGCTCCGCTGGCTGGCCCTCGCTCTGCTGCTCGCGTCCTCGCATGCTGGAATGTACGGTGGAGCCCCGGTGTACATATCATACTCCACGCAAGACAACGAGCATCTGAAGGCATACATGAAATACGACATCCTTCTCAGCAGCTGCTTCCCGTACCCCGTTCCGGACGTCAACGACTTCCTTGGCGCCCACCCGGAGGCGGCGTACACCTGCTCCTACTACCTCAACGACATTTACGCGGACGACGAGACGCCGGAGAGTTACTACCCCGAGAACAGCGCGCAGTGGACGCCGGTGTACGCCAAGGCGGAGGGAATCCGCATGCCGAGCCTCTTCCCCTCCCCTGCCTCCTGGGCATCGCAGTATGCCTCCGGTGTGCTCACTGCAGCCCCCGTATGCGCGTCCGATGCTGGCACGTCGCGGGCCCTGTACCTCTGCAGGATGAGGCAGACGCTGTCCGCATTCACCATCAAGGAGCTGAATGGCGACCACCTCGACACCACCATGGTGTATGGCTCGCCCTGGTGCAAGATGTGCATTCCCGTCGAGCCCCCCTACACCTGTCCCGCTGGAACGACCATCACCTATCCTTTGGCTACCTTGGACGGGGCTGTGAGGAATACGTTTGATCCTGCCGGGGTGGCCATCAATCAATACCATTTTTTGGGCTGCAGCGTGCAGTGCGAGCCCGGCACCTGGCTCACCTGCACGACGCCGGACTACAACTGCAGGTACCACGTGCCGCGCGACTTTGATATGACCACGCCGGCAGACGGCGGGTTCAACACGTGGGTGCGAAACGTGCTGATCCAGTACCGGGACTCGATCAACGCCCTGCCAGACTATCCGCCGCCGCTGGCCGGCAAGTGCTTCCCGTGCAACGAGTCCATCGGGCGGCAGCACTACGGCAAGGTCCTCGACATCGTGCCGGTCCGCGACCAGAGCAACCGGATCGCCCAGCTGAACCATCGGTGCCCAGGCGGCCCCAGCGCGCCGCTGAAGTGCGGAACGAACCAGGGCGCCATCGTGGACAGCCGCGGATACGCCACGCAGTGCGTCTGCGCCGACGCCTACTTCCAGAACAGCAGCCACAACGGGGCCTGCGACCCGTGCCCCGCGGGCTACTACTGCACGGCGCAGCTCAACGACCAGTACGGCGCGGACAGCCAGCGCGCCTGCCCCGATGGATCCTATTCGTTCGCCGGCTCCAGCGCCTGCACCCCGTGCACGACGCAGGATTGCCCCGACCCCTCGCAGAGCAGGGTGCGCTGCATGCAGCTGTCGTCTGGCACCAAGTCTGGTGGCCTCTTCAACTTCCAGGTGTCGGACGCCGTCTGCGCGGACTGCTCCAATTGCGTCGAGCTCGGGTACAAGAAGGACGACGGCGTCCCCTGCCTCAACGTGGCCACGCTGGATTCGACCGGGGTCGCGGCGGGCCTCACGCGGGCGCCTACTGCGGGGAGTTGAGGCTGCCTCACGCTGGCGTCGACAGGGAGGGGGTTGAGCCTGCCTCACGGGGGCGCCGACAGCGGGAAGTTGAGCGGTTGCCGTGTGCCGAGTTTCGCGCTGGTATATATAAAGTTCTAGTCTTCGCATCCGCGAATCGATGGCCGTGATCGCCCTGTACGCGTTCGCGGCGGGGCTCGTGCTGCTGTGCGTATGCGAGCGCGTGCTCAACACGTTCCTGTGGCTCTTCTCGTCCGCGTCCCGCAAAAAAGGCAGGGCCAGCGAGGCCTACCAGGTGTGCGGCGGGGTCCTGGGCGTGGGGGTGTCGTTTGCATCCTGCGTGGCGTCGGCCCTCGTCCGCATCGCCACGGTGTCGCTCACCGGGCTCTTCTGGCTGCTCCTCCTGTTCCTGTTCGTCGCCATCCTCAGCACGACCTACAGCGACTTTCCTGGCGTGTGGCTGAATGCGGTGGACTACTACAACGCCAGGGTGGGCCCCTTCGTACACGGATATCTCCTGTTCCCCGTCCAGCTGTTCAGCCTGTGCTTTCGGGGGCTGGTCCCGATCTTCAACTCCTTCGTGTGGATCGCGCGCGTCGTCACGACGCAGGGCCTGCTGCCCATCCTATTCGACGAGGTCCGGCTCCTGATCAATATAGGGGTCGCCTTCATGCAGCTAGGGACGCACTTTGCAAACTCCTGCTTCTCTTTCGTGGGCGCCGCGCAGTGCCCCAACGCCGCCTGCCTGCTGAACCCCCCCGAGCTGGACCTCGTCACCCCCATGGGCGACCTGCGCACCGTCGCCGTGCTGAGCACCGGCCTCGTCAGCGAGATCTGCTCCGTGATGGCCATCCCGGTCGACCTGCTGCTCTACCCGCTGCTGGACGTCAACCTGGCGCGGACCGTCCACCACGCCGCAAATGCCTGGCTGCAGCTCTTCGTGGTGGTGCCCATTGTGACAGAGCGCCGCTGCACCCTCTTTGGCAGCCTGGGGATGCCCGCCGACACGCTCATGTGCACCCCCGACTTCGAGCCCGTGTTCACGCGCGTGGTCGCCGCCGTGCGCACCTTCGGCCAGCTCCTCGACAACTGGCTCGCGGTGGCGTTCGGCATCTCGCAGCGCACGCTCACCGGCATCCCGGAGCTGTGCCCCGAGCCGGTGGCGCTGGGGCCCGACACCTTCCGCGCGGGGCTCCTGCAGGGCGAGACGGCCGTCGTCGGCCTGACGGAGTGGACCCTGGCCGCCACCAACGCCACCGTCGCCTACTTCTACGGCGCGGGGCATGACGGCATCGCGCCCCGCGCCTGGCCCATCCCCATCGACCCGTCGCTGGGCGTGGCGGCGGTGAGCTACGGCGAGGTGCGGGGCGACGGCGGCGCCCGGGTCGGCGCCGCGCAGACCACGACGCTGTTCGGCTGCACCTGCCTGGATACCACGGGGGGGCTGGTCATCCGCTGCGCCTTCCTGCCGCTCTCCGGCACGATCTCCGTCGCCGACGCGACCCTGGACGTCTGGTTCCAGGACGCCACCTGGGTCGCCGACCTCTCCTGCGCCACGGTGGAGATCTCCGTGCGCAGCGTGCGCTGGCCGGTGCGCCGCTACGAGGGCATGGTCGCCGCCTTTGGCCCCACCACCACGGCGTTGCCCACGACGGACTGCACGACGCGCGGGACGTGCGAGTCGGTCGACGCGACCATCTGGCTGGTGCCCAAGTGCTCGCTGCTTCCCGCCGCGCTGTGCGACGCGGCGCTCACCGTGGGCACCTCGTGCTTTCCCTTCTGCATGGCGGCGCGCATCGGGGGCGCCCGCAACGCGAACCCCGTCCTCGTCAACGCCCGCACCTGGCGCGAGGGCAAGCAGCTGCTGGGGAGGGACTGCGTCCTGCACGACACGGGCACCGCGTCGCCGTCGAGCACGCTGCCGGGCGGCGGCGTGGGCGTCGGCACGGCGTTTGTGGGGGGCACGGCCTTCTCTGGCCTCGCCGGGGGGTCGAACTTCGCGACCGGTCCTGCCTCCGGCGCGCTCGACTGCCGCGTGGGGATCAACACGCTGCTGAGCCTGGTCCCCAAGCCCGACGGCGAGTACCAGCTTCCCTTCGTGCGGATGGCGGGGCAGCCGTTCGCGATCGCGGGCGACACGCTGCTGCTCGAGGACCCGCAGCCCGACGGCGGCACGATGGTGCAGGTGGAGCGGCTCACTGGAAACCAACGCGACGTCTTCACGCTGCAGCGGACGTTCAACGACCTCCCCGCCGCGCCGAAGCGCCTCGTGCCGGCGGACGAGTTTGCATTTGATCCTAGGAAAACCCTCGTGGTGCCCTACGAGTACGAGGCCACGCGGATCCACTCGACGAGCAGCAGGAACTACGTCTTCTACGCAGTGTCGCCCGCGATGCAGATCTTCAGCGCGTTCCTGAGCTACTGCAGCGACCCGGACAGCCTGCCCCAGTTTCAGTTCGTCATCCTCTCCAGCTACGGCCCGCTGCGCATCTACCGCGTGCGGGCCTACTGCGAGAGGCTGTCCCTTTGCCCCGACATCTCCTCCAAGGTGGACCTCGACGGCTTCCTCGTCAACGGGACCGTCTTCGAGCCCAACTGCACGCGGCGCTACAACGCGACCATCGACGGGCTGGAGTACGTCAACGAGCAGAACATCGCCGTCGTGGTGCAGGTCGCGGATCACACGTTCGACCCAAAAAAGCTGCGGGGAAACGGGTCGCAGTACGTCACCTATTGGCTGAACCCGCAGACCATGGCGCTCCAGGCTGGAAAAATGTGGCGAGGGGAGGCGGCATCCACGCAGGATGGGACCGCAGTGTGCCTCACGCCTGCGATCCCTCTCCCGCGCCTGGGCGCCCTCGCGGCGGAGCTCGCCAACGTCGCGGTGTTTCTGGGCCGCTTCGTCGTCGTCGGGGTGGCGTCTGCCCCCGGCCTCGTCGTGCAGTGGCGCGCTGCGGGAGGCACGTGCCCGCTCGCGGCCAGGGGGCACTCCGCCATCGCGTCCTGCGGGCGGGACGTGTACAGCCTGGACGACATGCACGACAGCGTAGAGGACGCCTCGCTGACGTTCTGGGGCATCATAGGGTTCGCCGCCAACCTCATCGCCAGCACCCCCGCGGCGCAGGTCCTGCCGCTCACAGACATCCTCCGGGGCACCGCCGCCGTGGGCGCGGCGACCGTGAGCGTGTACGAGGTCTCGGGTGGCGCCGTGGGGCTGCTGAAGACCCCCATTCCGGCGCAGGTGGAGGCCCTCTTCGGGGTCGTCACGGGGCGCACCCGCATGCAGTCGGTGTCCCACCTCGCCGTGTCGGGCGCCGCGTGGTCGCGCTTCTCGACGCGGGTGCTCTTCGTCCTCGCCACGGACGTCGTCATCGCCCTGTGCAGCGTGCCCGGCATCACCATCTCCGCCCTCAACCACATCTTCAAGAACGGGCTCTACGACCAGCGGGCGGCCTTCCAGGCCATCGTCTCGGACCGCGCCGAGGCGGGCTGCGAGGGGGTCCGGATCATATTCGGCGGGGACAACCCGTGGGCGGACGTGCTCTACCACCTGTGCATGTCCAGCGCGAACTTCATGAACGGCGCCTACGACTTTGGCATGTCCGTGTTCGTGGAGGCGCCCATGGTGAAGTGCATGTGCAAGGACGCCGCGGGACACAACGTCAGGACCTACGGCACCGAGCTGTGCGCGCCGGCGACCCCCACGACGCTCCGGCCGACGCTGCTGAGCATCATCGCGCTGCAGAGCGACAACGCCCTGCTCTGCCCCGACGTCATCGGCTTCGTGCGCGCCTCCATGGAGGGCACCCTGGAGCCGTGGTTTGGCGACATGTACAAGCTGCTGGACGCGCTGGGAAGCTCCGTGGACTACGCCCTGATCGGATTCGACGACGACGCGGGGCAGTGCCTGAACTTTGCTGATAATTCCAACGTCGTCGTGATCCTCCCCGCGCCCATAGACTACTTCCAGGCGTGCGGGATGACCTCCGACTGCCACAGCAAGTGCGCCGCCGAGTGGGCCGCGTTCCTCGAGGCGAAGTCGGCGTACGACGCCTCGCAGCTCGCCGGCACGGCCGTCATGACGCAGACGGTGGAGAGCCTCTTCTTCCCCACGACGACCGGGGACATGGTCGTGCCGTCTCCGCTGGTCGCGATCGCGCAGCCAGATACCTACTGCGGGGTGGTCTGCAGGAGCGGCAGCGACCAGTGCGTGGCCGTCTCGTACCCCTCTGCGGCCGTGTCCGGCAGATACGCCGTCCGATACTTCTGCATTCCCTCCGCGCCCAGCGAGGGAACCTACGCAGGCACAGACGCCTCCGCGTGGGACTTCAGCGTGGGCGCGTCGGATTCCGTGGAGAGCGCGGAGTTCCTGTGGACCAATGGGACGGCCATGGTCCTGCAGGTGCTGGGCGGGGGCGGCACCCGGCTGCAGATCGTGTCCAAGGACCCCTCCGTGGGGCGCGTCCCGCTCAACGTGACGCCGTCCGACAGCGGGTGCGTGCCCGTGCTGCAGTCGCTCGGCCTGCGCTCCATCAGGATCGTCGACTTTCTGTCCATGGGGCTGGCGGGGTACCTCCTCGTCAACGTCGCGGTGAGGGTGAGCGTCGACGGGAACTTCAACTCGGACGTGTACGCGCTCTGGATCGACCCGTGGGCCCCCAGCGTCCGCGTGGCGTCGATCCCGCCAGACCTCTGGCGCGGCTACACGGCGTCCGAGTTCCCCGATCACTCCAGCACGACCACGACGTTCATCTTCTGGCCCAAGGCCACAGGCGTGCCCCAGCGCGTGGTCTTCGATTGGTCCTACTCCACGCCGACCGTCCAGCAGGTCCCCATGCAGCTGTCCACCACCCTCGCCGCCAAGGCCTCGCTCGTGCCGCAGAACCTGCTCCTCAGCAAGAACCTCGTCAACAGCCAGGAGTACTACCTGATGTTCGCCTCGCGCGGGTCCACCTACGACTGGCTGGCGCAGCTGCGGCTCACGCGGTCGGGCATGACGCTGCTCGCCGCACACGTGGTCAACTCGCAGCCCATCACCTCCGCTGTGACCGTGCGGACGGGCTGCGACGGCACCGACTGCCGCGCCTGCCCAGCCAGCCTGCGGTCGATGTGCGCAGTGTACCAGAGCTGCGCCGTGTTCCGGTGCATCGGCACGCCGGTGAACCTGCAGCGGCCGCTGTGCGGCATCGGGCTCGCGCTGCGCTCCGCGGGGATGATCTACGTGCAGACCATGCACGGCGCGTGGACGATGTTTGTGGAGCTCTTCATGCTCCTGCTGCAGCTCTCCACGCAGCGCCAGCTGTCGGGAATCAACCTGGCGTTCCCCAGCGAGAACTTCTTCGGGCACGTGTGCGCCGTCAAGGACCTCTCCGCGGAGGTCATCAGCATCCTCGCGTCGACCGTCAACGGCGCGCTGCAGCTGGCGCAGGTGCCCGACGCGCGGCTGCAGATGGCCGCGTCGGTGGACTCCGGGTCCAACGCGGTCATGGCGATGTCGACCATGGCGGTCACCTCCTTCCTCAACCAGATCTGCCTGTTTCCGGTCTACCTCATGGTGATAGGGCACAAGATCATGACGTGCGACGTCAGCGGCTGGATCGCCGTCGTGGGCCATGACGGCGTGTCGGTCACGCTGCAGCAGGCGGGGTTCGCCAGCGCGGAGGCCAGCATGGTGGGGTCCTGTCTCACGGTCAACGCGCAGATTCAGGCCCAGCAGACGGGCGACGCCTCCGTCGCGCACATGATCGGCACCACGGCGGCGGCGCTGGTGACGAACGCGGCCCAGCGCATGATCATGACCCGCCTGGAGCCGATCATGCACATGTTCGACGGGATCATGGCCTACCTCATGGGGATCGTCGGCAAGTTCGGCTCCATGCTGCAGGCGTTCGACCTGCGGCACTGCGTGCTGCCAGATGTCACGCTCTCGCAGGCGCTGCAGTGCGCCTGTGGAGACACCGCGCTGAAGATCCCCGCGTCCAGGGCCTCGGAGACCGCGGCCGACTTCGGCCTGTGGTGCTCTGGCACGCTGTCGCTCACCGACGCCAGCAACGCGCAGGTCCTGGTGTACAACCCCTATTCCTACGCGCAGCTGCGCACCATGCTGCGGGGGGCTATGGACACCTACATCCAGTGCGCCTCGTCCTCGTTCCAGTGCACCCCCCCAAACGACGACGTGTTCGCCATGCAGGGGGTGTCGCTCATCCCCGTCTTCACCCGATGCAGGCAAAACTACGTCAATCGCGCCTGGGACCCCGCCGCATACGCCCTGTTTGACCAAAATGTGCTGAATCGCGCGGTGCCGCAGGCGGTGGCTCCCCTCGCCGCAGACCCGCTGGCGGGCGG
>Ga0194038_1000324_pt1 | contig 20836 bp, 21 predicted proteins | sample JunL226m_MetaG_FD_148630 | JGI IMG/M metagenome (GOLD analysis project Ga0194038, IMG submission 148630) | Anoxic zone freshwater microbial communities from boreal shield lake in IISD Experimental Lakes Area, Ontario, Canada - Jun2016-L227-6m | ecosystem: Environmental > Aquatic > Freshwater >... | reverse complement strand
ACGGAAGTAGCGACCAGTCAGCGACTATTATCAAAGATCTACAAAAATCTCATTCGCCAATCAAACTCATCTGTTTATCACGCAATTTCGGCAAAGAAAGCGCCTTAGCTGCTGGCATAGCCAAGGATAGCAACGATGCAGTTATTACGATTGACGGTGACGGCCAGCACCCGGTAGATGTTTTGCCTGAATTTGTTGCTAAGTGGCAGGCGGGATCTAAAATAGTTGTTGGAGTTAGAAAAAACTCTGGTGCAGAAAATTGGCTAAAGAAGCAAAACTCCAAGCTTTTTTATTCAATATTCAACAAGCTCGCTAGTCAAAAACTTACCCCCAATTCCACTGATTACCGCTTGATAGACAGGCAAGTACAGCAAGAGTTCCTAAAACTCCACGAAAGTGATCGCTTAACTCGCGGACTTATTGACTGGCTAGGTTTTAGCCCCAGCTACGTTAAGTTTGAAGTAAGATTACGAGCACACGGAAAAGCTGCTTATTCACAAACCAAACTGATTGGGCTTGCAACTAACAGTTTTGTGTCACTGACCACGAAGCCTTTATACCTTTTTGGATATTTAGGACTAATTATTACTTCTCTGTCTCTAGTAGTTGGTGTGGGTATATTGATTGAGCAGCTAATGCTAGGAGACCCGCTGAGCTGGAATTTTACAGGCACTGCAATGCTTAGCATCCTGATACTGTTTTTGATCGGCTTAGTGTTGGTGTCGCAAGGAATAATGTCGCTGTACATATCTAGCATCAACAATCAGAGCAAGAACCGACCGCTATACGTAATAGATCATCAAAAATCCTCAGACTAAAAAATGAACCTCAAAACAAAAATCCAAAACTATTCAAAAAACACACTGCACAGGTACCTTGTTATAGGTGGTTCTGTGTATCTGCTAGAAATGATTATTATATTGCTCGCCCAACAACTTGGCGCTTCTGCAGTAATGGCCGTAGCAATAAGTTTTTGGGTAGGCTTAGTTGTGTCATTTGCACTAACTAAATTCGTTACTTTTTCGGATAATCGTAAACATGCCAGGATTGTTGTTCCGCAAATGCTAGCTTTTGGTCTGTTGGTGCTTTTTAATTTTGGTTTTGCTTTGTTTGTAGCTAAAATACTAAGTAATACATTCCCAGCTGTAGTTAACAGAACAATCTCTATATGTATCACTACAATCTGGAATTATTTTTTGTACAAGAAACACATTTTCACTAATGTAATCGAGAATAGGTAATGCCCGCAGTCAAACCCAAGCCAACCGTGCGCTCAATATCGAAGTCTCGTGAGCAAAAACCCGCAACCTCTGAGTCTAGAGCTGCTTCAAGTAGTAAAAAAGCACAACCACAGATCAATAAAGCCCAAATATTCAAAATATTTAGCCTAGCAGTCTTATTGGCAACTACAGCAGTTTGGGCATATTTTGGAGCCAAGATTCAGCAGTCCAACGCCGATCAAGTGGTGAATGCTTTGCTCTTCAAAGATTCCAGCGTTTTGCAGCAGGCCAGCTTCCCGGGTCAGCATACTTTTTTGCTTAAATGGCCGCTGTTTTATGTGATTAGCGCAATGCATTTCACAAATACCAGCTACATATTAGTCACAATGCTCTGCGTATTGGCGACTGTCGCTGGCTTAGCCTACATTATCCATAAAATAGTCAGCCGTCCATACATATTTGGCACAATCTGTTTAGCCATCGCATCTTGTCTTTATCTAGTACCCGTACAGTCTAGTGCCGGTACGCTGTTGCCGGTCAGTATGGCTATGGTAACTACTAGAAACCTTGAGTACCTATTCTTCATAATCGGCATCATCTTGGTTGTGAAAGCTCAGCGTTTTAGAAGCAGAGAATTTATTGGCGCTGCCATATTGTTTGGCCTGCTGTTTATCAGTGATAAATTATTCTTTAGCGTAGGCTTAGGCGCCAGTGTTTTGGCACTTCTGTATTACGGTGCCTTGCATCGCTGGAAAACTATCGGGCTAGCTATAAGTTGGGCTTGGGCTAGTGTGATTGGAGCAATTGGCGCCATAGTGCTGGCTTTGATCATTAACGGACTCAATATTACTAATTTGGTAGCGGCTAATGGTGTAGGGCCATACGGTCTAATCCATAGTCTTAAAGATTTTGCACTTGGTGTTGTCTACGCAGTTGCGAGCGTACTAACCAACATGGGCGCAAATCCAGCATATGACATTAATCAAGTTGCTAAATTACCGTCAGCTTTTTTGCATGGCCTGACATCGGCATATGGATTTAGCTACCTGATCAACATAGCTATAGTTGTTTATGCCGTGATAGCTTCTGGTGCTATCTTGTGGTCTAGCTCTAGGAGCAATCACAAACTTTACGATTCCAGCACTCCAGCCAAAACAGTCATTGCTTTGGTCTGGGCGTTAATTGCAGCTATTGGACTATTTATCATCTCTAATCATTACTTTGCTGTTGATGCCAGATATCTGGGCTTGGCGCCATTTACTCTCTTTATTGCTATTGCCTTTTATGTTCGCAACAAGCATCCGAACACCCAGTTTAATAGGTTCTTGGTATTGGCTTTGCTTCTAAGCATCGCTATTGGTTATTTTGGATTTATGTCTATCTACAAGACCCAAACCCAAGCTCTTAAAGACATTAACCAACGCAATCAAAAAGTAGCTCAAGTTTTGAATGATAGAAATTCCGACAATCTAATAGGTGACTATTGGCGAGTTGTACCTATCAAACAAGTTCAGGGCTCCAACTTAAATGTTGTGCCTTTGGAGTCCTGCAACAAAACACGGCAGGTTTTGAATTCTACAGCCCGAAATCCTGATCTTAAAAGACATAGTTTTGCATACCTACTGACAATTGATGGTGGCTTGACAGATTTCAAAAGCTGCTCACTAAACCAAGTAATTACGCAGTACGGCAGACCCAACGCCAGTACACTAATAAGTGGTAATCTTTCGATACCTAAAGAGTTAGTTTTGTATTACGACGGCGGAACACACAAGAAAAATCCTAATAAACCAGCTAAAACAACTGCTATATCAACCGTCTTACCAGTAAACGCCGACACACTTACATCTACTCGCTGCATTGGCCCAACGATTATGAACATTGTGGCTCACCAAGACGACGATTTGCTTTTCATGAACCCAGATACGGCACAACACATTGCCGAAGGCTATTGCGTGCGAACTATTTACCTAACAGCCGGTGAAGCTGGCAGCAAAGGATATTATTACGCGTCGAGAGAACAGGGTGCACAGGCTGCTTACGACAAAATGCTCGGCAAAAAATCAGTTTGGATTAATAGAATTGTCCGTCTTGCCAGCAACCAATACGTCACAATATCTAATCCCAAAGATAACCCCAGAATATCTCTGATATTTATGCATCTACCAGACGGCAACATGCTCGGCCAAGGTTTCGGTAATTACGGCAATGTAAGTCTAGCCAAGCTCAATTCCGGTTCAATTAAATCGATCCATTCCATAGACAAACAGTCAAATTACACCTTAAATCAACTCGTAGATGCTCTAGCACAACTCATCTGGTTATATGAGCCTAGCGAATTTAATACTCAAAGTAGTTTGGCAGGCAATAAGGCTAAAGACCATAGTGACCACCGCACTGTCGGTCTAATAGCTACCAAAGCAATAAAACAATACAATTCCCAGCAATACCGTGGCGCCGTCTTTATTCCTATAAATTATTACGTAGGATATCCAATCCATGACCGAACCGGCAATTTGAAATCTGCTCAGTTTGATCAAAAAATGGATATCTTCATGGAATATGCAGCTCACGACGGTGCAGTTTGCAAAAACCGTGCTCGTTGCAGCAATGATCCAGCATATGGAGCTTACCTGAGGCGCCAGTATGAACATTCTAATTAGGTAATACTGCAATGAATGCCGACATCAATCCTCCCAAGCAAATCGATCACATACATTACGGCATGCTGCCAGAAGGAGTCCGTAATTGGCTCTCTGGTCACGTATTAGAAATTGCTTTGGCAAGCTCAGCGGTATTTGCTTTTGTGATCATTTGGCTACTGCTCGGAGTATTCAATAGCAAAGTTATAATCGGCACACAATCCATCAATGCTAGAAGCAGTGACAGTCTCCTAAGCTCCGCAATAACCACGCAAACAAATAATTATCAGCTTAAACTGCAATACCCCGATAAAACCTCAAAACAATTTAGCCTTGCTCAAATTGGACTTTCACCAAATAGCAACCAAAGTATTGATTACATCAGAAGCCAACAAAAATCACTTCAACAGCGCTTGCTATGGTGGAAACCAATCAATGCTAAGCTGTCATACAACGTCAACAAGACACAGTACAACACATTTCTAGCCAAAGAGACCAATGTCATTCTAGAACCACCCAAAGATGCTGGTATTTCGTTTAATAACGGACAGGTGATAGTCGCCGACGGCGTTAACGGCAAACAGTACATGATCGAAAACCCTGCCAACACTGTTAAGCAGCATCTAGCAAGTCTGAGCTCTGCACCTTTAAGATTAAAATTACGCCCTCTTGAACCAACCGTACCAGCCAGTTCATTTCTAAAGTACAAAGATACCTTGAAGGCCGCACTCGACCAGCCAATAACAATAATTTTCGAAAACACCAAAATCACACCAGGTCCGACAGATATCGCTAATTGGCTAGAAATAACAGCTAATCACCAGACCAAGCAAGCTGATGTAACAGTCAATAGCGGCAAGGTGCAACAATACATAGAAAATGCAACATCAGGTCAAGTCAGGGCACCAAAGAACCAAGTTGTTATTCGCAATTCCGACGGCTCACAGAGTGTTGTTCGAGCTGGGCAAAACGGAGTGTCTATAACCAATAAAGCCGAAGTATCCAAGGCCATCGCCGACAAATTACTTGAAGCCAAAGGTATTCAACAAACCCTGAATGTAAGTTATACAGCCTTCAAAACCGTAACTTCATTTGATTACAGCAAGTGGATAGAAGTAAATATCTCCACCAAGCGCATGTATGCCTACGAAAATACTAATGTCGTAAATAGTTTCTTGATCTCTGCGGGTGCTCCGGCGACTCCAACTGTTACCGGTCAATACAAAATTTACGCTAAATACGCCATTCAAGATATGCGCGGTGCAAACGTAGATGGCAGCAGCTATTTTCAGCCAAATGTACGTTGGGTGAATTATTTTTACGGCGGCTACGCTATACACGGAAACTATTGGCGACCGAGTAGCTGGTTTGGCAATATAAACAGCTCACACGGCTGCGTAGGCCTGCCTGATGACGAAGCAGAATGGGTATACAACTGGGCACCGATAGGCACTCCAGTGGTTATTCATACCTAATTTAATTTAATAGGGTTACTAAAAAGGTTGGCTTCTATAGCCTCAACCAAGTTGTAGGCACATTTTTGATTAAAAGTTCGAACATTTATCTTGCCCATTCGAGTGTGGATAGTCACGTTGCCCATAAATAACACTTTGGAATAAGTCACGGCACTGATTACCCTATAGCTAATCTCGGCTGTTTTAACAAACAATGGTTTCTTGTCTATTAGTAACACTCTTTCTGGGGACGACACTAGCACTCCACGTCCCACAATATCACCCTCAACTTGCTGATAACGCCCATAGACCAAGCCTAAGATTTGTTCGTTTGGATGAATTATGTACGGCAACACTTGAGTTTCTGGTAGCCACATGTTGTATGGAACAGCCCCAAGCTTCTTGATGTCACGCATAATTCTTGCAGTATGCTCCGACATTGTGGCCGGATCTATCTGGTGGCTATGGATTTCTTGTAGGGTTTTGGCAGTATATTCTTTTTCTTGTATCACTAGAGATTGCTTCCTCCCTGTTTACCACTTAAACACAGATGTGCATTACTTGTTTTGAGAAATGTCACAGCAAACCAGTGATCTGACTCATAGCCATAGTACATGCACTTACTTCATAATCCAGATCAACAGGAGGGTTTATTTTGCCAAAAACTACCGCTCGAAAAGTAAAAACTAAACAATTATCTGAGCGCCAGCAACGAATCTACGATTTTCTCAAAAATAATAACGCAGCCGTGCTATCTACCACCAACTCCGAAAATAAACCGCATGGAGCAGTGATATATTTTCATATTGACCCTAATTTCACAATTAGCTTCATAACAAAAAAAGATTCTTATAAGCATCACAATCTGTTAAGCAACCAAAATATATCATTAACTATTTTCGATGCTAATGAACAGATAATATGTCAGGTTTATGGCGAAGCTAAATTACTAAATAAACTGTCGTCAATCGATACCGTCTCTCAACAAATATTCAATTCACTCTTTAAACGCAAAGCCAGGCGTGAACTACCCATATCAAAACTAAACTTGGGTAATTACGTCGCTTACGTCATTACCCCTGATAATATCAGGCTATCTGTTTATTCACGCCCAGCTTCGTCTAACAATGATGAGATATTCGAATCTTTATCTTGGTATGATCTTGAATCTACCTAGGTTAATATACAAGTTTTTTTAGTTTATTTAATGTAAAATAGCTCTATGACAAGCTTAAGTATTAAAGAAGTAAAAGTATCTTCTGTTTTGATAGTAACGGCACTTTTGTTGAGCTGTAGTTTATTCCTGGGATCGCAATCAGCCCATGCGGCCAGAAAATACACAAATTGCCCAGAAACAATATACAGCATGCTATTTGTTGACCTAAAACAACCGCTTTATGGTACGACTTACGTCAAACTAGCTAACAAAATACCAGATTCCAATGTAACCCTGTATACAATAGACGCCAATGACGACGCGAAATGCGCACAGTTAGGACAAGCACCTGCGAACACTCAAAATTGGGCATTCATCAGCACCATTAATCAGAATGAAGCAGTCAAACAAGTTTTTGCTGATGGCCCAACTAAGTCGGCAGATGTCTATCAGTCAACAGTTAGGCTGCTTAATATTACAGATCCAAAGATATGCCAGCAGATAGACACTGAATGTCATACGACGTACAAAGGTCATAATGGAGTTTTACAGCCAAAACTGCTCACCGGTGGCACCGATAGCATAGCTGTTTACACGGTCTTACCGATTAATGATTCTAAAGTCAAAGAAGTAGCCTATTTCTCGGATGGTTCATTTTTGTATATCAATAACAAGAAACAGATTGACCCTGTAAATAAAAATTACTTATCAGACGGTTCACACAACGTAGTAACCAGGGTTACTTTCGAAAACGGCCAAATATTAAATATCAGTCAAAAATATGATCTCGGCAAAGACTTCACTGGTTTCACCACAGTCAGGAGCTACTACTACAAATCGCATAATCGCTACCTATACATATTGATAGCATTAGTGAGCGCAATAATAATTAGCTTAATCATTTGGGCTGCCCGCACCATACATCAGAGAAGAGAGTTCAAAAAAGACCACGGCATAGAAAATCTATCAGTGCCCGAGGTAAAAAAGGACGAGACTAAAGATAAGATTGTAGTTGGTTAAAAAGTTCTAAATCTACTAAATGGATAGATTCTCAGCACTACTTCGCCAATCATATTCTTTGATGGAATGCCGCCAACACTCGACCGCGAGTCGATTGAAGCGCCTGATTCACGGTTATCACCCATCACAAATACCTGTCCAGCATCTATATTGAATTGAAAATCACCGCTAGTGGGGCTTAATTTGGCGCCATAAGGCTTAGAATCTGGGTAGAAACCATCAGGATTATCCTTGTTTATCACCAATATTTTGCCGTCTTTGATGGTAACACTTTCATCTGGCAGTGCAATAACTCGCTTTACAAGCTGTATTTTGGGATTATTGGGTTCCGTTACAATTACCACCCTGGAACGTGAGGGAAGGTACTGAGAATTCGTTACATTAGCTATTGTTTTGGGCAGCTTCCATACCAGCAAGACATCACCTGTCTTTAGAGTAGGGCGCATAGATATGCCATCTACTACAGTAATTCCAGCGACATAATTAAAGATTACAAATATAACAATGATTGGCGCAATCAAAATTGCAACCAGCTTTATTATCTTCTCAGTTTTGTATATTTTCTTTGCTACTGGGTCTTCTTGACGGTGTTCGGTGTCAACATGCACAGATGGTGTTATCGGTGCTTGGGTAGTAGGTGGATCGACGCTTGCTTGCTCAGGCGCTTCGACTACAGGTATATCAGAATTATTCGGCTTATCGTTCATGCTTAAATTATATCTTGTTTACTGCGCTAATCAACAAATTTCTGAACCATGTACTATAGCAATTAAAAACAGGCTGCTTTATGTAGCAGCCTGTTCTATAGAGTATTCCTTTACTAAAATAGTGTTTATATAAAATCGTTATTTTGAGTTTACAAATTGAACCCTAAAGCTCTGTCCATCTCCTCCCAGAGGATTACTTGGTACTGACAAGTATCTTGATCCACCATCAGTCATATCGATTGTTACGACTTTCCATGGAGGCATAGAGTACTGGGACAGTCCCATTACTGGCCAGCCATCTGGTCCAGCTTTGACATTAGTATATACTATATCGCTATTTTTAGCTAGAAGGTATTTTGGCGTTTGTCTTGCAACAACCCAGTTAGCATCCCTTGTTTCGCAGTTTTTGGAACATGCAATGCTGACAGAGTTAAACCTTTTGGTTGTTAAGTTCTTAACATCATATACAAACTTGCCATTTTTCCTAGTAATTTCCATTGAGACTTTATCTCCAGGCTTTACGCGCAATATATCAGGGAAGCTCTTAGACGGTGCCTTGTTATCTCCAAGCCATAGTTGTGCTCCTACATAGTAGTAGGCTTTAGCTTTAATGCAGTGCAAGCCTATATAAGATTGTGCCTCTGTTCCTGAATAATTACCAAGATCAACATTGGTAAATGAAAACGATTCGGCACTGCCGCAATATACAGTAGGAACATTAACGGTGCCTGATACATAGTTTAGTCTTGCTGTAATCCCGTTTCCTTCCAAGCGATAGCCTGAGTGTGTAGTGTCGTACTCTACACCATACGCTGCATTAGGTTTACCAGATTTTCTAGCCATCCTCTGGTTAGCAGCAGGGGCTGTTGTACTATCTAATTCGGGCTGTTCCACTACTGGAGCTGCAACGCCTGGGTCAGGTGCCGGTGTAGGACCATTATCCATCTTGCTGGCAGTAGTATCTCCTGTTGGTGCTACATTTTCTGTCATAGCACTGTCTGCCTTAGATTTATTGTTGTTCTTGCTATATACAAAGAAACCTACGCCAGTTATTACTGCAATGACTACAATAAGTAATCCTAGCTCAAAGTGGCTAAAGCCTTTGCTTCCTAGTCTTTTAGATGAATTTTTGTGCATTATAGAGTATTCCTTACGTTTATAGTCTTATGTATACCTAGATTGTATTGTATAAGCAAGGAGCTTATGTTATTCAGTGAAGCTTTATTTACAACTAGGTGCAGTTAACTTTTTGTGAATTTGGCTTGTAGTTTTTCGCCCGAAGGCACATTTATGCCTTGTTTGGACACTTTAACCAGACCCATTTCTTTGAGCTTATGAATCTCTCTGTTGATTGTTTCACGGCTCAGGCCGGTTCTGGCTGCAAGATCTGATTCGGTTGCTGTGAGTTGGCAGCTGCCGTCATCTAGTTTCTTGGCAAAGTAGCGACACTCATTGATTAATTCGAATAGGAGGATGCTATTTGCTGATCCGGACATCAATTGCACATTACGGGCCAACATAACCTCTACGCCTCTATAAACGCTGCACAGTAGCTCATACATCACGTCAGGGTTGTCTTTGATGAACTTCAGCGCCTCGTCTATCGGTATTAGGCGTACTTCGCTATCTACCTCGGCCTTATAGAAGTATTTATTCTGGAAATCGTTTAAAGCTATAGACAGCGGAAAGAAGGCAGGCGGCTTAAATACATAGACTATTACTTCATCGCCCCTGTAAGACACGTCATAAGACCTTACTCTACCACTAAGGATATACATCAGGTGTTTAGGAGTTTCATCGGGGAATATAAATATCTGGCCTTTTGGATACCGCCGCTTTGGGTATTTTGTGAATTCCTTATCGATTTTCTCTCGGGGTGTCATATTGCTGTCTCGTAGTTTAGTATTCTAAAAACAGTAGTACATTTGAGGTGTTTAGGCAACCAAAAACCCCACAGTCGGTTACTGTGGGGTATATCTGGGCTAAAGTAGTTATTGAACTATTTTGCGTTAGCGTCGATCGTAGACACGCCTTTTTTGGGCTTAGTCTTGCTAGTTAGGTCCGAAAGACCAGCTAGAAGTAGTAAGCCGAAGCCTACTTTTGCAGTTACATCTAATATTGCATAAGCCATGTTTTCTCTTACTGCAGATATAGAACCTACGCCTGTAGCTCCAAGATACCAAACAACTGGGTAGGCAACCCATAGAACGGTCAAGAAGACTGTTAAATTAATGTACAGTTTGTTAGCTGCTGGCTTTAGGAGTTTCTTAGACTGCTTGTACACAGTGCTATACAGCATTAGTGTAATTACTATTAGAGCTAAGCAGCTGAATATGTACCATGGCCATCGATTGTCTACGGCTACTACACTAGCTATTACGCCTGTAGCAATCATAAATACGTCAAGTGCCACGACTGACACCAATAGCCCCAAGGTGCTCCAGGCACTCTTAGAACTGTTAATACTTGGTAATCCCACAGCCAGTAAGCTAAATAGCAATAATGGAGTCGTTACTACCCAGTCGGCGTACCTAGCCAATTGGAATGTCTGACCATGAACCGTGATATCGCCTACATGTTGCCATAGTGCGAAATAAGCGGTTGCTGCAATCAATGTGATTGCTAGCGCTACGTATCCGTGATGACGATCCTCATCACGCATTTTACTGGTAAGCGCTAGGATTGCTAGGCTTCCCAGGCTCATACCGACGGCACCGAAAGCCAGCCAGTAAGAAACTGTATCTAGTTGTATACTCATTGTTTTTCCTTTTTATTTCATTTTTTAATGATAAGCATAATGTACACCCTTAGGGGGTGTAATGTAAATAGCAAAATTTACAACGTAACAGATACAGACTGGGCTATTTCAGGAATTTTTTTGCAATAGAATAGCTAATTGTGGCTGTCGCAAGAGACAATGACGTACCCCAGGCAAGATCTATGACTGTTATAGCTATAGGCCAGCCAGTGACCACTGCGAGATTAGTTAGGTCGTATGTAGCGTAAGATACTAAACCTAGAAGTGCTCCGTGGGTTGCTGCTTGCTGTAAACTTTTTTTCTGGAGTGCCGGCAATATTACCAAAACTACCATGCCCAGTACAAATAATAGATAAAAAATTAGCGCAGCTAATAAGTTGGGATTGTCGCTCAGCAAATAGCCAATGTAGTGTTTATAAGTGTTGGGAGATACTTGGGTGAGCCAGATACTATCAATACCTAAGAAAACTACAAGAGTGGTTAAGTATATTTTGATTGTTTTTGCCTTGATCATGCTTAAGGCTATTATACAGGATTTATTTCTTTTTAATATTGGTATTAGCCTGAGCTACAGCCAGAGCACCAGCTAACAATATGAGGCTGCCAGTTTGTCCTGGTCCGCTTTCTCCACTCAACCAAACATATCCATCACGGCCATTACTTTCGGCGCTACATCTTAGTTCAGCAGCGGTTTGATGATTCATTATTGCCGAGGTTCTTAAGTGAAGGGTGTTGGTTTCGGAGTCTGCGAAGCAGTGCAATCCTCGCTCATAAGCTAATTCTTTATCTGTAAAATCTATATTTTCTAATTCGAGCTGTTTGTTGCGCTGGTTGTTACGTATCAGCGAAGTCGACCTAGGATCAATACTAAAAGACATGTCGAGCATTCCACTAAGGGCTGCCTCAGTTACTTGTTCTGTTCCCGTCTTTTTGAAATTCTGTATCTGATAAATATATTTGCTGGCGCCTTTTTTTATTTCGTAGTCAAGTATTCTAAAAGGACGCACATCATTATTGTTGATTGTGTCCATATCTTTGAATGAGCAGAGCAATCTAGCTGCGTAGTTTAAAGCTCTTTCTTTGTCAGTTCGAGATTCTAGTCTACCTATCTCATAGATATTGATGTTGAGTTTAGGGTCATAGTTTTCATATTTTTTTACTCCAATGATGCCGCTGGACAGTAAAGATGTTTGATCTAGCACCGGTAGAGTGGTTTCTTTGAGGGCTTTAGCAATCATTTGCTGATCAGCACTAATAGTCAAAGACACTTCTGTGCCTCTATAATTTTCGCCAGTATGCTCAACATTAAAGCCGTATTTTACACGCCTATCCATAACCACTATTTTATCACAAAATTACTAAATAGTCAAAAACTGTATCTGTTATTTACAGTCAATTATAATTTCGTTGTGTCTCAAAAAACCTGGTTTCCAGGGTGCATCATAGCGTGCCAGCATTGGTTGAGCGTCAAGTTTGATGTTGTTGGCCTTGGCCCACTTAGTGAGCACACGAATTTTTGATTCAACTTTCGATTCTCTGGTGATGCCAGAAAAACTTATTGCCACAGCTTTGTGCTTGGCGACTTCATGAAGTTCAACGTCGCTATTGTTAGGCGTTGGCAAATCAGACCGTTTGTAGTCGGGGGGCATCACAAATGATACTTTGAACTTAGAAGTAGTCATGCCCTGGGTAATTACTGGTACCGTCATAGGTATTTTTTTGAATTCAGTTTCTTGGGCAGTCATTACTGGCGCCGTCATAGGCATCTTCTTGTTTATTTTGTTGTCACCAAATATGTAGCCTGCGAGTGGAGAAAAGCCTTGGCTGCCGGCGCGGCCATAACTTTCGGCGCTTGTAGTGACGCTGGCAAGTATGTATCCCTCGTATTCACGAAGCTCAATATTGCCATCTTTTTTAATAACTTTATATTTAGGTTTTTCAATAGCCATACCTACATTGTACAGAAGAATGCATCTATTGCTCTACGTGATATAATATTTGAAACGAGAGGGCAAGTGTATACGATTTATGGTTAATCCAGAGAAGCAAGCATTTTTCGAAGCACAAGATGTAGCATTAACCTTCGACGACGTGCGCTTGCGGACCAGGAGCGGCCACTACGAACCACTGCCCGAAACCATTGATCTCACCAGCCGATTTTCTAAAAACGTAGAACTCAAAGTTCCATTTGCCAGTGCCGCTATGGACACTGTCACAACCAGCGAAATGGCTATTGCTATGGCGAAGCTTGGGGGCATTGGCGTAATTCATGCTGGGCTATCTATCGAGCAACAAAAACTAGAAGTTCGTAGGGTGAAACATCATTTGAACGGGTTGATTAATAAGCCAATTAGTTTTGACCAAAACCGTTCATTGCAGAGTATTTTATATGAATGTGATGATCGTAAATTAGACTTCAGGACCTTCCCAGTAGTAGATGAAAATAATCGTTTTGCAGGCTTACTTACGCAAAACGATTTTGATTTTTCATCAGATTTATTGATGTCTGCAAAACACGTTATGACTCCTGCGAGTGAAGTTACAACTGCCAAGCCGGGAACCAAAATTGAAGAAGCCTACCAGGTGATGATGGACAACAAGAAAAAGACGCTTCCACTATTAAATGAGGATGGGAGAATTGCTGGGCTCTATGTATTTTCTGATGTCGTGCGAATAGTCCGGGGCAACGCTAGCCAATACAATGTTGACGGTAACGGTCGCCTGAGGGTTGCAGCAGCTGTACCAACTGATGCCGAGGCGTGTGATCGGATAGAAGAAATTATTGGGGATAACGGCGAATTTTTGGATGTTGCAGTAATTGACTCAGCAGACGGGGATTCTTACTATGCATTTCAAACACTCGAACTTATAAAAGAAAATTTCCCAGATCTTGACGTAGTGGTGGGTAATGTTTCAGAAGGCGCTTCCGCCGGCGAACTAGCAGCCGCTGGTGCTGATGGCATAAAGATTGGTCAGGGTCCTGGTTCAATCTGTACAACCAGAATAGAAACCGGCATCGGCACTCCTCAAGTAACAGCAGTTTATGAATCAGCTAGAGCAGCGGCAAAATATGACGTACCAGTTATTGCAGATGGTGGAATCCGTAATCACGGCGATATTTCGATAGCTATAGCGGCTGGAGCCGATGCTGTAATGATGGGCAGCGTACTCTCTGGCGCCAAAGAAACACCCGGCGAAATAATCGTCCTAGAAAACGGTGCTCGCGTAAAAATGTACCGCGGCATGGGCTCACCTAGCGCCATGAAAGAAAGCGCTGCTTCGCGCAAACGTTACGATGTCACCGGAGCTGGCGAACCCCTAGCCGAGGGAGTAGAATCTTATGTTCCATATAAAGGTTCTGTGGTAGATATTGTAGATATGTGCGTCAAGGCTCTGCAAAAGAGTATGAAATATGTAAAAGTCGGCGACATACAATCACATCAGCAACAAACCCTATTCAATCGCATAACAAATGCCGGACTCAATGAATCACACACGCATGACGTCAATGTGATTAGCCTAAAAGACAAACACTAGCGATTAATAACTTGGTCGCGCTGCGGGCCCACGCCAATCATCTGTATTTTGACTTTAGTTTGTTCTTCTATGAATTTGATGTAGCCCTGAGCATTTACTGGTAAATCAGAGAATTCTCTAATGTGTTGAATGTCTTCTTCCCAGGTAGGTATTTCTTCATAAATTGGTGTGCACTGTTCGAGTTTGTATGCAGAGTCCGGAGAGACTTCATATCTTTTGCCCTTGCGTTCATAGGCTACGCAGACTTTTACTACGGAACCAAAACGCCTGACCCAGTCAACTTTGGAAAGAGCCATAACCTGATTGTGGTTTTCGCCGTTAACCATTTGTGCTCGACGAATTTGGGGAATATCAAGATAGCCAAGTCTTCGTAAACGACCGGTTGTGGTGCCGGTTTCGGCGTCAATTTTAGACATATCACCGTGAAGTTGTTCTAGAACTTTAGGATCGTGGATTTCAGTTACAAAAGGGCCACCACCTACATGAGATTGTACAGCTTTGGCGATGCCGGTAACTTTGTTGATGTAGGTTGGGGGTACGCCAAGTCCGATCGATACTCCGCCAGTAGTAGTTGACGATGAAGTCGTGTATGGGTACATTCCGTGATCAATATCAAGTAAGAAAGCTTGGGCACCTTCAGCTAAAACTTCAGCAGGTTGGTCTTTGCGCAGTTCTTGGTTCAAATAAAAAACAGTATCAGTTACATAACTGCCGAGTTTGCGGGCGGTATCGACATATTCCTTTGCCATTTCCATCTCATTGATGTATTCGATATCTGCTAATACTCGTTGTCCGCGCTGCTCGCGTAAGCCGTGGTAGATAACTTCTGTTAGTGTTGTGGGGTCGTTTTTGGCCATTTCCATGCGCGCACCAGAACGCATCGCTTTGTAGGAGGCAACAGGAGCAATACCTGAGCAGGTTGATCCTTGGCGATCCTCGCCAGCTTCACGTATGCGATCTTCATAAATATGCTGAGGTAAAATCAAGTGAGCAGCAGAACTTATCTTGAGATTTTGCTCACTAACTCGTATACCTTTTGATTCGATGCCTTCAATTTCTTCAACTAATTTTTCGGGATTGAGTAGTGCGCCGTTACCTATAACGTTAGTAATATGTTCATGGGCAATACCTGAAGGCACTTGATGCAATGCTAAATCGCGACCATCTGGAAGAACTACAGTATGACCAGCGTTGTTGCCACCATTAAAACGAGCAACAATGTCGTGCTCTTCTGCTAGCATGTCTACGAAGCGACCCTTACCTTCATCTCCGCGCTGCAATCCTACTATTACATTTACAGGCATTTTACAGGGGAACTATACTACACTCACCCCTACAAGGCAACCATAACCAATAACTATTTAACTAATAATTAATGTGTTTACATCACCCCTTTATGATGCTATAAAGATTGATTAAGTATGAGTGAACAAATTAATCTAGATGAACTTGTGTCAAGTACGCCAGTTCCTGAAGGCGTAGATAAAGAAATAGCTATTATTGCTACTACCAATCCGCATCATTTAAATCTGGCCATTCTCGACTCACTGAATGATCATTTCGAGTCAGCCGGAATGGGCAGAAACGGCAAAAGCCTATATGGAGTTGAATACGCAGCTCAAATCTTCGATGTAAAAGAAAAACTCGCCAAACCAATGCGCCGAACTGCTATCGTCCTAGGTGCTTTAGCGATGGGGGGCAGCATGGTAGTCTCGGTTCAAGAATACGCTGCTGTGCAGAGAACGGTCAGTAACCAATCAGCAGAAATAGCAAGAGATAGCGATCCTATGAGTCAAGACGATCTCGATACTGCAAGTTTGGTACTGGGTGGTCTAGGATTATTATCAGGCTTGCTTGCTGGCAACATGTTCGGCAAAATACTAACCGACGAAGAAGCCAAAAGAAGAGCTAGTAGAATTATCAAAAAAGCCAAAAAAGATTAAATATTTCTAAATCAATCTACGTCTATGTAGCTATTCCAGTATGACCAGCGATCTGTATGATACGTAACCTTATTGCCCCAATTTCCGTCAACGGTGGTTATGCTGCTACCATTTCCGCTAACGTATATGCCGATGTGTTCATTATTCCTCATTACCATATCACCAGGCCTAACTCCTCGAAGACCGTAGTGTAATTTAGAGCCAGCCTCCCTTTTTAGAGTAGAAACCGCGCAACCCCTATATTTGGTGCTGCCTGTACTCTTGTAGTAAACCCAACTAGCAAATGAAGCACACCATGCATTATTCATACAGCCTTGACCGTCCACTGCTTTAGCGTAATTCTGATATGCATTGACGGCTCGTCCGCTATTTGAACCGCGGGGGCTTTCAGTTACTCCAACTTGGCTTCTTGCAATTCTAATCATATTACTTCTAGTCCTCGAAGAACTCGCAGTCGAAGCTTGTACAGGGCTAGATGTACTACTATTTTTCGCATCTCCATTACCAACTGTTTGGGCTACCATTGCAGCCGCTGTAGGGTCATCTGTTACCGGAATTCCAGTAACATTATTTGCTGAATCTTGTTGTTGCGCTAATTCGTTTAGGCTTACACCTGAATCAGCTTTTGATTTATTGGATTTAGCACTATATGTATATGCTCCTACGGTTGCTATTGCAGCTACTATTACCACCGCTAATACTAACTCGAAGTGGCTAAACGCTTTATTGTTTATTTTTTTCATATTTATCCTTTTTGTTATTGTGCTTAGTCTATCGAATCTGGTAAAGATATATCTGTTTCAGTGTAGTCTTCAGGAATTGATGCGTCAATAGATGGGTCAGTCGCTGGGTCAGTCGCCGTATTAGTAGCTGCCGCACTACTGGCAGTATCTGCTATGGTCTGTGCCTGCGTCTGTTCGGTAAGTTTCTTTATAAGTTCGGATGAAGGTATAGCCCCGGCGGGCGCCTTAGTGTCAATCTTCCCATTGTAAGGTGCAAATTCAAAAGTTGCCCTGACATTAACGTTATCCTTGTCGCTATATTTTATTTCGCCAGTTGTTTTGTTAGTTTTTATAGATGTCGTAAGAGTTGTAGTAAACTTGCCCTTATTGCTGTCTTGGTAAGAAGTAATAAATACTGTAATTTGATCCCTGCCTTTTAGGGTTTGTCCAAACTCGGTATAGTTCTTTGCGTTAGCTTTGTCTTTTATTCGAATTTTATATATTAGCTTACTTGAGCTGTTAACCCACAAATCAAAAGTATCATTCGGTTTGAAGTTATTTTTTACTATATCTTTACAGTCTTTGCCGGCATTTTTCTTTGCTTTATCGATGTCAGATTTTTTACTTCCCGTAAGTTTGGAATAAACGGCTGTGTCTAGCGCAGTCTTGGTTAATTTTTCGCAATAGGCTTTGGCATTTGCTTGATTGAATCCTACTAGGTAATGATGGGCAGTGATGCCGTCAATTTTTTCTTTACCAATAAATTTACGATTTTCTAGAACCGCCTTGTCTTTATTGGCACTCAGAATGTATTCACTGCTTACAGAAATTAAGGCCTTTGCGCCCTGCGCAACCTCTTCATTGGTCAGGTCGCCATTAGGAGTTGAGGCGTCTTGTTTTACGCCTAATTTATCCCATACAGCCTGGTCCAAAGTCAGCCATTTACCTTCGTAGTCTTCTAGACCCGGCAATAAACTATTGGCTTTTAGGTCTTTCAGACCTATCACCTTAACAAATATATTAGGCAGGGCACTTTTTTCAGCTTTTTCACCAATTGCGTTAATATTAATTTTCTTGACTGGCTGGCCTTTTTCTTGGAACGAGCCTTTTATCGTAGTTAGATTTTTTGTGTTATCGAATTTCGAATCAATAGTTCCTGTGAGGCTTACTGTTTTTGTTTTAACGCTCAACGATGATTTAAATGCTGTATTAGTAATTTTTTGGACATTCTCTTTTTTTGTTGCTTGGTTTGCTACCAAATTCACCACAAATCCTGTCCTATTCAACCCAGTTTTGTATACATTCTGAGGTTTATTGGGTATGTAGTAACCGAACACAAAGCCGCCTACTAGTAGGACAGTTGCTAGCGAACTGCCAACTATCAAGAAAGTTTTTCTCATACGGCCCGGGCTTTTTTGTGATACATCCATCCAGGCATTACTTGTTACATTTTCTGTTTGTTGAGTCTGCGCTGGATTTATCTGAGAGGGTATACTTTCTGAAGGAGTGTCCCAGGGCATTTTTATATCGGCTGGAGGAGTAGGGGCAGGAGCAGGAGCAACAGGTTGATTGACAGGTGTAGGAGAAGTATTTGCCGTTACTGCATTCTCAGGTCCAGTAATTGGTGACTGCTCGACAACTGGCCCTTCATTTATAGGACTAACTGGAGGTTTTTCTGGGCTTGTATTTTCAGGAGCCATAATTTAGTGATAATTTTTATATTTGTAACGCTAGAGTTTAACTGTTAGTTTATTGTATCTATTGCTCAGTTGTCAATCTAATGATTAATCTGACTCTGCAATATCAAAAGCCTGTGTAACAGCATCCTGCATCAAAGACCTTGTAACATGCAATAGTTCGTTGCTTTCGAAGCCCGATGGACTGATTGGGCTTGCGCATACAGCGACTGGTTTTGTTTTGGTACGATTATTTTTATACGCAAACCCAAGAGGTACGATAAGTAAATCTTCTGGATGTTTTACTCCCAGAGCAATGCGCGCAAGGCCGGCTTTGAGTGGCTGGATATCTCTTGTGTCTTGCCGGTTTCTAGTGCCTTCTGGAAACATCGCGAGATTGCTACCATGGTTTAGCTTGTTTATATTAAATTGCATTAGAGCATCTGTGACTTCATTTTTTAAAACCCTGCTGTAGTGAGAATTATCAAAATCTTTAGACCTAAATGTAGGATGTGCCTGCATATGAGGAATAAACCTACCTACGAGAGGCCATTTGAACATGTCTACTTTGGCTGGAATGATTGTATTGCCGCGCACCTTATCGAAAGTTTTGGTGTGAGCAAGGGCCGCAATTGTGGGTATATCGGTATTCGATTGATGATTTGGTGTAAGAATTAAATTACCACCGTTATTTAGGTGGTTTTCGATTATTTCATCAGATCCATGTTGGAAATGAAGCTCGCTTTTATATAGTTTGTGCATAGCCAAGAAGCCCAGTTTTTGCACAGTTGGATTGGGTTCGAATTTATCGAAATTTTCATAAATATTAATATAGTTGCTAGCAACCAAATCAGATTTCTGCATCGTTAAATTCTAGTATATAGACAAACCCAAAGCAACACCAATCGAGTACATCATTGTATCTGGCAAGAAGATTGGTTAAGATGAGCATAAGCATTAAAAACGAAAGATAAAAAAATGGCTAAAAAAATTGATCGAAAAACTCTAGATCTAACGTTCACATCATTAGGATTAGCGGCTGTTGTTGTGTTGGCTGTAGCTGGCGGCATAAGTATGTATGCATCCAATTTTGCTCTCACTACAGTCAAAGATGAGCTGACTTCGCAAAAAATTTATTTTCCACCTGCTGGTAGTCCTGCTTTCAGCCCAACTGAATTTCCTGATTTACAACAATATGCTGGGCAACAAGTTGATAATGGCCCTAAAGCCAAGGCATACGCCAACGGTTTTATTGGTCGTCACTTAGACAAGATTGCTGAAGGGAAAACATACTCAGAAGTTAGTTCTGCAGCCTTAAAAGAACCAACTAATCCCAAACTCATAGCTCAAAAACAGTTATTATTCCAGGGAGAGACCCTGAGAGGCTTATTGCTGGGCGATGGCTATGCCTACTGGACATTTGGCATGATTGCTTACTACGCCTCTATAATGGCATTCATCGGTTCGCTAACAATGCTGATACTAGTACTTCTAGGCATCCGACACATGCAAAAACTCTAAATAATTAATTACTAATTATTCCGAGCGCAAATCCACCAATAAAGACCAAGATAACAATTACGATTACTAAGTCGATACCAATCTGTTTGATCTCTTTCTCGATTTTTTCTTCTTTTTCTGTAAGTTTCATGTCCTTAGCTTAGCATGAAGTTTTAACTCATAAATCGTTTATGTTACTATCTAAGTATTAACAATTTAAATATAAAGAGTGCGGTAAGAGATCTAGCTCGTTGACCCGCCAGCAACCTACCATTTTTGGTAAGGTGCTACATCTAGCCTGCGGCTAAGCAGGGAAGATATTAACCCTTAGTAAAGGCATCCTTTCCTGCGCATTAGTCGCTATAAGAAAGGATTTTTTTATGTCAAAGCAAATAAGTTACCACACCAGCGAGTCTGTAGCCGCTGGGCATCCAGACAAGATCTGTGATGCAATTAGCGATGCAATCTTGGATGCTGCGCTCAAGCAGGACCCAAACAGTC